>Ga0075114_10000103_pt1 | contig 57299 bp, 39 predicted proteins | sample AntAceMetag02UKM_FD_69784 | JGI IMG/M metagenome (GOLD analysis project Ga0075114, IMG submission 69784) | Saline lake microbial communities from Ace Lake, Antarctica - Antarctic Ace Lake Metagenome 02UKM | ecosystem: Environmental > Aquatic > Non-marine Saline and Alkaline > Saline | place... | reverse complement strand
TTGTTGGACATCATTTCCTCCAGTGTGATTATCATTTGAGGGAATGATACCACATTAGTGCGATTTTCATTTGAGGGAACGAACTGCCTTCGGTGCGATTATACTTGAGGGAATACGGAACTTTGACTTTCGAGCGGAGTTGCAATATACTGAGATCGCAACTACTCAACCCAGCAGTCGTTACACAGAGTTACACGGAGAAGACACAGAGAACTACAGAGATAGGGAGATAGCCCGTATGCATCTGCCGCGGCCCAATCCTACCTTCCGCAACCCCCCTTTCGGTGCGGCAGGCTTCCGGGTGCTCATCGTGCGCCTGTCCCCTTTCCGCGACGTGGACCGCTCGACCCCTCACCTCTTTCTGTTCCAGGCAGTGCGCCGCGTCTTGCCCGATGCCTACGTGGACATGGCGTTCTTTCCTCCCCGTCACGACCGGGAACGGCTGGAGCGGGCCGGGATTCCCCTGCTGGTCGGCATGCAGTCCTTCCACCCGGTCAAGGACTTCGATCTGCTGTTGATCTCAAACAGTTATACGCTGGAACTGGTCAACCTGCCCCATCTGCTGCTCCGGTCGAGCGTGCCGCTCATAGCCAGCCAGCGGGACGAGTCGTGGCCGCCCCTGATCCTGGGAGGCTCCAACGCGATGGCGGCCCAGGCAATCGTCGCCGAGAACGGCGACAGCCTGGTGGACGCGCTCTTTTTCGGTGAGGGAGAGGAGCATGTCGGCACGCTGGCCCGCTGTCTGCGGGACCACGCAGGTCTGGACAAGCGATGCCGGCTGGCCCGCGCAGCGGCTCAGGTGAAGGGGCTGTGGGTGGCGGGGGGTTGGCCGGAGCGGCCGGTGGAAAAGGCGGTGCTGGATGTGCCGGGCGCTGACCATCTGCTGGTGGACTATCCGCTTCTCAGTGGCGCTGAGGCGGGGACCGCCCGCTTGCAGATCAGTTTCGGCTGCCCCGCTCTTTGCTCCTTCTGCTTCGAAGGATATGATCGCAAGCCCTACCGCGAGGTTTCGCTTCGGGCCATCCTGGCGACGGCCCACCGGCTCAAGCAAGCCCAGGGGTGCGAGACGCTGGAGTTGTACAGTTTCAACTTCAACACGCATCGAGACATCATGACGCTGCTCTTGGAACTGAACAGGCTTTTTGACCGGGTGGGCTTCAAGAGCCAGCGGGTGGACGTGCTCCACGGTACGCCAGGGCTTCTGGAGACGGAGGTGATCGCCGACAAGCGCACCTTTACGCTGGGCGTGGAGGGAATCAGCGCGCGCATGCGGGCCTGGCTGCACAAGAGCCTCGCCAGCGATGTGATCGTGGAATTGCTGAAGCGACTCCTGGGGCAGAAGGTGCGGGAGATCAAGCTTTTCTATATCCTCACCGGTCACGAAGGGGAGGAGGACCTGGCGGAGTTTCGCGACTTCGTCAAGCGGTTGAAAACGCTTCGCCAGCGGCGCAACCCCGGCATCCGCATCATATTCAGCGTCGGATTGCTGATTCGCATGCCCTTCACGCCGCTGCGGTACGACCGCCTCTTTCTCGACCCGGCCGAGTGGCGGGAGATCATCGGCCCGGTCAAGTCGATCTGCGAGACAAATGGCTTTGAGTTCCGTCTGGCGGTACCCTGGGAGGAATACTGCAGTTCGCAAGTGCTGGCGATGGGGGGCTATTGGCTTCACGAAGCACTGATCTCCCTGGCCGAGGAGGGGTACTGCTATGACAAGCGACTCTCGCCTGGCTACTGGGAAACGTTGCGTGCCTGGATGGTCGCGCATGGCCACTGGACTCCGTCGCTGCTGGGGGAAAAAGGCCCGGATTATCCCTTTGCGCTCCAGTTCGTGCGCTCCAACGTGGCGCCGACCTTTCTGTATGAGCAGTATCAACAGGCCAAGCGGGGCCTGGATAAAGGGTATTGCCTGGGGAGTGAGGCCGGGCCCGGCCGCTGCCTGGGGTGCGGGGCATGCTCGGACGATGTACAGCGACAGGCGATTACCGGTCACCGCATGCATCGGCCGGATGACGAGCACTATCTGGCTCGTTTGCAGGAGGTGATGCAGGTCAAGCGGCGGCTGGAGCCGGTGTACGTGCGGTTGAGACTGCCCCCACTGGTGGCCGGTGTCTCTCCCGAGTGGATGAACGCCTGGGTATTGCGGGGGTTGCTCGCTGGCTGCCCGGCGCTGACGGACAATCTCCTGTCGGCGCGGGAGAGCCTTTTCACCACACGAGAGAACCGTCGCCGCTACGCCGGTTTCTACGGTGAGACGGTCTTCGCGCTCAAAGCCTGGGACTCCGTAGCGCTGGTCCACACCCTCACCACCACTGAGGGGAGCTCCGACGAGAAGGTGACTGGCTTTGAGTTCCTCTCCCTGGCGGAAGGGTTTGAGCCGGGCCGCTTTCGACGGATGCGGCTCTCTCTCACTCTACCTGTCGCCGATTTCCCCGACGCCGGGCGGCGACTCTTGGATTTCCTGCGCGCCGCGTACGTCCCCTGCAACGTCCGATGGGAAGGCTCGGGCTACCGGTTCGATCTGCCTGCTAAGGCACTCAAGAAGAGGGTTCTTTTTCAGGGGGATTATGAGCAAAGCGCCGATGGCTTCGCCGCTCGCCTGGTGGTCGGCCCCAAGTTTGATCTGCATGGCTTTCTGCGGTCCTTTGGTGAACCCGACCTCCATCGCCTGGCCCGGGTCGCCATCTCCGATGTAGAGTGGTAGTTTGTGCAACCGCTGCTATTTGGCTATAATCAGAGCGGGCCATCCGTCCACGGCAGCGCGGACGTGCGCGCTGGCGTGCCGGAGGCGACGCTGGCTGTCTGGTAGCGTAGACTTTCAAAACAGGAGGTTATAATGAGCACTTGGCGCAACATCAGTGGAAGTCTCAAGCAGGTCTCCGTTGGATCAGCGGAAGATGTCTGGGGCACAAACGCGGGCGACGAAATCTGGAGGTATTTGGGAGACAACAAGTGGCAGCAGATAGAAGGAAACCTGAAGCAGGTTTCAGTTGCAGCAGATGGAACGGTCTGGGGCGTAAACGCGAACGAAAAAATCTGGAGATACCTGGGCGAGAACGCATGGGAGCAGATAGAAGGAAGCCTGAAACAGGTTTCCGTTGGATCAGCGAAAAGTATCTGGGGCGTGAACGCGAACGGCGAGATCTGGAGATACCTGGGCGAGAACGAGTGGCAGCAGATAGAAGGACACCTGAAGCAGGTTTCGGTTGCAGCAGATGGAACGGTCTGGGGCGTGAACGCGAACGATAAAATCTGGAGATACTTGGGCGAGAACGAGTGGCAGCAGATAGTAGAAGGAAGCCTGAAACAGGTTTCGGTTGGGGCAGCGAAAGACATCTGGGGCGTGAACGCGAACGATGAGACCTGGATGTATTTGGGCGAGAACGAGTGGCAGCAGATAGAAGAACACCTGAAGCAGGTTTCGGTTGCAGCAGATGGAACGGTCTGGGGCGTAAACGCGAACGATGAGATCTGGAGGTTCCTGGGCGACTGATCGTGACGTGAATAAGCAGCGTTGATGGCACAGCGTTGTTTGAGAGGCGAGGAATGGAGAGTAAATGCTCTACTTTGGTATTCGTGCTCATTCTGAGCGTGCTGGTTTTCAGTGGCTGCGGGCCAGCCACGGCCCAGCCTACCGAACCGCCAACGGCCACGCCGGTGGATGTGCCCACCTCACCCCCAGAAGCAACGAGTGTGCCCGAGCCGACGAGCGAGCCGCTGCCGACGAGCACGCCAGGCCCCGATGTGCTCTATGAAGGGATCAGCTTCTCGTACGATGACACGCTTGCCGCTGAGGTGGTGGCCGAAACCGTTCCCGCCGTAGGGCCCGATGGCGTCGCCGAATGGGAGGTCGAGCCGGAGCACTTCCGGCTCTCGTTCGATGGTTATATCCTGCCGGAAACGTTCCACGAACCACAAATTGTCGTTTACCCTGTCAGTGAGTTTGAGGCCAGCAGCGAAGCCGCCGCGAACACCATCGCAGCCTTACGGCAATTTCTGGCGGAGAAGCCAGCCACGCCAGATGGAATCCCCTTCCTGCCGCTGTTCAACGCCGTCCAGATGATGCGCACCCAAGCCTCCTACATCAGTTTCCAGAACGGGGCGGGCGTGTGCTTCGTGACCCAGTACGGTCAGGCTTATGTCCCAATCAACAACCAGGAGATGTTCTACACCTTCCAGGGAATGACGGATGATGGCAGCTACTACGTGGCGGCTATTCTGCCGGTATCGCATCCCACGCTGCCCGCCGCCGTGACGGAGGACCCAGGCGACGACTTTCGGGACAACTTCGATAGCTACATTCAGGAAATCGAGCAGCGACTGGACGCGGAGGATATGTCCAGCTTCACGCCCGACCTGTCGTTGCTCGACACAATGATTCAGTCGCTAGAAGTCGCCGTGGAAATACCCGACACGGAGCAATCCACCGAAGATTGGCTGGTCTACGTGAATGACGTCTACGGGTATCAGTTCAGCTACCCAGCGAGCGCTACAATCACCGAGACTGGCGTCGATGGCTTCCCAACTGATGAACTGCCGGAAGGGATGTCAGCGGGCGAATACATGGTGCAACTTCGGGAAACGTACACTGACAAATTGTGCGTCAGCGTCAGTTATGAGCTGGGCTACATCAACATCTCTGCGCCACCCAATCAAGGCTTTCGATACGCCATCTGCGGCCGCACAGGTCGTGCTTATGGGGGAGTCGGTAAAAGCGACATCATCGTTATCGAGGGCCAGAGCTACACGGCTGCAGGATACGAAGAGATTGGACCAGGGGAGACGCTGATGTATCATAATGAGACTTTGATAGTCAGCCTGGCAGATGGTACGCGGATTGAGTATGGTGCCGCGCCCAGCGAGACCGCCACTTTTGAAGACTACCTGGAGACGACCAGGGACGTGTTGCTGCAGATCGTGGCCTCCTATGAGCAAAGGGCGACCTCAACCCCACCACCGGGTACGCTAGAAGACCCATATCCAGGCTGGGCCAGTTATACCAACACGGACTATGGTTTCGCTTTTCGTCACCCGCCCGCCTGGGTGGTTCAGGAAGGGCCGAACGTTGTAACACTCAGCCAGCAAACGCTGACGTTGGTCATTGGGTACAGGCGCGTCGCGGAAGATGTCCGCCTGGGACTTGTCGGTCTCCCCGCAGGCGACTTCGAAACCAGGGGCGCGATGATATTTCTGGGGCAAGAACTGCGCAGAGACGTGCTAGTATACGACGGCAAAGACAAGGCTGTGCACTACAACGGTACTGCTGGTGTGCAGATAGGAGGCCTGGAGTTTTCCATCAGCCTGCACGAATTCACGGCTGATTACCAGGCCATCGCCATTCTCGAAGCCTCGCAGGCCGTGGTGGATCAAATCGTCGAGTCGTTTGAATTGACCGAGTGATACAATGCGATAAGGGATGGACTCACCCGATCACCCCATGCGTAATGCAAACGCCCGGCGCATCGCCGGGCGTTTTGTTTGTATTGCGAGGTGATCGATGCGCGGAGGGCCCACCTGGTCACCTGACCAGGAAAAAGACCCCCCACCTGACCAGGTCCAAAACTCCCCGGTTGGCCGATGCGCCGGCGAGTTTTTTGTGTTACACTGTAGGCAGAGATAAGGCGAGATGACATTCTAGCCAAAACCTGAAAGGAGGTCCCAAAAGTGAACGTATATCTAGAACACAGTAAAGTCAACTTGAGGTACACCAAGAACAAAAAAGGAGGCTCTGTCATGAAACGTCTAGTTGTTACCATCATCGCTGCCATTCTCATTCTAGGAATCTGTGCTACGCCAGTCCAAGCCCAAGGCTCGGGCACCTACATTGTCCAGCCGGGCGATACACTGCTCAGCATCGCGGCCCACCACGGCGTCAGCGTGAGCCAACTGGCACAGGCCAACGGACTGCGCTGGAACTCGTTGGTCTACGCCGGCCAGCGGTTGGTCATTCCTGCCGGCGCCGTCTACATCGTGCGGCGCGGCGACACACTCTTTAGCATCGCTCGCCGGTTCGGCACGACCGTTCAGGCGATCATACGGGCGAACAATTTGCGAAGCACCCGCATCTACGTGGGCCAGCGACTGACAATCCCTGGCGCTCTACCTGGGCCTGCCCCCAGCCCTGCGCAGGACACGGTTGACGGCTGGGTGGGCCAGATCGTCAACCTCCCGCCTGGCTCCCAGCACACCCACTACTTCGAGCGTTCGGACGGGCAGGGTTTCGGCATCGGAGGAATAGATGGCCTCGTAGGGCGCCGGATCGAGGAGCTTCGGTGGACAGGCGAGCAGATCCGCGTATGGGGCGCGCTACGCACCGATGTTCCCAGCTATGGAGGCCGGTACATCGCAGTTGAATGTCTGGAGGTCGTGTCGGCACCGGTAACGACCAGAAACCTCACGCCCTTTGCGACCGTCAGCGCGTCCTCGCACCTGCGCACGGATCGCTGGGGCCAATATCAGTCCTGGATGGCCACCGACGGCAGGCGCGAGAGTGCCTGGGTTGAGGGCGTCGCCGGGTCGGGCGTTGGCGAGTGGATTATGCTCACCTTCCCCAGAACGATCGAGGTTCACAGCATCAGCATGGACATGGGCTATGACAAGAACGCGGACATCTTCGCCAAGAACAACCGCATAAAGCGGGTGACCCTCATCTTCTCCAACGGGGAGCAAGTCGAACTGGGCTTCGGCGATAAGCAGGGAATGCAGATGATCCCCCTGGTTCGCGCCCCTGGGCCGAATATACAGACCACCTTCGTCAAAGTGGTCATCGAAGAGGTCTTTCCTGGGTGGAAGTACGACGATACGTGCTTGGCCGAAATCGAGGTATGGGGTAGGACGAAATAATGGCCTAAAAAGACTAGCCACCTCGCTAGTCTCAAAACTCCCCGGCTGGCCGATGCCGGGGAGTTTTTGCGTGGTGGGAGGACGTTTATTTGTGTCAGCGCCGCCGCTGAAGTATAATATCGGCGGGAGCCATTTTTCTTTTGCAGCGCGGTAATGATTAATGGATAAAGATATGAGGCAATTCTATAATCTGACGGCCGAAAGAACCGCTGAGGACTGGTATGAGAACACTGTACTCATGCCTTCCATCCAGGATTTTGTCTCTCTGCTACCGGAGAAGCCGAGCATCTTGGATTTGGGCTGCGGACCCGGATATGAAAGTATGAGGCAGTCGTTACACAGAGTTACACGGAGAAGACACAGAGAACCACAGAGATAGGGGGATAGCCCATTTGCAAACGCTGTATTCTTTGCTAAAAGTTGAGCAAGGATGGCGTAGTTATGTCTTCAGAGTCAACAAGGGGTGGCGCAAGGGTTTTGAGGACAAAGAGAAACTGTATTGAGCCAGAACAGGCCGGGAACAAAACCAGCATCGTGTGCGCTGATCTGTTTCGAGAACTCGATTGCTACGATATGTATCGGGCTGACAAATCCGAATAAGCTACTGACGAGGGAAAGAAATGGTCCGAGCAACAACAGAGGACTATGATATCAGGTGAGCGACATGGTCAGAAGAATTGAAGTTGTCCCATACGATCCAGGTTGGCCCCATCTGTTCAAGACTGAAGCCGATAGAATCGTCGCAGTTTTAGGCCAGGAAGTAGTAGCCATCCATCACATCGGTAGTACTGCTATCCCCAGCATCAGCGCCAAGCCCATCATTGATATGTTGGTTGAGGTGCAAGACATTGAGAAGATGGACGATTTCAACGAGGAAATGGCCAGACAGGGGTACCGGCCACAAGGAGAGTTTGGCATCCCCGGAAGGCGATTCTTCATCAAGGGCGGTGACGCTACTCGGACGCACCATATTCATATACTCCCGACTGGACATCCTGGAATAGAACACCATCTGAACTTTAGAGACTATATGATCGCTCATCCTGAAGAAGCACAGGCCTACAGTTGTTTGAAGGAAGACTTAGCTCAAAGGTTCCCACACGGCATCGAGGGTTATATGGCAGGAAAAGATGGACTGATCAAAGAAATGGATAAAAAAGCCAAAGCCTGGAGAGAAAGCCTACGCTGCGCTTGCTGAGGCAGGCATGCATGTCGAGGAAAGGCGACCAAGTCAAATAGACGCGTCGCTTGATATTTCGCGCCGCTACATGGCCGTGTGTGGTCGTTCGTGCTGGCACATCGCCCGGGGGTTTGCCCATCGGGGTGCAAGTGGTGGCCCGTCCCTGGCGCGAGGACGTGGCTTTGGCCGTGGCCCAGCACATTGAGACTGTTTTGGGCGCTTGGCAATGCCCGCCGATCTAGCAGTGACGACGCCGAAGCAGAGTGGAATAGCACCCTATGCGTGATTGCCACGAAGCAAGCCGTGCAACGCTGAAGATTGAAAGCCAGTCCGGCCACGGATGGCTACACGGGAGTGGTCGTTGTCTGGAAAAGAGGTGCTTCTGATGAAATCCAAAAAGCGATTCTTGACTCCCCTTCTTGCCGTTTGCTTAGCAAGTCTTGCCAGCCTACTGGCGATGGCACGCGGTCCGGGGAGCGTCACCGGCAGTCTGCCTGCCGCCGGCTATGCACGGACTGAAATATCTCCTGCTCCGCAGGGGCAGACGAATACCATTCGATTTGAGCGAATATCGCTTGAGGACGGTCTATCCCAAAGCTCGGTATTTGCGGTTCTGCAGGATCAGCGAGGGTTCATGTGGTTTAGTACGGAAGACGGACTCAATAAATACGACGGCTACGAGTTTGTCGTGTACAAACATGACCCGGATGATCCTATGACATTGTCCAATAACTATGTGAGGACGATCTATGAAGACCGGAGTGGGGAACTGTGGGTGGGAACGAGGAACAGGCTGGACCGGTTTGATCGAACGACCGAAACGTTTATCCATTATCAGCACGATCAGCAAGACCTGCAAAGCCTGAGCGGGATGGAGGTCTCATCCATTTATGAGGACCATACGGGGATGCTCTGGGTTGGAACTGTAGATGGCGGGCTTGACCAACTGGATCGGGCGACGAACACGTTTACCCATTACCAGCATGACCCGGACGATCCCAAGACACTGTCCGATAATACTGTGAGGGTGATCTATGAAGACCGCAGCGGAGAACTGTGGATTGGAACGCATAGCGGGCTAGACCGGTTTGACCGAACGACCGGAACGTTTACCCACTATCAGCACGATCCTAGTGCCCCGCAAAGCCTGAGTGAAAACAAGGTACAAGCCATCTTTGAGGATCGCCAGGGGGTGCTGTGGATCGGCACGGAAGGAGGGGGACTCGACCAATTGGACCGTTCTACCCAGACCTTTATCCATTACCAGCATAACCCGGACGATCCACACAGTTTGAGTGATAACCGAGTGTGGGCCATTCTACAAGATCGCGCCGGGAGGCTGTGGGTTGGAACCCAAAACGGACTTGACCAACTTGTCCTGAGCGGAGCCGAAGGGCTGGACCGGCGTCAGAATAGTTTCATCCATTTCCGGCACGACCCGAATGACCCGCACAGTCTGAGCGGCGATTCGGTCCGGTCCATTTACGAGGATCGGTCCGGCGTGCTGTGGATTGGTACCCTGGGAGGCGGGCTGAGCAAATACAACCGGACGGCCGATCAATTCGCTCTATACCAACACAACCCCAATCTTCCCAACAGCCTGAGCGATAACATAGTTTGGTCCATTTACGAGGATCGGAGTGGCTTGCTGTGGATCGGAACGTTCGGCGGGGGGCTCAACAAGCTGGATCGCGTCTCGGATACATTCACCGTTTACCAACACGACCCCGCAGACCCCACCAGTCTGAGCAACAATGACGTGCGCGCCATCTACGAGGATCGTGCCGGCATGTTGTGGGTTGGGACAAATTACGGGGGGCTCAACCGATTTGACCCTCAGACGGGGACGTTTACTCACTACCGGCACGACCCCCACGATCCGGGTAGCTTGAGTGATAACGATGCGTTCGTGATTTACGAGGACCGGTCGGGTAACCTATGGATTGGAACCTGGAATGGAGGCCTTAACCGCTTGGATCGCGCCACTGGAACCTTTGTCCATTACCAACATGATGCAGGTGACCCTTTCAGCCTGAGCGATAACTGCGTGCGGGCGATCTATGAGGACCGGGCCGGCGTGTTATGGGTGGGCACGCGGGGGGGGATCAATCTCTGGGATGGCGCCAATAGCCGATTTACGCGTTACAAGCACGATCCTGATAACCCGCAAAGCCTGAGCAGTGACGCGGTGTCGTCATTTTGTGAAGACCCGACAGGGGTGGTTTGGGTCGGAACGTTTGGAGGGGGGCTAAACCGCTTTGACCGTGCCACTCAAACGTTTACCTATTACACGGAGAAAGACGGATTGCCCAATGATACAGTTTATGGCATCCTGGCCGATGCAGAAGGATTCCTGTGGCTCAGCACCAACAATGGGTTGTCCAGATTCGACCCGCGCACAGAGACCTTCCGCAATTACGATGTAAGCGATGGTTTGCAGAACAATGAGTTTAATGCTGGAGCCTATTTTCGGAGTAATCGTGGAGAAATGTTCTTTGGGGGCATCCAGGGCTTCAACGCCTTCTATCCTGAGCAGGTCACGGACAATCCACACATCCCCCCGATTGTCATCACGGCTTTCAGCAAGTTCAACCAGACGGTGCGCACGGATCTACCCGCAAACGAGCACATCCAGTTGTCCTACAAGGACAACTTCATTTCGTTCGAGTTTGCGGCCCTGGATTACACCGCCCCAGAAAAGAACCAATACGCCTACATGCTGGAGGGACAAGACCAGGATTGGGTTTACGCCGGGGCGCGCCACTATGCCAGCTATACGAATCTGAGGGGAGGGGATTACGTCTTCCGGCTCAAAGGCTCGAACAACGATGGGGTCTGGAATGAGGAAGGAGTCGCAGTCTACATCACCGTCACGCCACCGGTCTGGGAGACGTGGTGGTTCAGGGGGATCGTCGCCCTGGTGCTGGTGGGGGGCGTGATCGGCGGTTACCGGCTGCGGGTCAGAAGCGTCGAGGCGCGAAGCCGTGAGCTTGAAATTCAGGTTGAGGAAAGGACGCACGAGATTGAGCAGCGCACGCAGGAATTGGAGGCCCTCTACCGTGCCGACGAAGAGCTGTACCGCCACCTACGTCTGGATGAGGTATTACAAGCACTGGTAGACATCGCAGTGGACATCCTCCAGGCAAACAAAAGCTCGCTGATGGTGTGGGATGCAGAGCGAGAGAGGCTGGTAGTGCGGGCTGCTCACGGCTTCAGTCCTGAGACGATGGCTCAGATGTCCTTCGCCCTGGGGGAGGGGGTCGTGGGGCGCGTGGCTGCCAGCGGTGAGCCAATCGTCGTAGAGGATGTATCCACTGACCTGTGCGTCGCCGGACGTATCACCGGGCCCGAAGGCATCCGCTCTTTCATGCACGTCCCTATCGAAATCGGCGGTCAGGTCTTCGGCGTGTTCAACGTGAGTTATGCCCAACCCCGCGCTTTCGGTGGCGATGAGCAGCGGCTCTTCGTAGCCCTGGTCCAACGAGCCGCCCTGGCCGTCGAGAACGCCCAACTGTACGAACAGGCGCAGGAGTTGGCAGTTGTGGAGGAACGCCAGCGGTTGGCCCGCGACCTGCACGACGCCGTCACCCAAACCCTCTTTTCGGCCAGTCTCATTGCCGAGGTGCTGCCCCGTCTGTGGGAGCGGGACCCAGATGTCGGACGGCACCGTCTGGAGGAAGTGCGCCAGTTGACCCGGGGGGCGCTGGCGGAGATGCGCACGTTGCTGCTGGAACTCCGACCGTCTGCCCTGATCGAGGCGGAGTTGGGTGACCTGCTGCGTCAACTGGCCGAGGCCACCACCGGACGGGCGCGGGTGCCGGTCGTCGTGGAGGTGGAGGGAGAGCGCTCCCTACCGCCCGACGTGAAAGTGGCGCTGTACCGCATCGCCCAGGAGGCGCTGAACAACGTGGCCAAACACGCCAAGGCCAGCCAGGCGACGGTGAGCCTTCGCTGCGAGCCGAAGTCGGTGGAATTATGCATCGGCGACGACGGACGTGGCTTCGATTCCGGCAGTGTGCCGCTGGAGAGCCTGGGGCTGGGCATCATGCATGAGCGGGCCGAGACCATTGGCGCCACACTGACGGTCGAAAGCGAGATTGGGCGCGGGACGGAGGTGACGGTCGTATGGAGCGAGAAGTAGAGGATGACGAAGTGTGAGGAAGATTCACTTTGCTCAGCAAAGTCCCTTACTTCCTACTCCCTAATCCTTACTCCCTGCCTGCCTGTCTGTCTGCAATTCAAGGAGGAAGACCTATGAACGAGAAAACCCACATTCGCGTAATGCTCGTTGATGACCACGCCGTGGTACGCAGCGGACTAGGGGCCTTTCTACTGGCCTTCGATGACCTGGAACTGGTTGGCGAGGCGGGCGGCGGCGAGGAGGCCGTGCGCCTGTGCGAACAGCTCCAGCCCGACGTGGTGTTGATGGACCTGGTGATGCCCGTGATGGACGGCGCTGCCGCCACCCGAGCGATCCGGGAGCGCTGGCCGCATATTCAGGTCGTCGCCCTGACCAGCTTCAAGGAGAAAGGTTTGGTGCAGGGAGCGCTGCAGGCCGGGGCTATCGGATACCTGCTGAAAAACGTCTCAGCCGACGAGTTGGCCGACGCCATCCAGGCGGCCCACGCAGGGCGGTCTACGCTGGCTCCTGAGGCAGCCCAGGTACTGATCCAGGCCACGAGGGAACCGCCGTCTCCAGGCTACGACCTGACCCCCCGGGAGCGGGAGGTGCTGGCGCTGATGGTCGAGGGGCTGAGCAACCCTGGGATCGCCGAGCGGCTGGTGATGAGCCGTTCCACCGTGAAGTTCCACGTCAGCAACGTCCTCTCCAAACTGGGCGTCACCGGCCGCACCGAGGCGGTGGCCCTGGCACTGCAGCACAACCTTTCGACAGGCACGTCCTGAGCGAAGTCGAAGGGCTCAAGGTAAACCTGGTCACCTGACCAGGGAAAAGACTAGCCACCTGACTAGGTCCAAAACTCCCCGGTTGGCCGATGCGCTGGGGAGTTTTCTGTGCTACACTGGGAGCGGAGATGAGACGAAATGGACAATGAAGCAAACAAGGCAATGCGTGTATTGATCGCTGACGATCGGCCCCAGGTGCGCTCCGCCCTGCGGCTGCTGCTGGAGCAGGGGAGCGGCGTGACGGTGGTGGGCGAGGCTGTAGACATGGAGCAGGCCCTGGAACTGACCGCCGGGCAGCGACCCGACTTGGTGTTGCTCGACTGGGAGCTGCCAGGTCAGGACGGTGATGCCGTGCTGGCGAGGTTACGGGCAGTGCGGCCGGGCTTGGTGGTGATTGCTCTCAGCGGGCGGCCGGAGGCGCGCCGGGCAGCGTTGGCCGCCGGCGCCGATGCCTTTGTCAGCAAGGGAGACCCGCCAGAGCGATTGCTGGCGGCCGTGGATGAATGCAGGCGCAAGTGATACGGCTTGACTCTCCAGATTAAAGGTGGAACCTTTTTTGGCCCTCAGCCGTCTAGAACATGGTAGGGCCAATTTAAGTCATGCCAAGAATAAGAATTAGGAGATGAGTAAGATGAGAAACATATCACTGAGTGTACTAACGATGCTCGCATTGCTCGGCCTGGCGAGTTGCGGCAATGGGGCAGAGATCGCACGGTCGGCAAAGCAGCGGGTGACTTCACCCGATGTGGCCGCCCCGGACCTGGCGGATCTGGTCAGCGGAAACAGTGCCTTCGCCTTCGACCTCTACCAGGTCCTTAGGGAAGATGAGGAGAATGACAACCTGTTTTACTCTCCATACAGCATCTCGCTGGCGCTGGCGATGACGTATGCCGGGGCTCGCGGTGAGACCGAACAGCAGATGGCGGATACACTCCACTTCATCCTCCCGCAAGACCGCCTGCATCCCGCGTTCAACGGCCTGGACATCGAACTCGCTCGCCGGGGTGAAGGTGCCGAGGGTAAGGATGGAGAGGGCTTCCGGCTGAACATTGTCAACGCCTTGTGGGGGCAAGACGAGTACGGGTTCCTCTCCGAGTACCTCAATGTTCTGGCCGAAAACTACGGTGCTGGGTTGAGGCTTCTCGATTTCAGGAACGCGCCGGAAGAGTCCCGTGTCACCATCAACGACTGGGTCAGCGACCAGACGGAGGACAGGATTGAAGACCTGATTCCGCAGGGTGTCATAGATGAATTGACGCGGCTGGTGCTCACCAACGCCATCTACTTCAACGCTGCCTGGGCCGAACCCTTCGAACCGGACCAGACCGATGATGGCACGTTCCACCTGCTTGATGGCGGCCAGGTCACCGTGCCGATGATGGAGCAGATGGGGTCCTTCGGTTACGCAGAGGGCGAGGGGTATCAGGCGGTCGAACTCCCCTACGACGGCTGGGAGCTTTCGATGGTGGTCCTGCTCCCCGATGCCGGCGAATTTGAGGCCTTTGAAGGCTCGCTGGGCGCCGAGCGGGTGGATGGTATCGTCAAAGATCTGGCACACAGGCAGGTCGCTCTGACCATGCCGAAATTCGAGTTTGAGTCGGACTTTAGTCTGAAGGACTCGCTCGCCGCGATGGGCATGCAGGGTGCCTTCGCTGAGGCCGCTGACTTCTCTGGAATGACTGGCGACCGTGACCTGTTCATCGCAGAGGTGATCCACAAGGCATTCGTCTCCGTGGACGAAGCGGGTACCGAGGCAGCAGCGGCCACCGCAGTGGTGATGCCAGCGTCGGCACCGCCAGAGGAGCCTGTTGAGGTCACCGTTGACCGTCCCTTCACATTTCTCATCCGCGACATCGAGACTGGCACCATCCTGTTTGTTGGGCGCGTCGTAGACCCGAGTGTTTGATCCGCCCTCGACTGTGCTGCGGAGATTTGGAGAGGGAACAGCTTGCCAGAAGGAGAGAACGGAAATGTGCAATAAGCCAGTGTTGTTAGTGATTTCAGCCATGATGGTTCTTGCGCTGACCGCGTGTGGGAAACCACAGCCTGAGACGGTCATTGAGTCACCACCGGTCGAGGGGCCAATCGACATGCCCAACCCCGCCGCAGTCTACTGCACCGGGCTGGGCTACGAGTATACAACCCGCGAGCGCAAATTTGGCGAACAGGAGCCTCAACCCGAGACGTCCACTGAACCCACACCTGAAACGCTTGAGGTCCCCCAACCTGGTACGCCCGTTATACCTGGTATGCCTGTTGTACCAGACTATATCCTTGAGATCGTGTGTGTCTTCCCGGATGGGACTGAGTGTGAGGAATGGGAGTTTATGTCGGGGCGTTGTGGGCAGGAACATTCCTATTGCGTGCAGCAAGGCTACACGCTGGAAATTGGCGCGAATGGGGCCACCTGCGTATTCCCCGATGGCTCATCCTGCCTGGAGATTGAGTTCTTCAACGGCGACTGTGGGCCAGGGGAGCAGTAAGGAAGGTTGTTGTACTTTCCTGGGGGGTGTGCTACGCTGTGGCCGAAGACAAGATGGCACAGCATTTTAGTCAAAACTCGAAAAGGAGACAAAAAATGAAAAGCAAACTATCTATTTTGGGATTCGTGCTCATCCTGAGTACGTTGATCATCAGTGGCTGCGGGACGACCACAGCCGAGCCTACCACCGGGCTGGCAAACCCGGCGTCCGTTTACTGCGCGGAGCAGGGCTACACCCTGGAGATGCGCACAGACGCGGACGGCGGTCAGTACGGCGTGTGCATCTTCCCCGACGGGAGCGAGTGTGAAGAATGGGCCTTTTACCGAGACGAGTGCAGCCCCACCATCTCCGCCACAGAGCAACCCACCGAAATTCCAACAACTGCCCCGACGGAGACCGCCACAGCCCAGCCCACCGAGACGCCAACCCCGGTCGAGCCGGCGGAGACGTGGGTCTATGTGGATCTCATGCCGGACGAGTCGGGGACGACGTTGACCTGGATGGACAGTCTCAGCGGCGGCGCCAACTCTGTACCCGCGCTGGGTACAAGATACCAGGTGCTTGGGGAGTGGGTTTACTATCAAGAAGGCACTGGCGGCACAGTACACCGGGCGAACGAGACCGGGCAGGACGAACGCTTTGATTTTATGGACATCCCGGAGGATAACTTTGAGACGGTGGATTGGGCCATCTCGCCTGATGGAACTCAAATTGTCTGGAATCGATTTTCCTTTGAGACGGCGGGCAACGAGATCACGCTCACTTCCGATCTCTACATAGCCACCATCGTCACCGGCGAGACGCGCCTCTTGACCACGTACGTCATCCACGAACACCAGAAACTAACCCCCTGGGGTTTCTCGCCCGATGGTTCGCAGGTTTTCGTGTACCTGCAACCTTATGGTATCGGCGGTTTGTTCGCCAGATACGGCGCGTTCAGTGTGCTGGACGTCGCCACCGGCCAACTCACGCCCCTGCACGACCCGGCGCCGGAGTCCTTCCCTGGCCCGGTGGCTGCCCTCAGCGACGACGGGACGCGACTGGCCCGCTTCCTATACGTGGAAGACCAGGGCTTCAAGGTCAACCTCACCGACCTGGCAAGCGGCCAGACGACAGAAATCATGACCCTCCCGGCCGAGCTCGGGTACGCGCAGGTCGGGGACGTGGTGTTCTCGCCCGACGGTTCGACGCTGATCTATACCGTCGCCTACGGTGATTGGGGCAGTGAAGGTTTCGCTCTGTTCCAGGTGGATTTGGCCGCGGGGACGCAGCGAGAGATTTTGGCCCCCCAGCCTACCCACTACAAAGTGGCTCACTTCGAGGACGACGGTTCGCTCTTGCTGACGATTGCCTGGCCTGGGGAGGGGGGAGGCACCTTCCGCCTGCATCCCGATGGCACGCTGGAGCAGCTTTCGGAAGCGACTTTCCTGGGGATTTCACAGTAGCGGAAGTCGATGCCGCCCGATATTCCCAAATAGTCAAGGAGTCTTCAGAACTAGGGTGGAACCTTTTTGACCCTCAATTCGTCTAGAATACGGCAAGGCCAAAGCCAACGAGTCAAGGCAGAATCATGGAGTGCGCGAAATCGGGAGATTTCGCACTGCAACACAATTGAAAGGATGTGAGTGATATAAGATACCCCATCGCTGGCCAGTTGGCAAGCTGAGTGGACGAGTTCATCTGCGATATGGAGGCAAATACGATGAAGACGAAAATCATAGCCGTTGTTGCTGGAGCCTTGGTAACCCTATTCTCGTGGGCCATTGCTTTTATTGTCTTGAACGGCATCTATCGGGACAACTTTCCCTGGCTGCTGACGGGGCTGGTAGCATTTCTGTGCCCGATAGCCGGTGGGCACCTTGCTGCCCCGGCTGGGGCAGATCGATAGCATGCGCCCTGGCGCTTTGAGTGGACTCGGCGCCGGTCTGGTCGTACTGCTCGTAGCCATCGTAGTTAGCCGTTGGGCACCGAATACGACCTTGGCTGGCGTAGTGCTAGTGGTTGTGGGAACTGTCGGCGGGGGCGTGGGAGCCTTTTTGGCTCCCAAATCTGGTTAGAACATGGAAAACTATAATACCAGGAGGCGAGAGATGAAGAGCAAACTATCTATCTTGGGACTCGTGCTCATCCTGAGTACATTGATCGTCAGTGGCTGCGGCAATGGGCCGGAGATCGCACGGTCGGCAAAACAGCGGATGACCTCACCCGACGTGGCTGCCCCGGATCTGGCGGACCTGGTCAGCGGAAACTGTGCCTTCGCCTTCGATCTCTACCAGATCCTTAGGGAAGATGAGGAGAATGACAACCTGTTCTACTCTCCACACAGCATCTCTCTAGCACTGGCGATGACGTATGCCGGCGCTCGCGGTGAGACCGAGCAACAGATGGCGGAAATCCTCTACTTCATCCTCCCGCAAGACCGCCTGCATCCCACATTCAACGGTCTGGACCTCGCACTCGCCCGTCGGGGTGAAGGTGCCGAGGGTAAGGATGGAGAGGGCTTCCGGCTGAACATCGTCAACGCCACCTGGGGTCAAGAGGACTTCCAGTTCCTCTCCGAATTCCTCGACGTCCTGGCCGAAAACTACGGCGCCGGGCTGAGACCCCTCGATTTTGTGAACGCGCCGGAAGAGTCCCGTGTCACCATCAACGATTGGGTCAGCGACCAGACGGAGGGCAGGATAGAAGACCTGATTCCGCAGGGCGTCATTGACGAGTTGACGCGGCTGGTGCTCACCAACGCCATCTACTTCAATGCGGCGTGGCAGTATCCCTTCAGAGAGGATCTGACCGCTGCTGGCACGTTCTATCTGCTTGACGGCGGCCAAGTCACTGTGCCGATGATGACGCAAACCGCGCCCTTCGGTTATGCCGAGGGCGAAGGGTATCAGGCAGTCGAACTGCCGTACGACGGCGGGGAACTCTCGATGGTGATCTTGCTTCCTGCGGTGGGCAAGTTTGAACCGTTTGAAGGGGCGCTGGACGCTGGGCGGTTGAACGCCATCTTGGAGAGCCTGGCACACAGGCAGGTCGCTCTGACCATGCCGAAATTCGAATTCGAATCGGGCTTCAGTCTAGTAGAGACTCTCGCTGCGATGGGTATGCCGGATGCCTTCACCGGTGCTGCGGATTTCTCCGGAATGACCGGCAGCCGTGACCTGTTCATCGAAGCGGTGATCCACAAGGCGTTTGTCTCTGTGGATGAGGCAGGCACAGAAGCGGCAGCAGCCACCGCGGTAGCAGTGCCGGTAGAGAAGGGAGTTGAGGTCACCGTTGACCGTCCCTTCATATTTCTCATCCGCGACATTGAGACCAACGCAATACTGTTTGTCGGACGCGTCGTCAACCCGAAGGCAAAGTCAACCTGATGGTAACTGCTCAGCCAGTCATAAATAGAACACGGATCATACGGATGTACGCAGATAAAGATAAAAAACCTGTGAGAACCCGTGTCAACGGATGCGGCCAGTTCATCTGTGTGTATCCGTGTGCTATTTGTGCCTGTTTTGGGAAGAGCCTGAGCAGTTACACCTGATGTATACCAGGAAAAGGGGGTAAGAAATGAAAGGTAAACTGTATCTTTTGGTATTGATGCTCATTCTAAGCACTGTGGTCATTGGTGGCTGCGTGTCACCCACTACTCCTCCGGCGATCATCGTAGAGCCATCTGTGTCTCCGATGCCCGAAGGGGGGCATATAACCCCAACGGCCACTCCGACGGAGGCCGCCGAGGAAACCCCAGACGAGGTCCGGGCCGCCCGCGACGTGGCCCTGGCTTTCATCAGCGGACGCTATGGCGAGCAGGCTCCCGCACTGGGGCTGACCTGGACGGAGGAAGACATTACTCCAGAAGGGCTGGTCGGCTCGGTAACCTGCCAGTACACGGCCGAGGACTGGGTGGTCACGATCACCTATCCGATCGTGCTGCCTGAACAGGTCGTCTACCAGGTCGTCGTGGCTAACCCGGTCACCGGGTTCCAGTGGGAGGGAGAAGTAGACGCAGCGGGGCAGGTGACGGAGACGCTCGCTCCCTCTGCTGGACAGGCCGTCGTGGGCTGGATGGGCCGTGTCGTCAGCCTGCCGGCCGGCGGTCAGTTCGACGACTACCTCGCCTTGGAACCCGAGGGGGCTGGCGAGATCGGTGTGGAGGGCGCCGACAACACCGTCGCGGCCCAGATCCAGATGCTGCGCGACAGCACCACCTATGCTCACTTCTGGGGTACGCTCACCTGCCCCGTGCTCGACTACGGCGGCTGCCAGCTCGTCGTGACCCGCTTGCGCGAGGCCAGGCCGGGCCCGTCCTTCGACCCCGACCCCGTAGAGGGCTGGGAGGGCACCATCGTCGGTACTTCCCCAGGGTCTCAGTTCGACGACAACTTTATCCTGGCGGGTGACTTCCCCGTGGGATATGGCATTGACAGCCTCGACTCTGCAATCGCCGCCCAGTTGGCAGGCCTGCGCGATACGGGGACCATCGTCCGCGTGTGGGGGGAACTTGTGTGCCCCGCCATTGATGCCTTCGGCACAGAGATCGTCGTGAACCGCGTCGAGGTCGTAGGCCAACCTGCGCCTGCACCCACGCCTGCACCTGTGCCCACGCCCGCGCCAACAACGGTGGAAAGTCGGACGGAACCGGTGGAGAACTGGTGGGGCGAGATCGTCAGCAATCCTCCCGGCTCGCAGTTCGACGATTACTTCCAAAGACAAATCGTGGATGGAGGCCAGTATGGTATCGAGTCTCTGAATCCGGATATCCAGGCTCAGATCGTGACCTTGCGTGACACGGGCACGACAGTCCACGTGTGGGGCACTCTGCATCACGACGTCCCCGACTATAACGCTACCCAGATTCAGGTGACCCGGCTCGAGGTCCAGGAGGTCCCGACGCCACCTCCGACCACAGAGGAGCCGGTGGAGGGCTGGATTGGCATGATTGGCAAGTTCTTATGGGGCTCCCAGTGCGACGACTACTTTGAGCGCAACGACGGCCAGCGCTTCGGTATTGAGGCGATGAACGCGGACGCCACCATGCGCCAGCAGATCGAGCAGTACCGGTGGACAGGTGCGCAGGTGCAGGTGTGGGGCCAGTTGCTCACCGGTATCCCCGACGTAGAGGGTCGCCAGATTCAAGTGGAACGGATCGAAGCCGTATCGGGGCCGGCGGCGGAGGCCAGGAATCTTATGCCCTTTGCCACGTCTAACGCGTCTTCGCATCTTCCTACGGATCGTGGAGGCCAGTATCAATCTTGGATGGCGATGGATAGTGCGCTTGAGACCTCCTGGGTGGAGGGTGTTGCTGGGCCGGGTCTTGGCGAATGGATACAGCTCTCCTTCCCCGGAACCGTCGAGATTCAGTACATCAACCTGGACGTGGGCTACGACCGCGACGCCGACATCTTTTATGCCAATAACCGGATCAAGCGGGTGACCTTTGTCTTTTCCAACGGAGAGCAGATCGAAATGGATCTCTCCGACACCCGCGGAATGCAGAGGATCGTTCTGGCTCGCGCCCCCGGCCCGAGTATTGAGACCACCTTTGTCAAAATCGTCATCGGAGAGGTCTACCCCGGCTCCCGGCACGACGATACCTGCCTGGCCGAGATTGAGGTGTGGGGGAAGACAAAGTGAGGAGACAAGAAATGAGAAGCAAACTGTATGTTGTAGGATTGGCGCTCATTCTGAGCGCGTTGATCTTGGGCGGCTGCGGGCCGGCCACGGTTGAGCCTGTCGCACCGCCGACGACCGGGCCGCGGCCAGTCAGTCATTCGGTCGAGTTGCGGGAGGGCGAGACCTACACGCTCGCGCTCGAAACGGATCTCTCCAGTGGCAACGAGTGGGAGGTGGAGTATAGCGAGGCGCTGCTTGAGCTGGTAGACCGCACCGCCGACGACGCCGCAGGCGAGGAGGTCTTTATCTTCCGCGCCCGCGCCGTGGGTGTCACCGAGGCCTACTTTAGCTACAGCAGGCGCCACGAGGCGATCTGTCACTTTACCATCGGAGCCGATCCAGCGCTGGCCGAAACGATGAGTGAGGCAGAGGCCAGAGAGATCGCGGCCAACAGCGAGTGCGGCGAGGCAGGACCGCTTCTGGAGAATGCCCTCTACAACGACTGGACGGCCACCTGGTGGATCGATCTGGATGTGGAGAAGGAGGGATGCAATCCTGCATGTGTCGTCAACGTGAGAACAAGACAGGCAGAGATAAACTGGCGTTGCATGGGCGTCCTTCCTCCAGAAGACACCGTGGATACCCCAGCGCCCGCTCCGCCGCCAACGGAGATCACCGTCGTGGGCTGGCTCGGCCGCGTCGTCAGCCTGCCGGCTGGCGGTCAGTTCGACGACTACCTCGTCTTGGAGCCCGAAGGGATCGGCGAGATCGGCCTGACCGGCGCCGACGCCGACGTTGAGGCCGAGATCGTGGCCCTGCGCGACAAGGAAGAACCTGGCAAGTATGCCCACTTCTGGGGTACGCTCACCTGCGACGCACCCGACTACGGCGGCTGCCAGCTCGTCGTGATCCGCCTGGACCCCGGCACGCCGCCAGGCCCTCGCTTCGACCCCGACCCGGTCGAAGGCTGGCAGGGTCAGTTCTTCTCTGTTCCCGGCATGGCCCAGTTCGACGACTACTTTGTTCTGGATGGTCCCTTCCCCGTCCGATACGGGTTGCAAGGCGCCGACGAAGTGCTGCAGACCCAACTGGAGGATTTGCGGGACACGTCTGCAATCATTCGAATATGGGGGGAGATTCAGTGCGGCGTTCCCAGCTACGGTGGTTGCGGGATCAGGGTGAAACGTTTTGAACTCGTATCTGAAGAATCACCCCTGTTGGGCGTTCACTACGGGTCCCTAGTGGTCGGCTGGTATGGGCAGGTCGTTGGCCTCCCTGCTGATGCGCGATACGACGACTTTCTCCGCCTGCTCCCCCTGGGCGCTGGCGACGTGGGCCTGACCGGCGCCGACGCCGCTTTGGAGACCGAAATCGAGGGACTGCGCGACAGCGACACCAACGCCCACTTCTGGGGCGCGATCGCTTGTGGGGTGCCCGACTACGACGGCTGCCAGGTCACCGTCACCCGCGTCATCCCGGAGGGGGCAGGCCCTTATCCCGATCCCAACCCCGTGGAGGGATGGGAAGGGCGGTACTTCTTTGGCCGCGGCCTGGGGGGGTTCGATGACTGCTTCATTCTGGACTCTTACGGTCCTTTCGGCATTCAATACGGGATTCGGGGCGCCGATGAAGCGTTGGAAGCCGCGCTGGAGGACTTGCGGAGTATGGATAAGCTTACCGATCCTCCACCTGACATCCAGATATGGGGAGAGGTGCAGTGCGGCGTTTCCGACGTGAACGGCTGCCAGATTATTGTGGACCGTCTGGAGGAATTATTCAGCCGGCCATGAAACTGTTTAGACCAAAACAAGAAAAGGAGATGACGAGAAATGAAACTGAAGAAGGTAGTACCGATGAACTATGGACTGCTTCAAACCACACTTGCAGTACTGGTTGTGCTGATTTTGCTCGTGACGGCGTGCGCACCAATCTCAACGCCGACCTCTACTGCCGAGCCTACCAGCCTACCTGCACCCACTTCCACTCCCACCAGCCCGCCTGCGCCAACCGCTACCGCGACGCCGGTTCCGCCCACCCCCACACCGGTGCCCGATCCGCATCCTGGCTGGACCTCGTACACTGACGCGAATTATGTGTTTGATATGGTCTTTGACCGCGACGGCAACCTGTGGACCGCGAGCGCGGGTGGCGGAGTCGTCCGGTGGGACCCGGCTGATGGCACGTACACCAGGTACACAGTGAACGATGGCCTGGCGGACAATAGCGTCTATTCTATCGCCGTGGCACCCGACGGCGCGCTGTGGTTCGGCACTGGGAAGGGCATCTCCCGCTTCGACGGTGAGACCTGGACCACCTACACCGCCGACGACGGCCTGGCGGACAATTTCGTCGCGTCCATCGCCGTGGCCCCCGATGGCGCGCTGTGGTTCGGCACTAGAGAGGGCGTCTCCCGTTTCGACGGCGAGACCCTTCGGGCTGAGCCTCAGGGCGAAGCCTGGACCACCTACACCACCGACGATGGCCTGGCGGGCAATGATGTCCTGTCCATCGCCGTGGCCCCCGACGGCGCGCTGTGGTTCGGCGCCTCGGACGGTGGCGTCTCCCGCTTCGACGGCGAGGCCTGGACCACCTACACCACCGACGACGGCCTGGCGGGCCGAGGTGTCTCATCCATCGTCGTGGCTCTCGACGGCGCACTGTGGTTCGGCATCTGGGAGGGCATCTCCCGCTTCGATGGCGAGACCTGGACCACCTATACTATCGAGGGTTCAACAACTGAAGTCGCGTCCATCGCCGTGGCTCCTGACGGCGCGCTGTGGTTCGCCTGGCTGCGCCGAGGGGGCGTCTCCCGCTTCGACGGCGAGACCTGGACCACCTATACCGCTGCCGACGGCCTGGCGAGCGACATCGTCACCTCCATCGCCGTGGCCCCCGACGGCGCGCTGTGGTTCGGCACCCAGGGTGGCGTATCTCGCTTCGACGGCGAGACCCTTCGGGCTGAGCCTCAGGGCGAAGCCTGGACTACCTACGCCACCACCGACGGCCCGGCGGCGAATGACGTCGGAGCCATCGCCGTGGCCCCCGATGGCGCGCTGTGGTTCGGCGCCTGGCGCGGAGCCTCTCGCTTTGACGGGGAGACCTGGACCACCTACCCCACCGCCCACGGCCGCCACCAGTATCCCGTCTCGTGCATCGCCGTGGCCCCGGACGGCGCGCTGTGGTTCGGCACCAAGGGCGGCGGCGTTTTCCGTTTTGACGGCGAGGCCTGGACCTCCTACACCACCGACGACGGTCTGGGGAGGAGCGGCGATGTCCGCTCCATCGTCGTGGCTCCTGACGGCGCGCTGTGGTTCGGCACCGGCTGGGGCGTCTCCCGCTTCGACGGCGAGACCTGGACCACCTACACCGAAGACGATGGCCTGGTGAATAATCCTACCTGGTCCATCGCCGTGGCCCCGGACGGCGCGCTGTGGTTCGGCACCTTTGGCAGTGATGTCTCCCGCTTCGATGGCGAGACCTGGACCACCCACACCATCGGCGTTGACCTGCCGGCGCACAGTTACGTCGGGTCTATCGCCGTGGCTCCCGACGGCGCGCTGTGGTTCGGCACTGGGAAGGGCGTCTCCCGCTTCGACGGCGAGACCTGGACCACGTACACCGCCGACGATGGCCTGGCGGATAATAGCGTCCTATCCATCGCCGTGGCTTCCGATGGCGCGCTGTGGTTCGGTACCGGTGGCGGCGTTTCCCGCTTCGACGGCGAGGCCTGGACCACGTTCATCACCGACGATGGTCTGGTGAGCAATAGCGTCCTATCCATCGCCGTGGCTTCCGACGGCGCGCTGTGGTTCGGCACCGGGGGCGGCGTCTCCCGCTATCTGCCGCCGGACTGACCTGCGGGAAACGTAACGACTTAGAATATCTCAGGCTACCTTATCCACCCTGTGTGCACAATCTACACTCAATGGCGAGTGACGGCATCTGAACCGTTGGCGTCGACGAAGTTGAAACCTAACTGTAACGAAGTCGTAACTTAACTGTAATGAAGTTGTAACTCAAACAAGGTGAGAAATCTGTAAGCTGTTGTTAGCATAGCACGACGCTGATGCTGCTTTGGGTATTGGGTGCGAAAGAAGGAGGTTTATCATGCGTACCAAAGCCCTGCTGATCACCCTGTTTGTCCTGGCCCTTTCTCTGATGGTTGTCACACCGGTTGCTGCTGCCCCGGCGATGTGTGGGCCCACCTGGCACTGGGTCGTCCGAGGGGAGACGTTGTTCTCCATTGGCCGGCTCTACAACGTTAACCCGTGGGCCATTGCTTCGGCCAACCGGCTCGCCAACCCGAACCAGATCTATGCCGGGCAGCGACTCTACATCCCGGCCGGGTCGCCCTATTACCAGCCGCACCGGTGTGGCTCGTACTACACCGTGCGGCATGGGAACACTCTGCTCGGCATTGGCCGCGCGTACGGCGTGAGCGCCTGGAGCATCGCCAGGGCCAACCGTATCTACAATATGAACCGCATCTGGGCAGGTCAGAGGCTGTTCATTCCGTGCTACTGAGGCGCGCACATTAGCCGGAGAGAAGGCGGAGCCTGGCACGCCGGCTGGTTGCATAGGTCGGGCGTGTTACCTTGTCTGTCATGGCTTCGCTCAGAACGTCTGTGCTCGTGATGTTATTGTCTCAACTGCTGGTGACCTGCCTGATCCCGAGGGGGAGGTCCAACTGACCTTGTCGCGTTAAAGCACCCCGGCGCGTCAGCCGGGGTGTTTTTTCTTGACGCCCGCGAGAAGCGACCCCTGGTCGCCTGACCAGGGAAAAGACTCCCCATCTGTCCAGACCCCAAACTCCCCGGTTGGCCGATGCGCCGGGTTTTTTTTGTGTATATGTTTGGGTCAGTCAACAACCATCGCCGTGGATTCGGGCAGTCGCCTTGGCGCTCGCGGCGGAATTGAGTATAATCAGGAGCAACCCACAGCCGAAGGAGCAACCTATGAAGGGGGATAAGCCCATCCCCGCTACTTACACAGAGGCCAGGAGCGAGATCGAACGTCTGGTGGAGCGCTTCGCCCGCAGCCTGGACGACTACAAACACGCCGACTACAAAGAGACCCGCGTGCGCGTCGAGTTCATTGATCCCATGTTCGAGGCGCTCGGTTGGGATGTGCGTAACGTCCAGGGATACGCCGAGCAATACAAGGACGTGGTCCACGAGGACGCCATCAAGGTCGGTGGTGCAACCCGCGCGCCCGACTATTGCTTCCGCGTCGGCGGCGCCCGCAAGTTCTTCCTGGAGGCCAAAAAGCCCTCAGTCTCGGTCAAAGGGGACATCGGCCCGGCCTACCAACTGCGCCGCTACGCCTGGAGCGCAAAACTCCCTCTGTCCATCCTCACCGACTTCGAGGAGTTCGCCGTCTACGACTGCCGCCAGCGCCCCAGGCCCAGCGACAAGGTCAGCGTGGGTCGCATCACGTACCTCACGTTCGACCAGTACCTGGAGAAAGACCACTTTGACGACATTTACGGCGTGTTCGCCAGGGAGTCGGTGCTCAAGGGCTCCTTCGACCGGTACGTACAGGACACCAAACGCAAGCGCGGCACCGGCGAGGTGGACGCCGAGTTCCTCAAGGAGATCGAGGGCTGGCGCGACGTGCTGGCCCGTTGCGTCGCCCTGCGCAACCCGACCCTGTCGGTGCACGAACTGAACTTCGCCGTGCAGCGCACCGTTGACCGCATTCTGTTCCTGCGTATGTGCGAGGACCGGGGTATAGAGGAGTACGGTCGTCTTCTGGCCCTCACCAGTGGCCCCCACATCTATGCCCGGCTAGGCGACCTCTACCGGCAGGCCGAGGAGAAGTACGACTCCGGCATCTTTGACTTCCAGGCCGACACACTGAGCAAATCATTGGCCGTGGACGACAAGGTGCTCAAGCCGATCCTGGCCAGCCTCTACTATCCCCAGTCTCCCTACGAGTTCTCGGTGCTCCCGCCTGAGGTGCTGGGCCAGGTGTACGAGCAGTTCCTGGGCAAGGTCATCCGCTTGACGCCCGCCCACCGGGCGAAGGTGGAGGAGAAGCCGGAGGTCAAGAAGGCGGGTGGCGTCTATTACACGCCCACCTACATCGTGGACTATATTGTCCGGCAGACAGTCGGCAAACTCATTGAGGGCAAGACACCCCGGCAGATCGCCAAAATACGGATTGTTGACCCCGCCTGCGGTTCCGGCTCGTTCCTGCTGGGCGCGTACCAATGTCTGCTCGACTATCATCGCCAATGGTACGAGGACCACGACCCGGCCAAGCACGCCCGCGGCAAGCGGCCCGCGCTCTACCAGACTCCCTCCCCCTCTCCCCCCTCCCGGGGGGGAGCCGGAGGGGGGTGGCGATTGACCACCGCCGAGAAGAAGCGCATCCTGCTGAACAACATCTACGGCGTGGACATCGACCGCCAGGCGGTGGAGGTGACGAAACTGAGCCTGCTGCTCAAGGTGCTGGAGGGGGAGAGCCAGGAGACGTTGGGGCGGCAATTGGCGCTATGGCGCGAGCGGGCGCTGCCCAACCTGGGGGACAACGTCAAGTGCGGCAACTCGCTCATCGGGTCAGACTATTTCGAGGCGCAACTGATGCCAGATGAGGAGGAGATGCGGCGGGTGAACCCGTTCGACTGGGGGAGGGAGTTCTCGGAGATTATGGCGGATGGCGGGTTTGATTGTGTGATTAGCAACCCGCCGTACATTCGCATCCAGACGATGAAAGAGTGGGCGCCGACCGAGGTAGAGTTTTACAAGCAGCGCTACGCGGCGGCCAGCAAGGGCAACTACGATATTTATGTCGTCTTTGTGGAGCGGGCACTGCAACTACTCAACGAGCGGGGGCGGATGGGCTACATCTTGCCGCACAAGTTCTTCCAGGCCAAATATGGACAGCCTTTGCGCGGGTTGCTTGCCGGGGGAAAGCACCTGACCGAGATCGTCCACTTTGGCGACCAGCAGGTCTTTGCCGGGGCGACCACTTATACCTGCCTGCTTTTCCTGGACAGGAAAGGCAACAAGCACTTCCGTTACGTCAAAGCCCACGACCTGGGTGATTGGCGGGCCAGCAGTGAGGCGGTCGAGGGCGAAATCCGCGCCAATAGGGTGACAGGGAAGGAATGGAACTTCGTCGTGGGGCCGGGGGCACCGCTGTTCGAGCGGTTGAGTGAGATGCCGGTGAAGTTGGGGGATGTGGCAGCAAGGATATTCCAAGGTCTGGTCACTGGTGCTGACCCAGTGTTCATTATGGAAAATGTCTCAGAGACAGAGTATAAATCAGCGGCTACGCAGAAAACATACCACATTGAAGCAGAATTGATGCACCCGCTCTGCAAAGGCTCTGTAAATCTGAGGCGTTACCACGTTTCTGAAATCACCAAGTCAATTCTGTTTCCCTATGAGCTGGTGAGCAGAAAGGCAGAACTGCTATCCGCTCAGAAATTAGCTAAACTGTTTCCAAATGCCTGGGCATATTTGAAAGAGAATCGTCAGAGACTTGAAGCCCGCGAAAGGGGAAAGTGGAAACATGGCAAATGGTACGCTTTTAGCCGCTCTCAAAACTTGAGCGAGATGGAACAGGAGAAAATCCTCACTCCAAGCATCGCCAGTCGCACGTCTTTTACTCTCGACATGACCGACTACTACTATTTTGTCGGAAGCGGTGGTGGCGGAGGTGGAGGCTACGGTATAACGATTAAGGACAAATACCTATCATTAACCTACTACTACCTGCTTGGTTTGTTGAATTCAACGCTACTCGACTGGTTATTAAAGCAGACGAGCAGTCCATTCCGAGGTGGCTACTACGCTTACAACCGTCAATACATTGAGCAACTCCCCATCCGCACCATCAACTTTGACGACCCGGCGGACGTGGCCCGCCACGACAAAATGGTCGCGCTGGTGGAGCGTATGTTGGCGCTGCACCGCAAACTGGCCGCCGCTACCATCCCTGCTGACAAGGAACTCTACCAGCGCCAAATCAAGGCCACCGACCGGCAGATTGACGGGCTGGTGTATGAGTTGCATAGGTTGGCGGAGGAAGAGATCGAGATCGTCGAGGGTGCAACCGGGTGACAGGTTCAGAAAAGCCAACTGATCCACCCACAATTGCCTTAGGAGGATACACGTGAACGAGACTATACGAGTGATTCAAAACCGTAGGTCAGTAAGAGCCTACGAGGACAGGCCAATTGATAGAGACACTGTGGATTTGATAATCCACTCGGCTATGCGTGCCCCCACCGCTGGGAACCTGATGCTTTACTCGATCATCGAAGTTCAAGATCAAACCATCAAGCAGAAACTCGTCAAGTCTTGCGATAATCAACCCTTTATCGCCAAAGCCCCTCTAGTTCTACTCTTTCTTGCGGATTACCAGCGATGGTTCGACGTTTTTATCGCATCAGATGTAGAATCCTATTGTGAAGCAGAGGGGAAAGAGATTCGTGTTCCAGGTGAAGGTGATTTGCTCTTGGCGTGTTGTGATGCCCTGATCGCTGCCCAAACTGCCGTAATCGCCGCAGAATCGCTGGGGGTTGGTTCTTGCTACATCGGCGATATTATGGAGAACTATGAACATCACAAGGAGCTATTCGATCTGCCGCAATACGTTTTTCCAATCACACTTCTTTGCTTCGGCTATCCCAAAACCACTTTGTCTGCGAAAGAGCTTGCGCCTAGATTTCTCCAGGAGTACATACATTTTGAGAACACGTACAAAAGATTTGACAAGACGGCTTTGGACAAAATGCTCGAGTCGAGAGACCCCCAACGCTATTTTGGCAACGCAACCAACGTTGGCCAGCATTATTACGCCAGAAAATTCTCGGCAGACTTTTCCATTGAAATGACACGATCAGTCAGACAAGCTATCCGAACTTGGGCAGCACATGATCAATAACAGCGAGGTGAAACTATGGCACGGAAAAAACAAACGCGAGGGAAATGCGTCTTCTGTGGGCGCGAAATGACGAGGGGCGGCCTGGTGAGGCATTTGAAAGCTTGTCCGCAACGTGAAGAGGCTACCAGTGCTGCCAATCAAGAGCCTGGCAAAGAGCAAATCCTCTATCATCTGCAAGTGCAGGATGCCTGGTGGGGTGATTTCTGGCTGCACCTGGAGACGAGAGGCTCAGCCACGTTGGCGGACTTGGATCACTACTTGCGTGCGGTCTGGTTAGAGTGTTGCGGGCACCTGAGCCGGTTTTCCGTCGGGGGCTGGGGTGGAGGGGAGATTTCAAAGAGGAGACGGGTGGAGCAGGTATTCAGGCCGGGGCTTGAACTTGCGCATATCTACGATTTTGGGACCTCGTCAGAGACCCTGATCAAAGTGGTTGATGGAAGAAAAGGAAAACCGCTAACCTCTCACCCGATTTTCTTGATGGCGCGCAACGATCCGCCGGAAGCGCAATGTGTCGAGTGCGGCCAGCCAGCCTCGTGGCTGTGTCTCGAGTGCGTGTACGAATTACAAGAGCCGGGGACTTTGTGCGATGAGCATGCCCGGACGCACCCACACGACAACTATGGTGAAGCAATGCCTTTGGTGAATTCCCCCAGGGTTGGGATGTGTGGGTATTGTGGGGCCTGCGGATCCGCCATATTGAGGATAGGTGCCCAACAAGCGCACCTGCGATTCGTTCGCTCGAAACCACGCACTGCGATTCATTCGCTTGAAGCGTGGGGGAAGAGGGAGAAGGTAAGCTTCGAGGCAGAGAGGATCAGCGGATGAGAGAGAAACTTCCCAGGAACAGAAAAACCGCACGGCCTGCGGAGAAGCCGTGCGGTTGTACGTCTTTCGGGTGGGTTTTACCCTACTGCTTTACTCCAGACGCGGCACGCGGCCGCTCAAGCCTGGCTATAGAGCCCTCACACTGACGGCACACAACCCCTTGGGTCCCTGCTCGACAGAGAACTCGACCTGCTGGTTCTCCTGCAGTGAGCGGAAACCCTCTCCCTCGACGGCCGAGTGATGGACAAATACGTCCTCTCCGACCTCACGAGAGATAAAGCCAAATCCTTTAGAATCGCTGAACCATTTGACGGTTCCGGTTTCTTTTTCAGTCACTTTCTGTACTCCTTAATTTGTGTGTTTTTGGGCGAAGCAGCACGGGCAAAACAAAAAAAGACCACCCAGTCTCCGCAAGTCTGGGCAATCTTTGATATTACAGCCAAAACCTACTTCGTCCTACTTGGCGATATTATACCATACTGCTGCAAAATAGCCAAACGCCAAAGACGTGGGGAAAAGCAGGAGAATTCGCAGGAACAGGTAACTCTTCAGCACTCAATCTGGCGTGAGCCTGTCGAACGCTCGAGGCCGCCGACCGGCAGATTGACGCGGGCGCATCAGTTGGGTTGACTTTTCACGTTTGACTTATTGCGGTATCCCCCACCCGTGCCTGCTTGTGTCTTTCCATTGCTGTGCTATAATGACCATCAGTTAGCAACTGTTCACAGGAGGCACCATGCGTCGCTCACAGACTCGGCGCACGCGAATCATTGTGTGGATCATCAGTCTGCTGGTCGTCATCAGCATGGGGCTCAGCATGGTGGTGGCCTTCGTACCACCACGCCGCGTCACGCCTACTCCTACGTCCATCCCCACTCCCTTCCCTACCCGCACGCCTACGCCTGCTTCCACGTGACGGCCAACATAATAAGCGGGGAGACCACACAATGGACAAAATCGGCGCGTTTACCTTCGTCCTACACAGCCACCTGCCCTATTGCCGCCGGGCTGGTCGCTGGCCCCACGGCGAGGAATGGCTTCATGAGGCCGCCGCCGAGACCTACATTCCCCTCTTGAACTCGCTCTACGATCTGCACGAAGCCGGACTCCCCGCCAGGTTGACCCTCGGTCTGACCCCTATCTTGTGTGAGCAATTGGCTGACTCGCTGGTACAGGAGCACTTCGAGGCCTATCTGGGGGAGAAGATACAGGCCGCCGAGGGAGACATCCCCCGCTTCCGAGAAGAAGAGAACCCCCAGGCCGAGTACCTGGCGATTTTCTATCGGGATTGGTACAGCAACATCCTGCGTTCCTTTCAACAGCGCTACAATCGCGACGTCGTGGGGGCGTTCCGCTGCCTGCAAGATGCTGGCGTGGTGGAGATTATCACCTGCGCAGCAACCCATGGCTACCTGCCACTGCTGGGCACCGATGGAGCCATGCGGGGCCAACTGAAGGCCGGTATCGTTTCGTACAAACGGCACTTCGGGCGCGCCCCTCGCGCCTTATGGCTACCCGAATGTGCCTACCGCCCCGCCTACATCGCCGACGACGGCACCGCGCGGCCGGGGCTTGAAAGTTTCCTGGCGGCGGAGAACCTGGGTTGCTTCTTGGTCGAGACGCACACGATTGAGGGAGGGCGCCCGGTGGGCAAGGCGGCCGGCGACGCCATCGGCCCTTACGGAGCCATCCTACGCAATTACGTCCTGCCGCTGGAACAGTTCGCGTCGCCAGACCAACCGCGCAGCACCTACCGCCCCTACTACGTCGTCAACACCACCCCCGGCGTGGTCAGCGAGCACTCCGGCGTGGCGGCGATCGGCCGCAACAACCGCACCGGCATGCAAGTCTGGTCGGCCGATTGGGGCTATCCGGGTGACTACGACTATCGCGAGTTCCATAAGAAGGACCATATTTCGGGGTTGCAGTACTGGCGCGTGACCGGCGCGCAGGTGGATCTGGGGCACAAGGACTGGTATCACCCCGACTGGGCACAGGGCAAGGTCGGCGAGCACGGTCGCCACTTTGCCTGGCTGGTGAGCGACCTTCTGACCCAGTATCATGACGAGACTGGGCAGTTTGGCATCATCGCCTCTAACTACGACACCGAGCTCTTCGGCCATTGGTGGTTCGAGGGAGTGGGCTGGATCCGCGAAGTGCTCCGGCACCTGGCGTCGTCGGAGAGTGTCACGCTGATGACCGTCAGCGAGTACCTGGAGGCCCATCCACCCGATGAAGTGCTGGCGCTCCCCGAAAGTTCGTGGGGATTGGGCGGCGGTCACTGGACGTGGGACAACCCGGAGACGCACTGGATGTGGCAACCGATCCACGAGGCGGAGAAGCGCATAGAGCAGATTGCAAGTTCGAGACTTCGTCGTGAGCGCTCAGTCGAACGGTTGCAGGTTGTAGACCCGGACGAAGAGGTGGTGTTGAATCAGGCGGCGCGGGAATTGCTCCTGCTGGAATCCTCCGACTGGCTGTTCCTGGTCACCACGGGCCAGGCGCGGGAGTACGCCATCCAGCGCTTCACGGGGCACGTGGAGCGATTCGAACGACTGATCGCCAGCGTGGAGGCGAGCCATCCCGACCGGGTGCTGGCTGATGAATTGTGGGAGTTGGACAAGGTCTTCCCGGACGTAGACTATCGTTGGTGGGCAGTGCAATAGACTAGATTTCGCCGACAGATCATGAGCGCGACGGATACACCCGTCCTGAGGGGGTAGATTATGACCGGAAAGCCGCTCAAAATACTGTTTCTCGCCGCCGAAGCCGTTCCCTTCGCCAAGGTGGGCGGACTGGCGGACGTGGCCGGCTCGTTGCCCAAGGCCATCCGGGCGTTGGGTCACGACGTGCGGCTGATGATACCGCGCTACGGCACTATCCACAGTGATCAGTTCCATTTTGAGAAAATCGGGGCGCCTTTCCTCGTCCCGGTCGGGCCTGGGGAGGAGTACGTTCACCTGATCGGCAGCACCCTTGATGGGGATGTCCCCGTCTATCTTATCTGGAACGATCTGTACTTCTCTGCCCGTGACCGCGTCTACGGCTTCGAGGACGACGCGCAGCGCTTCGCTGTCTTCGGCCAGGCATCGCTCGCCGCGCTCCGCCTCCTGGACTGGCAACCGGACGTGATACACGCCAACGACTGGCACACCGGTATTGTACCAGTCTGGCTGAACACAGCCGGCCGGAAAGACCCCCTCTACCGGGATATCGCCACCCTCTTCACCATTCACAACCCGGCCCACCAGGGCGTCGCCGGCCGGCTGATCCTGACCTTCGCGCAGATGGAACACGTGAAACATCTACCCGTCGAGCGGCCTGGGACAGTAAACTGGATGGCGCAGGGCATCGCGCACGCCGACCTGATCAACACCGTCAGCAAGCGGTACGCGCAGGAAATCCTCACCCCAGAGATGGGGATGGGGTTAGACCCCCTGCTGCGAGAGCGACAGGAGCGACTCTTCGGCGTGCTCAACGGGATTGACTACGAAGAGTGGAACCCGACCACGGATCCCAGCATCCCCCACCGCTTCGACGCCAAGACGCTTGACCGGCGGGCAGCCAACAAGACCGCTCTGCAACAACGAGCGCGTCTCCCCGTGCGACCCGAGGTGCCCCTCGTCGGGATGGTCTCGCGGCTGGACGAAGTCAAGGGGATGGACCTGATGGAGCCGGTGCTGGAGTGGCTTCTCGAAGGAGACGGCCAGTTCGTCCTGCTCGGTACCGGGCAGCCCAAGTACCACGAGATGTTCGTGCGCGTCCATGATCGCTTCCCCGATAGAATGCGCGCCTTCCTCAAGTTCGATGATGTGCTGGCGCGACGCATCTACGCTGGCGCGGACATGTTCCTGATGCCCAGCGGTGTCGAGCCGTGCGGGCTGGGGCAGATGATCGCGATGCGTTACGGTTGCGTCCCCATCGTGCACGTCACCGGCGGGCTGGCCGACACAGTCACCGATCACAAAGGCTGGAGAGGCCGCGGCACAGGATTCGCATTCACAGACTACACTTCCGAAGCGTGCCAGGAAACGTTGACGCGGGCGATGAAGGTCTACCGCAACAAGAAGGCCTGGCGCGAGTTGCAGCAGCGGGGAATGGCGGTTGACTTCTCTTGGAAAGCCCCGGCACGGAAGTACATCAAGCTATATCGGAAAGCCACCCGGTTGCATAGAGAAGCCCAATCGCCATCGGTGTGATTCGTACCTCGGCCACGCGCTTTAGTACCTTGCTCCTCATATGGCCCCAACATATCAAGCTGTGAGAGGCAGCCAAGACTGAGCGGGTGATTTAAGGTGGTAGAATGCCTGAACTGCGTCAAGACCCAATCACCGAGAAATGGGTGGTTGTTGCTCCTGAGAGAGCAGAGCGCCCTGAGGATTTTGCTCAACGTGCCGAATACGTAGAAGAAGGAACCTGTCCTTTCTGCGTAGGAAATGAGCACCTGACCCCACCGGAGGTGATGGCCTATCGCTCGCATAAGTCTCTCCCAAATGCGCCCGGTTGGCTGCTGCGAGTGGTGCCAAATCTCTATCCTGCTTTCACCCTTTCAGGTGATCTCGCGCCCATTAAAAGAGGGATGTACAGGAGCACACACGCTGTTGGCTCTTGCGAAGTGCTTATCAGTAGCCCTGGACATGGCCAAACTTTAGTTACTCTATCTGACAAGGAAATCCGCGACGTGATTCGCTCCTACCAAGAGCGTTACTTGGCGTACAAGGACAATCCCCTAATCAAATACATCCTAATTGTCCATAACCACGGCAAGCCAGCAGGAGCCTCGCGCAAACACCCACATTCTCAGTTGTTCGCAATCCCCATAGTCCCTTCAACAGTAGCCGAGGAACTTGCCGGGTCTGCCCGCTATTTGCGGGAGAATGGCTGCTGCGTCTACTGCGACATAATCAAGCAGGAGAAAAAGACAGGAGAGCGACTGGTTTGGGAAGATGACCATTTCCTCGCCTTCGCCCCGTACGCCTCCCGCTTGCCCTTTGAGGTGTGGATCGTTCCCAAGCGCCATAGCGCCAACTTTGAGCAAATCACCGAAAGCGAAAAGGTAAGCGCACCAAGGGCATTAAAGATCGTCTTGGGTAAGTTGTATAGAGGGCTGAATGATCCACCATTCAATTACTACCTTCATACGGCTCCCTGCAGAGAGGACGTGACCGAGACCTACCACTGGCATGTTGAGATCCTTCCTAGATTAACTATCGCCGCTGGTTTTGAACTGGGCGCGGGAATGATGATTAATACTGTCACGCCCGAATCGGCAGCCGAGTTCTTGCGTTCCGTCGAGACGACAGAGGGCAAAATAAGAAGAGTATGTGAAACTCGATTGTGACTTAGGAGAGACTAGAATGAGGCAGCACTTGCGGGAGCGAGATACAGCTAGCGCCTCGTGGACAACCGGGGCCAAGACGGGCGTTGGCACATCTTACACCTATGAACTGGGACCCGAAGAAAACCCTTCGAAAGTCTGGTTCACGTTGGCGGATGACGCGATCACCGAGGTCTCGTACCCAACCATCGACATTGCGAATGTCAAGGAGATGACATGTCTCGTCAGTGACGGCGAGAGCATCCATGATGAGACGGAAGATTGCTTCCACACGATCACGCTTCTCGATAAGCGAGCGTTGGCCTATCAAGTGATTTCGACCGATAAAGAAGGACGGTACCGGCTGATCAAGGAGGTCGTCACTGACCCGGCGCGCCATACACTGCTGGTGCGGGTGACCTTCGAGGCCCTTCAAGGTAAGCCAGCCGATTACCGACTCTATCTTTACTTCATGCCGCATATCAGGAACTCAGGTGAGGAGGATAGCGGCTGCATCGACCAAGGGGCTGGGGCTGTCTTGGCCTGGGATAGAGACATCCATTGTGCCCTGAAAGTAAGCCCGCACTGGTTGCACGCCTCCCTGCGGGACGTACTTGCTGGTACCGATGATGCCTCTGCAGCAAATGGCCATGGTCGGCCAACTGAGCGGGTCGAGAACAACCGGATCGCCTTTACATTGGAGTTGCCAACGACGGAAGTGTGGACAGCAGCTTTGGGGTTTGGCCCTTCGGCGCAGGCGGCTATTGACGCGGCCGACGCCAGCCTGACTCGCGGCTTTGAACCAATCAAGCAGGAGTACATCGCCGGTTGGCAAAGATATTGCGCGTCCCTTGACACCCTGGAAGCCAGAGCAACTGACTTTTACTACCTTAGTGCTATGATCATCAAAGCCCATGAAGACAAGACACATCGAGGAGCTATTGTGGCCTCACTGTCACTGCCCTGGGGCCATCGCAGGCCAGACGAAGAGGAGTACACCGGCTATCGCTACGTTTGGCCCAGAGACCTTTATCACTCGGCTATGGCGTTACTGGCTGCAGGCGATAGTCAGACAGTGGCAGATGTGCTGCATTACTTGGATGAAGTACTACAAAAGCCAGATGGTAGTTTCCCTCAAAACGCGCGGGTGGATGGAACTCCTTACTGGCCGTCGATTCAGATGGATGAGGTAGCCGATCCGATTATCTTGGCTTGGTGGTTGGAGGCAACGGATCGTTATCACAGCCTGGTTAAGCCCGCCGCTGACTACATCGTACAGCACGGACCGGCTACCCCCCAGGAACGGTGGGAAGAGAACAGCGGTTACTCGCCGGCCACCATAGCCGCTGAGATCGCTGCCTTGGTGTGTGCAGCCGATCTGGCCCAACGAGCCAGCGATCTGGAAAGTGCGGACCGCTATCTCCAGGTCGCCGACGAATGGGAGCAAAGGGTTGAGGAATGGTGTTTTACGACCAATGGCTTGCTCGACGACGGCCGATACTATTTACGTATCTCGCAGGAGGGTGATCCTAATGCCGAGCAGACTATCCAAATCGCAAATGGTGGCGGCCTGCATGATCAGCGAGCCATTGTGGACCCCAGTTTTCTGGAGTTGGTGCGGCTAGGGGTGAAATCCGCGGATGATCCCAGTATCCTCGAATCGCTGTCGAAACTCGATCAAATGCTCAAGGTTGAGACACCGCGTGGGCCCAGTTGGTACCGATACAACTCTGATAGGTACGGCGAAACGACCCGTGGCGGTGGCATCCCCGGCCAAGGCCGCCTATGGACACTACTCACTGGTGAGCGTGGCATGTATGAGTTGGCGCGGGGTCGTATCAACGAAGCCAGGCTGTACCTGGAAACAATGGCTAGGTTTGCCAATGCCGGCGGGATGTTGCCTGAGCAGGTATGGGAGGATACCGGCGAAGGAACCGGCTCAGCGACCCCTCTTGTTTGGAGTCATGGAGAGTACATTGTTCTACTCAAGTCCATAATGATGGATGACATCGCTGATAGGCCGAGCGTCGTTTGGGAGCGGTATGGAGGTCGCAAATGGCAAGTATAGAATTCCTAGACTTTGAGATTCGCCTCGAATTGCGGGAGGAGGGCAAGGGCTACCATATCTCGGCCAGTGGACCTGCTGGCAACGCTCTTCAAGCTCTCCTGGTACTTGATGAGGATCAACTCAGTTCTGCCAAATCGAAGATTGGGGAAGCAATACTGGGACGGGGGTTGACGAGAAGGGTCAGTCCAGAAATTCAACTGGCCCAGACAGTCGGTGCCGTACTCTTCGATGCACTCCCGCGAAAGATGAAAGAGAACTATTGGCGCGGCTTGAGTATGGCAGAGCAGGCGGGCAAGGGACTCCGATTCAAGCTCCGTATTGACCCGAGGGCCACTGGGCTTCTGGGTTTGCCGTGGGAGCTTTTATATGATTCTGAATATGGAGATTTTATTGCTCTGAGCAAGAGCACTCCTGTCGTCCGCTATATCCCGTTGCCCAGACCTCCGAAACCGCTGCAGATACAACCTCCTCTACGAATTCTCATCCTGATTGCGAGCCCGGAAGATAGCCCCGTTCCAGGACTGCGCGAAGAAAGACGGCGTATTTACAAGGCCCTGTTACCCCTCCAACGCAATCGACTGGTGGACTTTGAGATCGTTGAGGGCCATGATACACTTGCCCAGCTGCGTTCCTGTCTTCGCAAGACCAAGTTTCATGCTTTGCATTTCATTGGGCACGGAAAATTTGATGAGCGGACCGAAGAAGGTCTCCTCCTGTTTGAGGACGATGTGGGCGTAAGTAGGCCAGTGACGGGTGATCGGATTAAAGTGATCATTGGTGATGAACCCTCGATCCGGCTCGTATTCCTCAATGCCTGTGAGGGCGCACAACTCGCCAAGACTGATGCTTTTACGGGCGTTGCAATGGGCTTGGTTCGGGCAGGCATCCCGGCTGTAGTGGCGATGCAATTCGCAATCACAGGGAATGCCGCGTACTGGTTTTCCAGTGAGTTCTACAAGGCCCTGGCTGACGGATGTCCAGTAGATGCTGCGGTGTCGGAAGGGAGAAAGGCAGTCTATTCGGAGACAGGGTCGGTGGAATGGGCCACTCCGGTGCTCTACATGCGAGCTCCTGACGGGATTCTGTTCGACATCCAAATACCGCGGGCACGAGCAAGAGAACTCCCAATCATGTCCGATGAGCCAGAGCTTGGGGAGATTCGTGAAAGGACCCTGGTTCTGCAAATTCCTGGTCTTGAAGAAGTCGGCGCCGATATCTATCTGACCGGTCCGATGAGTGACTGGACTGCAGATCCTGCGCTGAGATACCGACAAACGGACATGCCTGGCACTTTTTCGCTTACGGCAAGGCTAGAAGCGGGAGAGTCCTTCAAGCACTATATGCTATCCAACTTTGCGGATCGGGCAAGGGTAGCTGCCTGTCTTCGCAGAGCAGGCTATACCGTGACCGGAAAGGGAGATGAAAGCTTGGAACATCCCGACAAATGGCGTACTTGGTTTCTGCTTCGATATGAGGATAGCTTCGTTGTGAGAGGTGATGGCGTTTATGCTGAGAACGTGTGGTAGTGTCTCTACGGGTTGCACCTTCTTCTTCGACGACCTGGACCGGCACGAGCCTCGCTACGCCATCGGTAACGGTGTCCGTGCCCTGGCCCTCACCCGCCACGCCACGGGGGACGACCTGTCACACGGCTTTCGGCGTGACCTGGGGGTGGCCGTGAGTGGGAAAAGCGGCAAGAGAGGAACCGATATCTTCGACGAAATCGTGAAAAGGACGAAGATGTGAGCGCTTCCAAAACCCTGCCCTACTCCGACATCGACCTCAACCGCTGGCGGGAGTACGACCACGTCTGGACCGACAGCCTGTGGCTGATCGAGGCCCGTGACCGCACCGGCGGTCACCGGCTCGACTACCACGGCAACTTCGTCCCCCAGATCGCCACCCAGACTTACCTGCGCTACACAAAGGAAGACGACGTCGTTCTCGACCTCTTCCTCGGCTCGGGAACCTCGGCCATTGAGGCCGTGCGGCTGAACCGGAGGCTGGTCGGCGTCGAACTGAAGCCCGACCTGGTAGAAACCGTGCGGGCCAAGATCCGCCCTGCCCTGCTCGACGACCGCATCCATATTCTCCAGGGCGACTCCACCCGCGCGGAGACAGTGGCCCGCGTGCGGGAGGCGCTGGTCTCAATGGGCACCGGGCACGTTCAACTGCTGGTGCTCCACCCGCCCTACCACGACATTCTGCGCTTTAGCGACCTGCCGGAAGACCTCTCCAACGCCACCACTCTGGATGCCTTCCTCGACCTCTTCGAGACCGTCGCCAGTCACGGCTTCGACCTGCTGGAACCGGGCAGATTCGCCGTGCTGGTCATCGGCGACAAGTACACCAAAGGCGAACTGATACCTCTGGGCCTCTACTGCCTGGAGCGGATGCAGCGGGCCGGCTTTCGCCCAAAGGCTATCGTGGTCAAGAACATCACCGGCAATGAAAGGGGCAAGGGGCGCAATAGCAACCTGTGGCGCTACCGGGCACTAGCTGGCGGGTACTACATCTTCAAACACGAATATGTTGTCGTCTTCCAGAAGCCGGTAGACTGGAAGTAAGCGTATCTTCTTAAAAATTCGGGGAAAGAAACCGGGTTTTTTCTGAAAAAACCCGGTTTCTCATCTGTCAAACCCCAGTTTCTTGTGGAGCCTCAAAAACCCGGTTTCTGATCTACCCCCGGTTGCCGCGGAAAACAGTCTGAGCCGTCACCGCCACCCGAAATCCAACGTCCCTGTTGCGGTGATCTGGGCTGATTCTAATGCGGCATGCGGCGGGGGCACTGTCCATAGAGTTGTTTGAGGAACCTCCCTGCAATACTCCGCGCCCACTATCCGACTGCCACTCGCTCCTTGTCCACTCCCATACGTTTCCCGCCATATCCGCACACCCACAGGGGCTGTCACCGTCCGGCGAATACCGGCCGACCGGGGTAGTTGTGCGTATGCCGCTTTCACGGGTATTGCACAGGGCAGCGTCTGGGTCATCTCCCCAGGGATAGATACGTCCATCAATGCCACGAGCCGCCTTCTCCCACTCTTGCTCGGCGAGCAGTCTCCCGCCGGCCCACTCTGCGTACGCCATAGCATCCTGCCAGCTTACCTGCACGACCGGATGGTCCATACGGTCTTCGCTGCTGCTGCTGGGGCCATCGGGGTGACGCCAGTCGAAGCCTATTATGGGTCGGAGCGTTTCAGGATCTAATCCTCCTTCTTTCTCCGCTGTGGTTACATATCCCGTGGCCTCCACGAAACGTGCAAACTCATCGTTGGTCACCGGCGTGCGGGTGACGAAGAAGCCTTCCTCCAACATGATTACCCATATGCCCTCTTCGTTCTCTGACCCCATAATGAACGGACCTGGCGGCACCCAAACCATCCCTTCCGGGACCTTCACCCCCGTCGGTAACGATGGAGGCCAATCGGCTTCCGTCAGCAGACCATGTACAAAGCCTCGTATCTCTTCGTTGATGCGCGTTTCTGGCGCGCTGCCATCCAGCAGCCTGGGTGCCAGCCATTGGGCCACGAAGAATTCCTGGAAGCTCCTATGCACGAAGTGATAGTCTCCCTCATCGTCGCGTTTCAGGAACGAGCAGGTGCGTATGTCGTGATCAAAGTAGTCAACCTCGTGCGCTCTCTCCAACTTGTAATACTTACGGATACGTTCCGGCAGCCGCGCGTAGTGAATACTCAACTCGTCGCGACGCAGCATCTCCAGGGCCAGTTCTTGCATGAACAGACGCTTGTCCTCACGAGTGATGAGTGTGCGACCCTTTTCCTCGTCGCGCAACAGCCACATGTCGGTGTAGCTCTCGTACAGCCGGGCTGCGTTGATCGCGTGCATGGGCTTCAGTTCAGGGAGAGAGTGAGCGATCATATCCAGGAGCACCGGCCTCTGTGCCAGTTCTGCCAGGTTGTAAGTGCTCTTGATCTCCTGCCAGTATTGTCTCCACTTGTTCGGGTAGCGCGCTCGCAGCACAAACTGGATGTCTTGTTGGTCAAAGGGCAGTAAGCGCACAATCTCAAAATTAGGCCGGTTGGTCAGGTCAATCGCCACTTGCTCCGGTGGACTTTGAGCATACGCCAACAGTTGCTGCCCTCGCTGGGAAAGCAACCTCTGGGCCTCCTCGCTGGTTCGGAAGTAGGACATGCGACAAGTGAGGACCACCTTGCTGTTGGCTTCCACTGCCCGGGCTAGCTCCTCGAAATTGTTCACGGTGGTCTGGTCGTCTACCTTTTGCGCCATTTCATCAAAACCGTCGAACAGGAGCACTAGTTTGCCAGCGGCATTGAACCGACGGAATGCCTCGTACCCGGCTGGAATAGAGTACCGGTTTACCAGGAAATCAGTGATGAGTTGCCCCAGGTTCATGGACTTGGCGTAGTCGCGCAGCGAGATGAGAATGGGTATACGGTTCCGGTCAGGATCAGCCAACCAGCGGCGTCCCAGTCTGGCCGCGTATTGGCGACAGAAGGAGGTCTTGCCTGTGCCATAATCACCAAGGATAGAGATGTGGTTGCGGGCTGGGTCGTCCAGCCAGTTGTCCACGTACTCATCCATCGGTTTGTAGATGCTCTTATCACTGCTCTGACACCCCAGGTCTACGTAGCAGGAACTGAGTTCGCTCTTCTCGTAGCTGTCCACCATCGCGCGGACGTAGGGCTCGAAGTCAATCAACTCGCGGTAGAACTCGTCCAGTGTGAAAGCCCGCACCGTGTCCCCGGTTTTGGCAGCCAATTCCCGCGCAGCGGGAGAGATGCGAGTGTGGGTCACCAGCACAGCACCGCCCAACTCGTGCGATTTTGTCTCAGCGATCAGCGATTCCACGTCGCCTCGCTCGACTAGGCCCTCTTTGCATACTACAACCACGCGGCCGGTGAGTGTACCCTTTCGAGTACAAATCAGGCGCACACGGTCAGCAGTAGATCGGCGCTCCTGGCAGGTGAAACCCATAACCGTAAGTAGCTGCTCGACAGTCTCGGCCAATGCACCGACGGGAGTCGGCGGTTCTGCTGGCGGAGATGGGAAATAGCGCTCGCGTACATTTGGGTACTCGTCCAGCAGTCGAGCCAGGTCGCCCTTAGACCAAGTGGTCGCCTGGTAGTAGGGCACAGTACTGGTAACTTTGGCGAGTTGCTTGCGCGCTTGTTCGCTGGGGACAGTACTGGTGATGAGGATGTAACGATCGCAATCATGGGTGCCCATGCGCGCAATGGGGCTGCCGAGGTCTCTCTCTCGCACTGATCTACCGCTTTTGGCATAGTGCTTGCATTCTATCAGGTAGCGGTGCGTCTCAGAGAAACCCGCAAGATCGGTCGTTGTCTGAACCGCGATGACGTCTCTGCCCAGGTCGGGGCCGCGCGAGACCTTGGCGTCAATGAAGAAGCCCATAGCCTGGAGCAGGTCTTCACAGAGCAGTTCGAATTCCTCGGGGTCTACCTGTGTAAGATCGATGTGCATGATTTATCTCCTTTGGAGGGCACAGCGGGGACAAAACACGCCGCTTTGTAGTCCTGTGGTCTACAGCGCCGTGGGGGTAAGGTTTCCCCGCCCACAATTCCATCAAGGGTCCTATTTTAGCATAATTACGCCTGAAGGACAAGAGCTACTGCTACTCCTCACCCTCGTATGACCAGTCCCAGAACCAGTACGCGAGTCCCTTCCACTCCCCCCAGCGCTCAAAGGCCGCTTCAATCTCGGCCCGACCGACCGGCTCGCCGCTGTGCCACTCGTGTGAGACCATCTTGATCGCCCAGGAATCCACGGGAACGAAGTCGTAGCGACCCAACAGAATGAGCAGGTTGGCTGCCGCGTAGTCTCCCACTCCCTTGAGCGCCAGTAATCGCTTGCGCAGTTGGGTGGTCGGGATGCCGGCTGTCTTCAGCGCCTCCAGGTCGAGGGTGCTGGCGGTCACAGAACGCGCCAGTTCCAGCATGTAGGGTGCTCGATAGCCCAGCCGCGTTGCCGAGCGTAGCGTCCTCTCGTCCGTAGCGGCCAATTGATCAGGAGTGGGGAAGGCACGGCGGGTGGGGTCGGCAGGCAACGATGTGCCGAACTGAGAGACCAGGGCCTTGACCATGCGGATGGTGCCAGTCCAGCGCGTATTGGTGGTCAGAATCGTCTTGACAACGTCCTCAAAGAGCGTGGACGAACGGAGGATACGTCCCCGCGCTCCCTCCTCGACATATGCCAGTCGGGACTCTTCGCGCGCCAGGGCGTAGAAAGCGGAGAAATCCTGACTCAGCCCCAGCATCCACTCCACCTTGTGGGCGACTTCCTCGTGCTCGGCCCCGCTCAACCGGTCGTGCACCTCGACACTCACGCCGCTGGCTTCCTCTTGGACGAACATCTCCACCACCCGCCCCGAGGCCAGCCGCTCGACGCGCGTAAGCTCACCGGTGCCAGCATCTCTGCCAAAGGGCAATAGGTCCGCCCAACCGTGCGACCTTACGACGGCAGACAAAGAGAACGGTGGACACGCGGACAATGTCAGTCTCATTGGAGTCTCCGGTTTTTTCTCCCTCCCCCCGTGAGAGAGGGGCCGGGGGAGGGGACACGGCTACAGAATCTCAATCTCCCAGTCCACGACCTGCACCTCGGGATGGTGGGTCTCAATCCAGCGCACGGCTCGTTCGAGGACGGCGTGGACACGGCCGGGGTCATTGGCGACGGTGACGAAAGCCACCTCGGCCGATTGCCAGGAGTCATGGCAATCCACTTCAGCGGCGGCCAGGTTGAACTCACGGCGCAGACGGGCCAGGAGCGGCTTGAGGATGCCGCGCTTCCCTTTTAACGAGCCGTTGCCGGGGAGATGCAATTCGACGCTACAGGCACCGATGATCATGACGTGATGTGTGAAACGTGAAACGTGATCTGGATGCGCTCAGTATAGCACGTCCAGGAGGATAGTCAAACGCGCCCCGTCCATCCCTCCGTAGTGTGCTTCTCCACCCGCAGTTCCTCCGCCCAGGCGCGCTCCTCGCCGGTCAACGTGCCCGGCTCAAGGTGCAGGTTCAGTGCCTCAGCGAAGCCCGCCGCCAGCGCAGCGGCTCCCTCGTCCCAGGTCACCGGCCGGCCCAGGGCTGCCTCAATGGTCGTGGCGCGGGCACGCACCCGGGCGGGGTCAGGGTGGGCGGCTAGCAGCGGGCAGATGCGGGCGATGTCGCCGCATAGCGGCAGCGCACCGTGCTGGAGCACCACAGACCGGGTGCGCATCTGGGCGCTGCCCACCAGTTTCCGACCGCCGAACGCGATCTCGTAGTCGGAGACCACCTCGAAGCAGACCGGCCCTTCGAGGCGACGATTCTCTCTCCCCCCTCCAGCCCCCTCTACGAGGAGGGAAGTTGTCCGCTGGTCGGTGACGATGCCTGCTACCCCCAGCCGTTCGAGCCCACGCATTAACCCGGCGCTGAGGCAGCGGTAACTCTCCACGATCCCGCCAGCCACCCGGGGCTCCGCCTCCGGCGCGACCACGCTGTAGGTCAGTTCATTCACGTGGAGGATACCCTTGCCGCCGGTGGGCCGGCGCACCAGGTCAAAGCCTGCGGCCTGCAGGGCCCACAGGTCCACGTCGGCCAGCGGCTGCGCCCGGCCCAGCGAGAGACACGCGGGATCCCAGGCGTAGAGACGGAGCGTGGGTGGAACCCGTCCCGCCGCGACTGCACGCAGGATCGCCTCGTCCACCGCCATATTGGTCGCCCCGTCGGCCGGGGCCGAGCGGAGCAGCCGCCAGGTTGTAAGCGAGTAGTCACTCACAGAGACACCACCTTGAAAGTTGCCGCCCTGTCATAGCAGGGTATAATTGTAGCACACCCTTCAATAAGGAGCAAAGAGGTAAAGGAGCAAAGAATGCCCACGTGTGCCTACTGCAATGCCAATGCCATCTATCGCGACCGCGAGAGCGGCGCCTACCTATGCCCGGTTCACGCCCAGCTGGAGGTGACCGGGCCGCGGGGAGAACCACCCCGGCCGCCCCTCACCATCCGGCCCGCCACACCCGCCGACCGCCTGCGCATCGCCGAACTGGCGGACTACTTCTGGGGTGAGGTAGAGATCGAGTGCTTCGACCGCAGTTACCGGGTGGATGTGCTACCAGCCTACCTCGCCTACGATGGCGATGAGATCGTCGGCGTGGCCACTTACGCCCGCGAAGGGGAGGCGATCAACCTGGTGATGCTCGACGTCCTGCCGCAGTGGCAGGGCCGGGGCGCGGCGCGAGGGTTGCTCGCAGCGGTGATCGAGGTCGCACGCGCCGAGGGTGCGGGGTGTCTCACCGTCGCCACGACCAACGACGACCTGCCCGCGCTGAACCTCTACCAGCGGCTTGGGTTCACGATTACAAACGTGCTCGTGGGCAGGCTGCTGGAGCACCACAGCAGGATCGAACCAGGCTTTGCCGGCATCCCGGTGCGGGACGAGATCCAGATGGAGTTGCGGTTGTGAGCGAGCGACCGGTTATCGCCATCACGATGGGCGACCCCGCTGGCGTGGGGCCGGAGGTCACGGTCAAAGCGCTGGCACGGGACGAAGTGCAGAGTTGCTGTCGTCCGCTCGTCGTCGGGGACGCGGGCGTGCTGGCACAGGTAGTCGCGTTGGTGGCTGCCCCGCTGGCCTTTCACCCCATTGCCGACCTGACCGAGGCCCGCTTCGACCCCGCCGCGCCGGATGTATTGGACCTGTGCAACGTGGACCTTGAGGCGCTGCAGCCAGGCACGGTCTCGGCGGCTGCGGGGCGAGCAGCAGTGGCCTACGTGGAGCGGGCAGTCGAACTAGCGCTGGCTGGACAGGTGGACGGAATCGCCACCGGGCCGATCAACAAGGTGGCGCTGCGGGCCGCTGGCTGCCCCCACATCGGGCACACCGAGTTGCTGGCGACGCTCACCGGCGCGGAGCGGGTGACAACGATGCTGGCGACGCCCGGATTGAGGGTAGTGCACGTCACGCGCCACGTGCCGCTGCGGGAAGTGGCCGCGCACATCACGCGCGAGCGGGTGCTGGAGACAATCTGCCTGACCGATGCGGGGCTGCGAGAGATGGGCATCCCACGCCCACGGCTGGCCGTGGGCGCGCTCAACCCCCACGGCGGCGACGAGGGGTTGCTGGGACGGGAGGAAACCGAAGAGATCGGACCGGCAGTAGAAGCGGCACGAGCGAAAGGGATCGAAGCCCATGGCCCCATCCCGGCCGATTCGGTCTTCTTCCGCGCCATCCGGGGCGAGTTCGACGCGGTGGTGGCGATGTACCACGACCAGGGACACATCCCGATCAAGACCCACGGCTTCGAGCGCAGCGTGACGGTGACGTTGGGGCTGCCCATCGTGCGCACGTCGGTGGATCACGGCACAGCCTTCGACATCGCCTGGCAGGGGATGGCGAGCGAGGAGAGCCTGATAGAAGCAATCCGGCTGGCGGCCCGGCTGACCTCACAGCACAGATTTGCGCCTTAGGGCCTTATGTGGTATAAAGAGACTGCACAATGCCCCCGTAGCTCAGTGGATAGAGCACCGGCCTCCGAAGCCGGTGGCCCGCGTTCAAGTCGCGGCGGGGGTACTCACCTGGCATACTCGCCCGGATCGGTGATAGGGCCACGTTGGGCATAGTAGTGTAAGGTGAACAGCCCCAATGGGAAGCGCACCTCGTGGCTACTCGCTCACCGTCACCTCCAGCGGCGCACGTGTGGTCGTGTCGGCGGGATTGTAATAGTCATACGCGCTGGAGGGGGGCGTCTGCGCACGCATCGGGAAGCGCGCCCGCAGCCGGTAACTGAAGGCCAGCGGCGACTCGGACGAGAAGTCCTCCAGGTAGATGATGATCTGCCGCCCGGTCAGTTCGTAGCGGGCGATGACTTTCTGTTCCACCAACCGGCTCAGGTCCTCGGTCAGTATGGAGAAGCCGGGCGGCACGCCCAGGTCAATCAGCGCCATCTTGACCACACCCTCTCTGTTTAGCCTCACGCCCACGTCCACCGTCACCTCGTCGTTGACGGATAGCCGGGTGCGGTCGTAGTCCAGGTCAATGGAGATGAGTTCGTCCATCATCTCCACCATAGGCACCTGGTCCCAGGGCAGGTAGAAGCGGGTGGCGACCTGGTACATCAGGTTGCCGCCTCCTTCCAGTTCGATTTGCACCCGGTTGGCGCCACTGGGCGAGAAACCGCGCTCGAAGGTGACCAGGTGCACCACGTCGGCATTGGCCTCGTCAATGACGATCTCCTGCGTCTGTTCTTTGTTCAGGCTCACACGCACCGTGGCAGAGCCTTCGACCTGTCCTGCCTGCTCGGTTGCCAGCAGCAACGCCTTGAGCGAGAGGATGGTGGCCTGAGTGGTGGACCACGTGCCCCAGGAGTCCTTACCCTGGATGAGATAGGCCAGCGCGCCACTGACTGCGTCGGAGTGGGTGTTGCCGCGCATCAGGGCGATGGCTGCCAACGCCGTCGTCTCCAGGCTGCCGCTCTCGCCGGTCGCTCCCATGAACGAGGCTGCCCCGGTCTGCCAGTAGACAGCGCCATCCTCTTCCACACGCATCTCGTACAGCCGGTCGAGCACGGCCCGCGTCATCGAGTGATCGGGGTCGTAGGCGGTCAGTGCGTTGGCGACCAGCGCCAGGCTGTAGGCATCCTCGCCCTCACCCCGGCCCTCTCCCTGGGAGGGAGAGGGAGTCAGGGCGAACTCGCGGATGGAGGCGATGGCCTGCCCCACCTGTGGCGTGTCTTCATAGCCGGCCTCGATCAACGCCCAGGCGATGTAGGCGGTGGTGGGCACTTTGGAGTCAATGTGCCAGTGTTCAGAATAGCCCTGGTCGATCCACGTGCCGTCCGGCCCCTGCTGCGCCAGCAGCCACTGCGCCGTCCGCTCGATGAGCGCCTCATCTACCGGGTAGACCTTGGCCATGTCGTTGAACTCCATCAGCCCGTAGGCGGTGAGGAAGGGGTTCGCCGGTGCGTTGCCGAAGAGGGAGAAGCCGCTGCCGTCCACCTCGAAGGTGAGCAAACGCTGGTAGCCGGTGCCGACGTATTTTTCGGCCTGCATCTGCACCTCAGGGTTGGCGTTGCCGGTGGTCTGCATATAGTCGAGGATCAGAACATTCGGGTACGTCGCCGACGTACTTTGTTCAAATCAGCCGTGGGGCAGTCGCAGGATCTTCTCCAACCCCTCGACTGCCTGGGCCATCACCCCAGGGTAGATTTTGACCTCGACGTAAGGCGTCTCTGGCATGGCCTCCGCCGGAACGGTAAATTCGATTTCCTTGCTCTCACGCAGCCAGTCGCTCTCGGTGAGGCGGAACTCCTTGCCGTCCGGCACGACGTTCACCTCGCGCCGGATGGCGTCGCTCATCTGTTCGCCCCAGGCGGTCACCTGGAAGCCCTGCCGCCCGGCCTTTACACCTGGGAGCACGCGGATGGGGAAATAGACCACGTCGATGTCGTTGGAAGCGATGTCCAGCGTCTGCTCCCCTTTGCCCAACAGTTCGAACCAGTTCTCCTGCTCGACGACCAGCCGCACCTGCTGAGGTTCGGGCAGGTAGTTGAAGACGCCGACCGGGATGCTGATCTCGTCCCCCTGCGTCAGCGAGACAGGCAAGTCAATGTCCACGAAGAAGTCCTGGAAGACGCGCACGCCGCGGGTGGTAAACCCCAGCCGCCCGTCCTGGGACGAGGCCAGTGCCGTCAGCCGCCAGGTGGTGATGGAGTCGGCCATCGGGATTTCGAGGGAGACGAAGCCACTCTCGTCGGTGACGACCTCCGGTGCCCAGTAGAGGGTCTCGGGGAAGTACTGGCGCAGGCGGGGGGCCTCGGCTCCGGCTGCCTGTCCGTTTTCGGTGTCCAGCCCCGCTTCCTCCGCCGCCTTCTCCTCTGGTGCCGCTGTGGGGGCAGGGGCCAACGGCATTTCGAGCGCCACCCCCTCTAGTTCCATATCTTGTGTTACCGGGGCGATCGCGCCCATCGGCGCGCCTCGCGCTGTAGCGAAGAGGAGGATCGCCGGCAGGATCACCACCGCCGGCAGCGCCGACAGCGCGCCCAGCCCGGTGACCAGCGCCCCGGCAAAGCGACGCTCTTGTACCCAACGTGCCTGCCCAAAGAGGAGATATGCGCCGGGGACGAGCAGCAAAGTCAGGATCCCCGCGATGATCAACGATTCATCCGGCGAGCCTCCCTGGTCCGAAACCTGAACCAGCAAGAAGAGCAGCGCAGGCCAGGCCAGTGTCAGCAGCGTGATGAATTTGGCCGCCGGGTCGCGCTTCACCCAGGCGTAGCCGGCGAAGATCAGCAATCCCAGGCCAAAGGCAACGGCCAGCGGGATGAGCACCACTTGCGGGTCGAGGTAGTAGAAGGTCCTACTCATAGCCACCACCCAGCCGGCCAGACACTCTCCGGTCAGCAGAAGGATGCCAGAGGCAACGGCCAGGCGCTTGAGCGAACGCTTCACGATCCCGGATTGGTGCACAGTGACGACCACGACCGCCCACAGCGCCAGCGGGATGAGGATCAACCCGACTGCGGATGTCTGTCCAATGCGCTCGAATCCCTTCTCCTGCGCCACGAGGACGGCGACCATCTTCTCCTGGCGCGAGTTGATGGGCTGGGAAGCCGCCAAGACCGGCGCTCCAGCCCAGGTGGCCTTGGCTGCCTCATCCTGCGCCAACCGGATTTGCTCCTTGTCAGGGGGAATAGCAGCCGGCGGTTCAAAGCCTTTGATCTGATAGAAGGGCTCCAGCAACTCCTGCTCCAGCAGGAAGTACAGTTTGGCAAAGCCGGGGTCCTGGCGCTGCAGGGCGAAGACCGACTCGTCCACAATTGCCAGCCCCAGCGCCGTCTGCACTCCTACCTCCTGGTTCTCTGCATCACTTATCTGGAAGTCAATCGTCGCTGTCTCGCCCGGCAGATAGGTGTCCTTGCCAGCGGTGACAGTGATGGCCAGGTCGTTAGGTTCATCCACAACCACCACCCTCGTGTCGCGCACGATGGTGCCATCCAGCAGCACCTTGTAGGCATGCAGTTCCAGCGTGCCGTAAAGGTCGGGGCTCACGTCAACGGCGAATTCCGCTTTGCCGCCCTGCACGCGGGCCGAGCGGGTGGAGAGAGTCTGCCCGGCCTTGACGATGTCCAGGTAGACGTCGCCGGAAACGACCGGCGTGAGGGCTACCAGGTTCATCGTCTCGCCGACGACGTAGGCGGCCCGGTCGGCGCGCAGGAGCACGCTATCGCTTCCATACTCAGTCTGGAAGTCCACCTGCCGCCTGGCCGAAAGGCCGGTCTCGTCCTGGGCAAAGACATCAAGGACGTGGTAGCCGTCCGGCTGCGGCGTGAAGGTGAACTCGGCCAGGCCGAACTCGCCGCTGGTGAGTTCGGTTGGCTCGCCGCCGTCCACGCGGATCTGCAATCTGCTTGGCGCGGGGCGACCGTCGGGGTAGGATGTGAGGATGTAGATGATGTTCTCGACCCCCGGCTTGAGCATACCGCTTTCGGCGACCAGTTCGATGACCAGTGGCTGGGCGGCGATGGGCAATACCTGGCCGGTCTGCTCGGCGTGCTCGGTCTGATCTACGACCGTGACCTCCAGAGCGAACTGGGCCTGCCCTGACTCTAGCCCTGACCCGGCAAAGTATTCGGGCAAGTCAAAGCCGAACTCGTATGTGCCGTTCTCGTCGGTCTGGCCGCTTATGTCCACCACTACCGTGCGCTCCACGTCCCACACGCTGCCGACAACCTGCACCTCTCCATCTGCCACGGGCTTGCCGAAGAAGTAGTCGGCCTGCACCAGCCCCTCGACCCGCTGGCCGGGGAGGTAGAAGGAGCGGTCGGTGGAGACGTTCACGCCGAACTTGGGCAGCACGTAGGGACGCACCTCGACCGTCTTCTCGGAGCGAGTGTCGCCGATGGAGACGCTGAGTTTGTAGTTGCCCTGGTTGACCAGGTCGGCCAGGATGAAGTCGGCGGCGGCGACGCCAAAGTCGGAGGCAACGACGCTCTGGCGGAAGACCTTGTTGCCCCTGGGGTCCTGCACCAGGAAGTCAACGGTCGCGCCACGGGCGGAGGTCAGGTCGAAGGTGCTGAGGGCCAGCGCGCGCATGTGGATGGTCTGGCCGGGCTGATAGAGGGGCTTGTCGCTGGTGAGGAGCAGCCGGTACTCGCGTTGGATGGTCACCGGCTGTTCCACCCGGTCACGCCCCACCGCCGATCTGGTCTCCACGATGAGTCGCGCCTCGGCAGGCGTGTCGGCGGGCACGTGGAAGTGGACCGGTAGGCTGCCAGTCTCGTCGGTCTGTCCCTCGAAGAGGGAGATGGCCCGACCGCCGGCGGGCTTCAGGCTGACCTTCACCTGGGCGCCAGCAATGGGCTGTCCAGCGCCGAAGTCCTGCACCACCACGCGCACCGACGCGTCGCTATCGGGGGCGAAGCGGGTCTGCCCTATCACGACTGTTTGCTGGTCGTCCACGCGCTCTGGCAGCGTGGCGACCCACTGTAGCGCCACGAAGCCGGTGACGATGGACAGGATGATGAGCACGTGGAGCGCGGTGGCGAGCCAGCGCTTGCCCACACGGGCACGGGCGGGCGGTTTTGCAGCGGGGGATTGGGTGTCTATGACATTCCTCCTTCTGTCTGTTTGAGGCTCTCGAGTGGCTGGGGAGATCGCCCCCACAGCGCACCTCTTGAGACTTGCTAACGCTATCCTAAAGACGCCGTAGGCCAGGTAAAGGTTCCCGGCCGAGGTTCTCTCCGGCACGACGCACGGGTACGGTTGCACTTTTGCCCCTGATGTGATACACTCTTGCGGGGACGTGAAGCGTGAAACGTGAAAAAGTCCCCAAGGGGTACTACCCAGTGAAGCTTCGCCTCAAACCGACGAGCCAACGTCGTTCGCCGAAGGTCTCCTGACCTCGTTCGCCGAAGGTCTCCTGACCGAGGCGAGAGATCCTTGGGCTCGGTCAGGGGACCTTCGCCCATCGTAGTTGGTGGCAAAAGGAGTTCCACATGAAAAGCACAGACAAGTTTCTCCTTCGCATCGTCGCCGGGATTGTGTTGCTAGTCGTCGTGGCTTTTGTCGTCGCTCTCACCCGGCCTGAGCCAGCGTACCGGGCGGAAGACACTCCCGAAGGTGTGACGCACAATTACCTGCTGGCGTTGAAAAAGGGAGATTACGAGCGCGCCTACGGTTATCTCTCACCCACGCTCGAGGGCTATCCGGCCTCCGCAGATGCGTTCGCTGAGGACGTCGAAGATTCTTCCCGGCGTTTCCGCTTCGACACGGACACCACCCTGGCGGTCGAGTCGGCCAGCGTTACCGGCAATCGGGCAGTGGTGGATGTGCGCAAGTCGCGCTTCTCCGGCGGCGATCTGTTTGACAGCAACCAGTACACTACCATCTTCGAGGTGAAGTTGCGACTCGAGGACAGTGAGTGGAGGATTGTGGACGCAGATTATTGCTTCTTGTGGTGTTGGAAGGATAGCGAGGGGTGCGAGTAGCCACCCTCTTGGGGAGAGGAGGCCATGATGTCTACTGTCCGTCGTTGGTACGTCTATCTCGTCAGCGCGATCAGCCTGCAGGCGGTGACCTGGGCGGTCATCGCCCTATTGCGCAATCTGTTGATCTCACGACTCAATCCGCCGCCTACGGCGATCGCCTTTCCAATCGCGGTGATTCTGATCGGCCTGCCGATTTTCCTGGCCCACTGGCTGTGGGGGCAGCGGTTGGCCGGGAAGGCAGCGGAGGAGCGTGAAGCCACTCTGCGTCGCTTCTACCTGTACGGTACGCTGGCTGCGTTCCTGGGTCCGTTCACGGCAAACGGTTTTGATCTGATTGGTACCTTGCTTCAGGCCGCATCCGTCCTGGACAGGCGGCCCCACAGGCTGACCTCTGGCGATGCGGTTGTCTACCATCTGCTGGCCATGCTCGTTTTGAGCCTGCTGTGGTTCTATCACCGGCGGATCATGGCTGGTGATTCCGAGGCTGTCCCGGAGACGGGCGGCACGGCCACAGTGCGGCGGTTGTACATACTGGGCTTCAGCGGAGCGGGACTGACAGTGACGATGCTGGCGATCATCCATCTATTGCGCTGGATCACGCTGCAATTCGGGGTCAGCATGGTCAGCAGTAGTTCGCTTGACGTGGGCTTGATGCCTGAGATCACCCGGCTGATTGTGGGGGTGCCGCTGTGGCTGATCTTCTGGCGCTGGGCGCAACAGTTGTTCGACGGGCCGGGCGAAGAAGAACGTGAATCGGCCCTGCGAAAGTTGTATCTGTATGGGGCGGTCTTCATCGGGGCGCTGGGAGCGGTCGCCAACGGTGCCGGCATCCTGGCAAGCATCTTCCGCCGTATCCTCGGCCTGCCCCCGGAGGGCGATATCCGCATCCCGCTGTCGATCATCGTCGGGATGGGGATACTGTGGGCCTACCACACTTTCGTGATCCGAGATGACGCTGAAAAGGCCGGGGAAGCGGCGCGCCAGGCGGGGGTGCGGCGGCTGTACCTGTACCTGGTCGCCGCCGTTGGCCTTTCCGCGCTGCTGGTGGGGTTGAGCGGCGTCGCCAGTGTGATCATCCGTTTCTTGGAAGAGAGTTTCGGCAGCGAACTCCGGGGGCAACTCGCCTGGTTTACGGCGGCCATCGTCGCCGGGCTGCCGGTGTGGATCTTGCCCTGGCGGCAGGCGGACAGCCGGGCGGCGGAGTCCGGCCCGGCCGGCACAGACGCGCGCCGCTCGACGGTGCGCAAGATTTACCTGTACTTCTTCCTGTTCGTCGCTACTATGACGGTGCTTTCCAGCGCGGTGTTCATCGTTTTTAAGATATTGAGTTGGTTCCTGGGTTCCGATGCTCCCACCCTGAGCGAGTTAGGCCACTCGATTGCCTTCAGCCTGATCGCCGTGGGCGTGTGGCTCTATCACGGGTTTGCCCTGCGCAACGACCACAGGCTGTCTGGTCAGGAAGAAGTCAGACGCCTGGAAGGGTTGCGCGTGGCCGTGGTGGATGTGGGCGATGGCCGTTTTGGGCGTGCAGTGGTGGATGCGTTGAGGCGGGAGACACCGGAATTGGATCTGGAGCCAATTGTGTTGACCGGGCCTGGCACTACGGCCGGCGTTACGGACCCCGGTGAGGACACCGCTCGCTTGGCGCAGGCAGGGTTGATTGTTGGGCCGTGGATGATCGCCGTGCCCGGCGGGGTGGAGGGCGCGGTGTCCCGCGAAGTTGCCCAGGCTGTGGCGAACAGCCCGGCGCGCAAGTTGCTGGTCCCCACTCGCTCCCGGGACTGGGAGTGGGCCGGAGTGGATCGCTGGGACACCGAAACTCTCGTCCGGCAGACTGTGCGCGCCGTCAAGCAAATAGCAGCCGGGGAGGAAGTGAGGCCTGTGCGGCCGTTGGGCGTGGGCGCAATCATTGGCATCATCGTCGGCGTGCTGTTCCTGCTGATCTTGCTGGCAGGCCCGCTGCTGTCTTTCCTGGCCTAAGGAACCCGAAACTGTACCCAGCCAAAAAGACGCAATAGCGCAAAACCCGCCCTGTCACCCTGAGCGAAGCGAAGGGTCTCCACCACCGTAATAAGGAGATTCTTCGCTACGCTCAGAATGACGGTCAACCGTCAGGGCGACTTTTGCGGCAATGGCGCCGGAATTCATCGTTCTCAGATTTGACACATTGGCAAAATGAGGTAAAATTAGAGTCAAACTGGCTGGGTCAGCAATCTGTGGCTTACGATCCAGGACTGGCCCACGTAGCTCAGTCGGTAGAGCACACCCTTGGTAAGGGTGTGGCCATGGGTTCAATTCCCATCGTGGGCTCTGCGCGAAATAGATAGATGGATACGAGGCTGAATGGCTAAAAAAGCAGTCCGAATGGTAATCACACTTGCCTGCACAGAGTGTAAAGAGCATAACTATACGACCGAGAAGAATCGGCGTAACGATTCCGGCCGTATAGAGTTGAAGAAATTCTGTCCCCGTTGCCGTAGACATACGCAGCACCGCGAGAAGAAGTAGAAACTCACAGGCCAGTAGCTCAATATGGGAGAGCAACGGTCTCCAAAACCGTAGGTTGCGGGTTCGATTCCTGCCTGGCCTGCCTGAGACGGACTTCAAGACACCGCCGTGCCTAGAGGCGGTGTCTTGAAATTAGGATGCTCTGACACCAGGAGACACTAGACGTGGCAAAAGCAACGAAAAAGAAAGCAAAGCCGGGGAAGGGAAACGCCGTCACGCGCTATTTCCGCGAGACGCGCGCAGAACTGCGCAAGGTAAGCTGGCCGACTCGTCAGGAGGCATGGAGCCTGACGAGAATCGTCCTGATGGTCACTGTATCTATGGCCATTCTCCTGGGCCTGCTGGATTACCTGTTTACCCTGGAACTGGGAGGGCTCCTGGCCGGCAGCGCAGTTGCCATCGGAGCCCTGGTCGTCGTCGTGGTCGCGGCTGTGGTGGTCGCCGTGATCATGAGTCGGCAGACAGCATAGTAGAGTAAACTGGACGGGCAGCAGCGATGTTCGCAGAGGAAATCGATCTCGACGTAGAGTCTGGAGCCAAAGAGGGCGCCGATGTGCTGGTACCAGCCTTGCCAGAGTCTGGAGATGACACAGCCGAGGAGGCACCAGTGATCGCTCGTGACGAGATAGAGGAGAAGGAAAAGCAAGCGAAGCAACTTGTGGAAGAGGCCGCTCCGGAAGCGCAGGTGTCTGAGACCCAGGCCGAGGAAACTACCAAGAAGATCAAGACCGAGGAAACTGCCAAGAAGATCGAGACTGAGGAAACTACCAAGAAGATCGAGACCGAGGAAACTGCCAGGAAGACTGAGACCGAGGAAACTGCCAGGAAGACTGAGACCGAGGAAACTGCCAAGAAGACTGAGGCCGAGGAAACTGCCAAGAAGATTGAGGCCGAGGAAACTGCCAAGAAGATTGAGACCGAGGAAACTGCCAGGAAGATCGAGGCCGAGGAAACTGCCAGGAAGATTGAGGCCGAGGAAACTGCCAAGAAGACTGAGACTGAAGAAACTGCCAAGAAGACTGAGGCCGAGGAAACTGCCAAGAAGATTGAGACCGAGGAAACTGCCAAGAAGATTGAGGCCGAGGAAACTGCCAAGAAGATTGAGACCGAGGAAACTGCCAAGAAGATTGAGACCGAGGAAACTGCCAAGAAGATTGAGACCGAGGAAACTGCCAAGAAGATTGAGACCGAGGAAACTG
>Ga0075114_10000100_pt1 | contig 59858 bp, 40 predicted proteins | sample AntAceMetag02UKM_FD_69784 | JGI IMG/M metagenome (GOLD analysis project Ga0075114, IMG submission 69784) | Saline lake microbial communities from Ace Lake, Antarctica - Antarctic Ace Lake Metagenome 02UKM | ecosystem: Environmental > Aquatic > Non-marine Saline and Alkaline > Saline | place... | reverse complement strand
CCACAACTCGGGCTGTTTTTCGCAAACTCGAAACGCGCAATCAACCGACTTGGGTTGATCCATCTGGTTGCAGACAAAGTACACGTCGGCACCCTCTATGGTGTAATGGATGTACTGGTAATCCAGTTGTTTTTCAATGTCGAGCACCTCGAAGTCCGAGGCAATACCGTCACGTTGCAGGAACGTACGAGAGGTCTGCCCCCAAACGAGACGACCGTTGCCGACTGCTTTCTGCCCTGTTGTCGCCGGGGCGCTGCCCCACAGTGTGTCGGCGAGTCGATGGAATTTTCGCTGCGCGGATTGGCCGCCCACCTGACTGACCAGACGCTCTGGTTTAGGCCCCAGCACCGTGGCCCCTTGCTTGAGTAAGGTCTGAACCTTCTCCAGAACCGCCAGGGACAGGACCTTGTGGTCCGGCAGGACCAGTACGCGATAGCCCAGTCCACTGGGAACCACCACCTTGCCATCGACAACCGTTAGCTGAAGCAGGATCTCTTCATTGGTCACGTCGAAATCGTAACCGGGCAAGGCGCCGGGCCGGTTGAATCCCTTGTGCACGGCAATATTGGGCACGTGATCCCCGTAGTAATACAGCACATCGGCGATGAAGGTGCCGCGCTGAACCACGGCCTGAATGCGGTTCATGTAGTTCATGAACGGTTGCGAGAGATCCCACCAGGTCACCTGCGGGTTGACGTGCGTGCCGGCAAAGTACTCCTGCCCCGGAATGCCCATTTCTTTGGGCGAGCAGGTAAAGGTATGAAAGAAGATCATGTTCAGGCCTTCACAGTACTCGAAATCCATGGCCGGCTTCATGTCGCGCCACAACGTAACGGCCCAGTGGGGGTTCTTGAGTGACGTGAACGACTCGGCGCCCACAATCTGTTTACCGTAGATATGGGCCGCCGAAGAGGCCTGTTTGATGTAGAAACGGTTTTCCGGTCTGGGTCGATGCGGGCAGGGGATCCAGAACTCGCTCATGACAATGTCACTGTGCTTGTAGTTGGTGATCCCGTCGACCGGGGCCGCATGCGGGCCGGAACACTCCGGCTGGATGCCCATGTTGTACCGGGCCGCGTGTTCGGCAAACCTCCGGTAGTGATTTTCCGACACACAGTGGGCGATGGTCTTTCTCAGGTCGGCCAGGAAGGCGTTGCTCACCGCGCGGTTTTCGACAATCTTGCCGGCCACCACGGGCAGGTACTTGACGATATCGTATCCATTGTAACGCCTGAAATCCTCGGCGAAGCCGGGGCTCCAATTCATGCCGCCGCATTCCCAACTGTCGGTCTCCAACTGCTTCAAGACGGTACCGGCCAGCGCGCCCGCCTTCTGCAGCAGGGGGTCCACCACCCTGTACCAGTAGCGGTCGAAGACATCCCTGCTGAGGTAGTCGATGACATGCCCCTTCCAGTTGTCGCTGGAGGTCGCCACATGCGCCTTCGTCGGGGTATAGCCGATACGCAGGACCGTCCATTTGCCCGGCGGCACCTGCCATCGAAGCGTGCCATCCCTGCCGATCTTCTCACTGATGTTCACGATGTCTTCGAGCACCGCGTCCTCCTCGCCCTCGACGGAGGGATGATCGTTGAGCAGGAAGCGACAGTCCGGCGCCGATCCCCCCAACTCCCGCGCACCGGATTTGGCTGTCAGGTCACTGATGGGTTTTCGAGGTTTCCCAGGGCCCTCTTTCTCTGGATAGGCCAATACACAGATATCGCGATAGTAATCGTAATTGGACTTGGGGATGGGCAGCGTCCGTTCGATCCGGACCGGGCCCTCCACCTGCACCTCCGACCAGGTGATCTGCTTGGCCTTGTCGTCGAGCGTGACAAAAGGCCCGCCGAGGTTCCAACCACTCTGAATGGAAAGCCCCAGTTCGAGATCCAAACGCTGGGCCTCCCTCAGTGCATGAAGATAGAGTTCGGTCCATTCCGGCCCGGCGAACTGAGGGCCGTTGGGGACATTCCTGTCGGGCCCCCAGCGCAATTCGGTCCCCGCATCGAAGATCATCGCTCCGCTGAAGCCCTTGTCGTGCATGGCCTCGAGGTCCCGGGTGATCGCCTCTTTGGTGACATTGCTGTTGAGCCACCACCACCAGCAGCGAACCCCGGCCTCCCGCGGCGGGGTCCGGAAGTCACTTTCCAAGGTGCCGGCCGCTGCAATCGTTGATGAAAGCATCAGAGTTATGAGAATATAGGAAAAAGTGGCTCGCATTACTCATCTCCTTGATTGCTTAAGAATGGTCATTTTACATGAATGATGACTAGCAAGTGGGGCGGCATATCAACATCATTGTAATGCTCCTTTGTCTCATATGGAGAATGCGCTCACGACAGAGGATCATCGAGCCAGAGGGATCCACACCTCCATCATTGAGAGGCCGCGGTTCGCCCAGGCGTAATAGGGTATCAGCGATATCTCGATCATCCCTTCGTCTGGCTTTCTTAGAACTCGTGGCGTAAATGGCCGATAGAGCCGGTCGTCCGCATCGGCCTCTGGTTTCGGTGCCGCGGCGGCGCTGTTCTTGACGAATGTATCACGCCCCTTGAACGTCAGCGCATGGCCCTTCAGAACCGTTACGCCACCCAGGAAGTCTCTTCGATGCTCCGGTTTCAACTCGATGTTTTCCGGCAGAAACACGCCGTTGTTCCAGGCCTTCTCGCCGCCTTCCGGTTTGGGCAATTCCAGACAATAGACCAGAGGACCGCGCATCACTGCGACCTTCTTCCGCAGATTCATGACCTTTGGATTGGCTTCCATAAGACGAACCGGCATGGGAAGGTTCAATTCGATCACGTCGCCGGCCTCCCATCCGCGGCTTATCTTTACATACGTACCTGGCCTGACTGCACCAGAAAACTCCTTGCCGTTGATTTCTAAATGGGCATTCTCTGTCCACCCGGGAATGCGCAAGCGAATGGCGAGCGCCTTGTTGCCGGCATCCTTCACGGTGAGTTTTATCTTGCCGTCCCACGGATAGTCGGTTTGCTGGGTCAATTGGATGGGCGAACCGTCCGCCAGAGTCGTTGCCAGCGCACTGCCGCCGTAGAGATGCACCCACAGCCCATCGTCGGATAGGCTGTACACCCAGTTGTGAAGCTGGGCGGTCGTGCGGGCCACGCTTGGCGGACAGCAGTAACAATTGTTGGTCCGCCAACGCACACCGGTGTGATGCGGATGTCCGTGGTCCGACTTGCCGTCCCAGTTCAGGGGGTTGCAGTAGAACCAGTTCTCGCCTTTGAGATCCACGGACGCGTTGAGACAGTTGTAGGCGACCAGTTCCATGATGTCCGCGTGCTTCGCATCGCCGCTCAACGACAGCATTCGATAGTTGAACATGCCGTTTCCGATGTTGGCGCAGGTCTCGTTGTATTTGTTGGGTTGAGCATAATCGGGTCCGAAGGCTTCATGGACCGGATCACCGCGCGTGCTCTTGCCGCCTCCCATGGCGACCGATCCAGTGATATCCATTTTTCTGAGCGTCACACTCTCCCAGATACGCTCAAGCGCTGCTAGAATCTCTCTGTCCCCTGTTTCAGCACAAAGGTCCGCGGCTCCGCAATACATATACATGCCTGTGACCGCGTGGCCGACGGCTTCATCTTCCTTTCTCAACGGCACCCTGTCCTGGGTCTGGTCGGTGCCGCCGTTGTGGTGGGTTCCTCCGGGCGCAGTTCCGCGGTTGTCGATCATGATCTGAGCAACTTTCAGGTAGTCTCGTTTCCCGGTGGTTCGATACATTTCGACCAGGCCCATGTAAACCGAAGGGTTCCAGGGAAAATGCACGAGTCGCGGCGGGTTTGACTTCCACTGACGGTAAAGGTAGTCGGCAAGCTTCTCAGCGACATCCAGAAAGCTTGTCTTGCCGGTGGTTCGGTGATGGATGCAAGCGGCCGTGAGCAGGTGCCCCATGTTGTAGAGTTCGTGGTAATAGGGCATCTGAAGACGTTTCTCCCGATCGTGGCCGACGTTGGTCGAGATGTAGCCGTCTTCATCCTGCGCCTTGGCGATAATGGCAATCCATTCGTCCATCAACCGGTCCAACTCAGGATCGGCCTCGACGCTGTGGATATGGGCCATGGTCTCGATCCACTTGTAGCAATTGCCGTCCGCCCAGTTCACGCCGCCTGGGTTCTTTTCATACAGTCCTGCTGTGAACTTGATCCGATTTAACTGGGCTGAACACTTCGGATCGAGCAGCGTACTGTGCAGCGTAGGCAGCATGGATGTGTGACACAGTTCGAATCGATCCGCCCAGAAACCGGTGGTCCACTTAACGTCTCCTATGGGGAGACCGCGCAGCTTCACGTGAGGACTCATTGGAGTATCAACCGCACTCTGTCCACGCGCGGCATGGATTTTTTCTTTTTCAAACGAGGGTTCCGGCATAACATTCGCTTCTTCCTGAGCGGTGACGACAGATGCCAGCACGGCCGATATCGCCAGAATGCCTACCATGATGTTCGTGAATGTTTTCACCATTGGGTCTTCCTTTGGTTCATGATTCTCTCCGGGTTTCTCTCAATGTGCTACTTAACCGGCGCATGGACAATCGTCAGCGAGTGGGATGACAGGTCGGTGACGCCGTCCTTGAAGGCCAGCTCCACCTCCTTCGGCGCCACCCGGTCAGGGAGCATGATGTCGTTGTAGGAATCAGTGGACTCGCCGGTGAGCAACGTGGCCTTGTATGTCCCGTCAAGCTGCATCTCTCCCATCTTGAGTGTGCAGGCCACGTTATCCGAAGGATGCCGATTCGCCAGGGCGATCGCCCACTGCTTGCCCGATTTGTCCACGGTGGCGATGGCATCGACGACGGCTACGGATGCATCGCCATGGGTGAGTTTGCCCGCCACGACTTGGACATTGGCGACACGATCTTGGAGCAGGTTGGCATACATCGCCATGGTATGGAAATGCGGGCGTTTGACTATCCCTTCGGGATAGACGAACAATGGCCCCCGAGTATTGACAAGGGGTGCGATGTTGGCCATGGCAACATCTTCACAATGACGAAGGCAGGCATTGAGGAACGATGCCGCAAACAGAGCGTCGGCCATCGTGTACTGTCTGGCGATGTCGTTTTGCCTTCTTCTCAGTGCGACGAGCTTGCGAACCTCGGGCGATTGAAAATCCTTGACGGAATTTCGTGGAAACCCAGGATGCTGCCAGGCACGCAGGTTCCATTCGTCGAAGGCAATCTTCAGGTGGGATCCCTTTTCGGATTTAGCGAGTGATTCAATGACCAGGCGAATGTAGGCCTCGGGCCATTCTGATTTCGTAATCGCTGTGAGGTAGTCGTACTTCAGCAAGGTATTGGCCCGTGCCAGCCAATAGTTGTGAACCGAGACGTAGTCCAGGCGGTCACCCGTGGTTTCCAACAGATAAGAACTGACTGCACGCCCCGTGCGTTGCATTCCCCCCTGGGATCCAGAACAGGTCACCAGCACATTGGGACAAATCGCTTTGATGGCTTTGGCGGTCTCTCGGACTCGGTGAACATAAGCCTTGTCATAAGGTTCGTTTCCGACGCTCCAGAATTTGACGTTCATGGGTTCGGGATGGCCGTTCTGCTTACGCAGTTCGGCAAACTCACCCTCGGTCGCGTTGCAGTAGGCCACCCAGCCAACATTCTCCTGGACGTCGGCCAGCCCGTTGTGGCAGATGTAAGGTTCGGCGCCGATGCGCCTGCAGAGTTCCACGAACTCATGGGTGCCGAAGGCGTTGGATTCGATCACACCCCAGCGAGGGTCGCCATAGGGTTGACGGTTCTTTCCAACCCCTATTTGCCAGTGATAGGCGTCCACGAAGCATCCGCCAGGCCAGCGTATGACAGATACCTTTAACTCCTTGAGTGCCTCGATGACGTCGGAGCGAAATCCCTTCTCATCGGCCAGTGGAGAGCCGGGTTCGAACACACCGCCGTAGATCTGGTTATCAAAATGTTCGAGGAATCCCCCAAAGATCATCGGGTCATAAACCTGGCCCACTGCATCGGTGTCGACGGCAACAGTTGCCCGGTTCGTTGTCGGCTGCTGCGCTGCAATGGCGGGAAAGACGAGCATTGCCATTAGTATGGCGATAAGGATTAGTACGGTTTTAACTGGTTCCTTTGTAGTCATGATCTGCTGTTCTTCTTGGGAGTTCTGCAGGCCCGCAGTCCTGACGTTCCTGGCTGTATATCGTCAGCAAGAATGAGACAGAGAGGTCTCTGAGTTAGGAGACGATTTCTGCCCTGTTGGCCATTGTAGTGCAGATCATGCCTCTTGCCCAGATTTCTCGCTGCTGTTATGATGAACAAACGTGTACGATTGAACCGTCTCGTTCGAGAATGAACGGCTCTTGTGGTTTCGGTTAATGATGATGTTACCGCAAAACATATTGTCTCCCCATTACATGCTTGCCCTTTGGCTGAGTGCCAAAGCAGGCCTCTAGCATTCCCCGATTCCTGTTGTTTTCCGGTGGTAGATCGCTCTCCCTAAAGCCAATCTGCCATTCATTTAGATGGACGAGTCAAATGTCTTGTTAGCCTCGATTGGAGGAGACTGAAATATGAAGACGCATCGCATCAGTCGTTACGGGGCAGTGTTCTCTTGTGCTATTATCCTAGTGCTTTGGGTCTGTCCCTTGGTCCTGGCTCAGCAGTCCGGCAAAAGCCCGGTCAAGGTGTTCATCTTGGCCGGTCAATCCAATATGCAGGGCAAGGGTGCCATCAGTGGCGGTGGAGGTACCTTGGAGGACCTCCTGAAGAATGATGCCCCAGGTACTTATTCCTATCTGGGAAGTGCGGACGGTCAGTGGACGGTACGCGACGATGTGTGGATCACCTATGAACGAAGTGCAACCAGCATACGTTCCGGCGGGTTGACGGTCGGATACGGCTCAAACGACAATCAGGTGGGGCCGGAACTCGGTTTCGGCCATGTGATGGGCGATGCCCTTGAAGACCAGGTACTACTGATTAAAACGTGCTGGGGCGGCAAGAGTCTGGCAGTCGATTTCAGACCGCCCAGTTCCGGAGGGGCAGTTGGCTTCTACTATACGGAGATGCTCAGGCTCGTGGATAAGGCACTCGCCAATCTCGGGACGACTTTTTCGGACTACGACGGTCAGGGATATGAGCTGGCCGGGATCTTCTGGCATCAGGGCTGGAACGACCGGGTAAACCAGGGATTCAACGATGAGTACGAGGTCAACCTGGCCAATTTCATTCGCGATGTTCGCAGGGATCTGGACATCCCCTCTCTGCCCTTTGTGATTGCCACCACCGGCATGAGTGGTTGGGAAGAAACACATCCCAGAGCCCTGTCGCTCATGGAGGCCCAGTTGGCTGTAGCGCAGTATCCGGAGTTCCAGGGGACGGTGGCCTCCGTGGATACTCGCCCCTTTTACCGACCGGCGAGTGAATCGCCATCCGGTCAAGCCTATCACTGGAATTCCAACGCCATCACCTACCTGGACATTGGTTTGGCGTCAGGGGAGGCCATGAAGGAACTGCTCGATCCCATGGCTCCATCTCCGGTGGACGGGGCAACGGTTCCGGCCGGCGACGTGGTCTTGAACTGGACGAATCTGGATCCGACTGTTGCGGGCGATTCCGTGTTCGTGGATGTGTGGTTCGGCACGGAACCGAACGCGCTGTCACCAGATTATGATTACACGCGGGTGGTTAGCGCAGGTGAAGATGTCAATGCGGTGACCGTCAGTGCGCCGCTGGCAGGACCCTACTACTGGCGGGTCGTCTCGTATGTTAACGGTGATCCAGGCGGCGAGCCGATCCAAGGGAACGTGTACACGTTCTATGGATCCAACGATCGTCCCCCGACTGTGGATGCCGGTGAGGACAGGGTAGCCAAGTCAGGGGAAGCGATCCAGTTGGATGCGACCGTTGTTGATGACGGCGCGTCGGTCTTGACCTATGCCTGGCGTGCGCACCCAGCCGAGGGCGTGGTCTTCTCTGCAACGGACGTGGAAGACCCCATTGTGACGATCACCCGGAACTCCCGCCAGTCGATTACTTATATCCTAACACTGGCGGTTAACGACGAACTCTACCGGACGCCTGTGGAGGATACCGTGGAGATCATCGTACGCCCATGACTGAGCCCAACAGCACAACCTGCAATCGCTGGAAGGGACAACGCACTATGCGAAAGCCAAAATCAGTGAAACGATTTCTTTGAAGAGAATCTGTAATGCGAAGAAACTACTGCTGTTTTGTCACCCTGTCAGTGGTCGCACTGTTGTGTTCGTTGGCGCCGGCACACGCCGCTTCGGTCGCCGACCTTTCCACGGCCATGCTCCAGCTCAAACAGCATATCAACAAGACATCGATATTGAACGCAGATCAAATCAAGCAACAGACCGAGATTATCCGTAAAGACATCGACCGGATCGGAGCGACCTCCGACATCCTCTCCGAGGCGCTGGATCTGGTGATATCCTATGAGACCAAGGTAGGCCCGCTGTTCCTGAATGAGGCCACGCGGGGCGGGTTCCCCCGAAAACCTTCCGGTGGTCTGGAGTTGGACCGCGCGCTGTTTGTTGTCCAGCAGGGGCTCATAGACCACGCTTTTACACCCGGCCATGTGGAGGAGTTCAGGTCGATTCTCGATGGAGCCGCATTTAGGACGTCCTCCTATTTCCCTGGGGCCGTTGACGCGCCATCAGACTCGGCAGCTGTCCATGAGGTCACCATCAACGCCTCACAACCGCCGTGCTGGGGGATTCCGGTCATGGACAATGAAAAACCGGCGCGGCGACCGACGGGGTGCTACCTGGCGCCGGGGAGTATCGCCGAGGTGACCGTTCCCCGTTCAATGGTGGGCAAGGGGTTTAGTATTTGCGTGGGCGCACACTCGTGGGATCTCAAGAAAAAGCCCAGGATCACGCGGCTGGACCGGGTGTCGATCGTTTACCCCATCGAAGCAAGGCGTACCGCAGTCGCCAATCCCCTGGGCGGGGGCATCTATATCGAGGTGCCGTACCGAGCCGATGCGGGGCTTGTGAAGGTGAGTATCACGAACGCCGTGCGCGCTCCCTTCTTCTCTGCGCGAAGTTTTGACAAGACGACGCTCGAGCAGTGGAAGAAAACTGAGCGTCACCATCCCGGTCCCTGGGCGGATTTCGAATCGGATAAGTTCATGATGCAGGTGCCCAGCAAGTGGATCTACAGCTTCGACGACCCGGTGACCCTGATGGAGGACTGGGACACGGCCATGGATGCCGTTTCCGAACTCTTCGGCCTGCCCCTGGTGCGGCCCAAGACCGTGCTTTATCTGCAGGTCGACGTAATCTTCAGGGGCAATGCCAATTATCCCGGATACCCACAGTCGAATTTTCGCTATAATCCACTCAAGGCCGAAAACGGACACAGCAACCACTGGCTCCTCAAGGGCCCGCAGTCTGCCGGCGAGATCATATTCCACGAGTTGGGCCATGCGCATCTATTCACCAAGTTCAGGGGAGAAGTGGAAGCGGTAGTCAACTTACCCTATGTCGCGGTGTTGAACAGAGGCTTCGGTGTCGATCTGGATACCGCCTTTGGGAGGTCCTTCAGCAGGCCTTATGTCTCCCTGGACCAGGTGGCGATCATGTGGATGGTCACCGACAATTTCCGCAAGGGAAACCCGATGGATATCTCCAACAGTCCAGCCAACGAAGTGCGATACCAGCACCGTGGCTACGGCAAATACGTGGAGATCGTTCATCTCTTTGGGTGGAAGCCGCTCGGGGATTTCTGGCATTCGGTCAACCTGGACTATCTCGAGGGCATTGAATATCCACGCAACACGGATCCTACGGACAACCGCATCCTTCGGATGTCGAGGACCGCGGGCGCCGATCTCAGACCCCTGACTCACTTCTGGGGAATCCACCCTGAGGACAACGGCGCCCTGGAAAAGGTAATGGCCAAAGAGGGGCTCAAACCGTCGTCGTTGATCTATGACCGGCTACTCCATTACAAGACCCTGATACCGATGAACAATGCCGACTTTGCCCGACACGCCGAGTTTGTCAATCCCAAGGGAATTCGCGAAGGAAAGAACCCGCTGTACGGCGAAGGCTGGTATTATGTCTGGCGTCTGAAGTATGATGAATCGCACGGGCGTACCGCGCAGGCCGCTTTGCAGGAAATAGTCGACCTCTATTTTCCGAAGGGACGTCCAGAAGGATAAAGGAACGCGAATGGGAAAACAGTCTCGAGTCAAGATGAATTCGGAGCATCCTTACCGGTTGGCCCTGGCAGGCGGATGGGGAGATCATAACTTTGTTAATTTTCTAGCCGATGGATATGTCGTGGTCGTCCAGATAAAGCCCACGGTTACCTTCCACGACCGGTGCGGGATTTGCTCCAGCACGCGGAAGATCCTGCTGGAGAAGTACCCGCAGGGCATCCCCGGGAACATCGACCGGTACAAGTTGGCCTCGGACCTGTACTACTGGGAGAACGAGCGGAAGGTGCCCATCGGGGGTTCCCAGGATGCATGGGGCTCGGTGTATCCGGGTTTTAGCCTTCTGCACTACGATTTCAGGCATCACAACGGGGTACTCCCCAAGAAAGTCACGTCGATCCTGGACCGGCGTACCGCGCGCTGGTTCGAACGCAACTTCTGGATCGTGGAGTGCGTGGGGCCGCGTCCTCGTGGGTACAATCCCTTTGATGGGGGACGGTTTGCCACGCAGCGTGTCGTGAGCCAGTTGGGCCAGTCCGGCCAGGATTGCTTCGCCGCGATCAAGAACACGGACGTAGCCGCCTTGGGCACCTCGTTCAACCTGTGTTCGCGTGCCTGGCGCAAGATGTTGCCCTCCATTTTTGAACATCCTACGATTGAGGTCCCGGTTATGAAGCGATTGCGTCACTACCAGCGCCGGTATGCAGGCGCGATGCCGTCGGGCTGCGGTGTGGGATACATTTACGTGGCCTCCTCGGAACCCGTTGAAGGCGGATTCCAGGTGAAGGTCAATCTGGATTAGGAGAAGGGCATGCTGGACGATTGTTGCTATGCGGTGGTCATGGCCGGAGGGGCCGGCACACGGCTCTGGCCGTTGAGTACCCAGAACCAACCCAAGCACCTGCTGAAGCTGTTTGGGGACAAGTGCCTGATCGAATTGACTGTTGAGAAACTGAAGGGCCATATCCCTGACGATCGCATCATCATCTTGACGAGTGTCCGCTACCGGGAGTTGACACAGCAAACACTTTCGCACATACCGCCTGAGAATTTCATCACCGAACCGTGTGTGCGTGACACGGCCAGCGCGATAGGGCTGGCCGCGACGGTCCTGAAACAGAGATGCGCCTCCGCAACCATGATTATGCTGACCGCGGACCAGATCATCGAGCCCGCCGATCGATTCAATGCGGCGATCGGCCACGCGACCCGCTTTCTTGAGTCACACCCCGAGAGGCTGGTGGCCTTCGGGGTAGAAGCCGTCTCCGCAAACACGCTGGTCGGCTGGCAGAAGCTGGGAGAAGCCCTCGATTTTCCGGACTGCGAGGTCAGAGAAATCAATGCGTTCACAGAAAAACCCGACTTGGCCGTGGCGCAGCAGTACATGGACGAGGGCGGCTACTGCTGGAATTCCGGACAATTCGCCTGGAAAGCGGAAACGATCCTGAAGGAGATCGGTACGCACCTGCCGGAGGCCATGCCCCTGCTCGAGGAGATCGGCACCAACTGGCATACCCCGTCTCGCGACCGCGTCCTGGATCGCCTGTTCCCGCAAATGCCGAAGGGGTCTATAGACTACGAGGTCATGCAGAAAACCCACAACGCCTGCTGCATATATCTTCCCTGCAGTTGGGAAGACATGGGGACACATGCGGCGCTGGCCGAGAAAATAGGGTCGCAACAGGAGGGTAACATCGTATCGGGCAGAGTCGTTGTTACGGGAACTGGAAACACGGTCCTGAATCAAACGGATCAGTCCGTGGTGGTGGCATGCGACAATACCGTCGTGGTCGTGGCGAACAAAACGGTGTTCATAGGAACGCCGGACACGGATATGAAGGCGCTGGTGGAACGCGTGGCCCGACAGACACCGGACAATTAAGGAAAGTGGAACGGATATGGAAAGCAGTATTTCAGTTATCGATACCGTCATCGTCATCGCTTACCTGTTCGGGATCATGACGATCGGCATTGTGGCGGGTTACCGGAAGCACACTTCCTCGGATCAGTTCTTCCTCGCCGGACGGTCGCTGCACTGGCCCCTCATCGGCACCGGCCTGTTCTGCGCCAACATCTCGACGATCCATCTCGTGGGACTCGCCTCCTCCGGATACAAGAACGGCCTGGTCATCGGCAATTTTGAGTGGATGGCGGCCTTCTGTCTGATTCTGCTGGGGATTGTGTTCGCACCGTTCTATTTCCGCAGCAAGATAAGTACCCTTCCAGAATACCTGGAGAAACGCTACGGCAGCACCGCCCGAACATTTCTGGCCTTCATCTTTATCATGTCAGCGCTGCTCGTTCATATCGGGATCAGCCTCTACGCCGGCGCCAAGGTCCTGGAGGCCTTCTTCGGTATCCCTTACATGTACTCCATTATCGGGATCTCGGTGATTACCGCCGTCTACACCATCATCGGCGGATTGCGGGCCGTCATGGTCACCGACGCCATCCAGGCGGTGCTTCTGCTGGGGGGGGCGGCGATCCTGACGGTGGCCGGACTCCGTGCGTTGCCCGGCCTGGGAATCGAAAACTGGGCCCAATTCAAGGCAGCCTGCCGTCCGGATCAACTCAGTATGATACAGCCCATCACGGACGCCGCGGCGCCCGGCAGGTTCTCCCTGCGCGAGTATTCCTGGTATTCGATCCTTTTCGGTTACCCCATACTTGGAATCTGGTATTGGTGCACCGATCAGACCATCGTCCAGAAGGTGCTTGCCGCCAAGACCGAGAAGGACGGTCGTGACGGAGCGATTTTTGCCGGTTACCTGAAGATCCTGCCCGTCTTCCTGATGGTGCTGCCCGGCGTCATCGGCTACGTCCTTTTCAAGGAGACGATCGGGACGGATAACGACGCCACCTTGATGGTCATGATGAAGAATCTGCTTCCGAACGGTATCAGGGGATTGATGGCGGCTGGCTTGCTGGCGGCACTGATGAGCACCATCGAGGCTGCCCTGAACAGCACCGCCACGCTGACGGCCGAGGATATCGTCAAACGCCTGCGCCCGCAGACGCCGGATGCCACGCTGGTGCTGATAGGCCGTGTCACGGCCGGAGTCGTGGTGGTGCTGGCCATGCTCTGGTCCACCCAGGGCGGCAAATTCGGCAGCATCTTCGAGGCGATCAACAAGATCCCCATGGCGTTTGCCCCGGGCATCACAACGGTCTTTCTCTGGGGTGTTTTCTGGCCGCGCGGCAACAAGCAGGGGGCCATGGCGGCGTTGCTGTTCAACGTGGTCATCGGCATTGTATACCTGGCTATCGACATTCCGCTGATCGGCGACAGGCAGCTTATCGCCAAGGAGCTGGGTATTCCCTTCATGCAGGTCGGCTGGTACCTGTTCCTGATGTCCAGCGCGGTCTACTTCGTCGTCAGTCTGGCCACGCCGGCACCGACCCGAGATCAGATCGAAAACCTGTGCTGGACGCGGCCGCTCGATGCCCTGCGCGGCAAAATGGAGGGCACCCTCACCGATCCGCGCGTCATGGCGGCGATCCTCTTCATCATCATGGGCGTGCTGTACGCGATCTTACATTGACCCAGTCAGAGGATCCAACATGAGCACAACCGTCTTGAAACAACTCAGTAGTTTGGCGCCCACACTTTGCATCGGCTTGATCTTGACGGCCGGCGTCGCCTTCGGCGAAGCCCCGACGGCGTGGTGGACGTTTGACTCGGCTGCCGATGGCGTGGTGGTTGACCGTGTGGCCGATCGGGATGATCGCGTCGAGGGCAACTTCAAGCTAATGCGCGGCGCTGTCGGAAACGCCCTCCTGTTCGACGGATTCACGACCGTGATCGACCGGCCGGCCGCCGATGCGCCACGCCTCAGTGGCGATTTCTCGGTCCAAGCGTGGGTTGCCCAGGGGGCCTATCCCTGGAACTGGTGCCCGATAATCACACAACAACGGGACGAAGAGGCTGGTTATGCGTTCGGCGTCGGACCGCGCGGCCAGATCCGGCTTCAGGTGGCTATCGACGGCGCGTGGCAGAGTTGCGCCAGTGAAGATTGGCTGCTTCCGCTTCGCAAATGGACCCAGATCGCCGCTACATTCGAGGTGGGCAAGGGAATCACGCTTTTTGGCAATGGTAAAAACGTCGGCACGCTCGCACTGAAAGGCCAAGTCACGTTCGCCCCGGATGTCGATTTGCGCATCGGCGCCAACCACACGTTGATGAAACCCTCGAACATCCATCGCGAGCACGGCACCGTCGCGTCATTCTGGTGTCTCGACGGCGCGATCGATGAACTGAAGATCTACGACCGGGCGATCTTGCCGACAGAAGTCGCCCAGACGTTCTCTGCCACGCCCCCGGTGCCCGACGGCGAGATCCAACCGCGTCGGATGCCTTCGGGGCCGAAGGGGCCTGGGCGGTTCGGCGCCGTCTACTGCAAACTGGATTATTATGAGCAATGGGACGCGCTGTGGCGCGTCGATGAGCACCCCGACGTGCTGATCCGCTTTGATCAGACACCGGTGCGGGTGGTCTTCTGGCGAGGAAGCCGCTACTCGCCCGCCTGGGTCACCGACCAGAACCAGTGGATGGCCGACCAGAGCGTCGAGGCCTGGAAGACGGGCAAGGAGGACACCGACGGCTGCTTCGAACATATGCAGGACCGACTCTGCCGCTACAGCCATGTGCGGATTATCGAAAGCCACGATGCCCGAACGGTCGTCCATTGGCGCTACGTACCGGTCAGTTCGAAGAACAATCTCTGGAATGTCGATGAGAAGACAGGCCGGGCCTGCTGGGTCGACGAGTACTACACGATTTATCCCGATGCTATCGGCGTACGGAAACCGACCTGGAAGACAGGAACGCTCGGCGGCCCGCGCCAGTTTCAGGAGTCGCTCCCGTTTACGAACCCCGACCAATACAACAACGATGTCGTCGAGAAGGACTTCTGTACGGTGGCGAATATGCAGGGCGAACAACTGACACTTCGCTTCGTCGAGAATCCCGCGAAGAAGTTGGAAGGCGTGCCAGAAGAGTTGACGATCCAACGCTACAACTTCCGGTCTCCATACGATCCGGTGATTATCTACGAACCCGGGAATCGCATGCACTATGTTAAAGACCGCGACATTCGGGGTTATGAACGGCCCGGAGCATGTAATCACTGGCCGGTTGGCCAAGCCCGCTGCGACGGTCGCACTGTGCAGGCGGCCGATCGGCCCACGCATTTCCTCGGATTCCCCATCTCTTCGCCACCAGTTCACGAAGAGGGAGACCGCACTTGGTGGAACGGCATCTACGGCATGACCGACTTGCCCATGGAGAAACTGGTTACGCTCGCCAGAAGCTGGAACTATCCGCCACAACTCGAGCTAAGCGATGGCTTTGAAGACCGTGGATATGATCGGGGCCAACGAGCGTTCGTGTTGAATTGCGCGGGTAGCTCAGCCAGTGATTTGACGATCAAGGTCTCGGCCAGCAGGAATAGCCCCGTGTACAACCCCGCACTGGTAATCCTCGGCTGGGGCACCTCCGGTGCAACGCTAGCGATCGACGACGAAGAGATTCCCCAAGGTCCAAAGCTCCGAGTCGGCCACCGACATGGACTGGAGGACTCGGACCTGATCGTCTGGATCGAGCACGAAGCAACCGAGCCGTTCGAGATGACGTTGACGCGCCGTTAGACAACAATGAAGCCGTGGAAACTGAAGGCAAGCGGGAATACGAACATAGAGAGGACATATTTATGAAACAGCAAACTTGCTCCCTAGCGATGATGGTCCTGACTGTGACATTGTCATTTCATGTTGCTTCATCGGCAGCTTCCGAGTCCTTGTCGGTTCCTGACCGTGGATTCATTAGCTCTCAACCAGCGAAAACGTGGGAGGAAGGTCTCATTTGCGGCAACGGCACGATTGGCGCCAACGCCCTGAGCCGCCCGCTGAAAGAACGGGTAATCTTCTCCCATGAACGCCTGTTTCTGCCAATGGGCGCCCCCGTCATGCCTCCCGATCAGTCGGCCCGCTTGTTCGAAATCCGACGGCTCATCGACAAAGGACTCTACAAACAAGCCTGTGAACTCCAATCCAATCTGTCGGGACAGGACGGCTTCATGTACCCGGACTACTACGTTCCGGCCTTCGACCTCACCATCCGCACGCAGGCGAAAGGCGAGATCCGTGACTACGCCCGCTCGGTGGATTTCCAGACGGGCGAGACGACGGTGCACTGGGCGGACGACCGAGGTGTTTTCGAACGCCGCATGTTCGTCTCGCGCGCGGCGGGCGTGGCGGTACTACTGCTTACCGCACCGAAAGCGGCGCTCGACTGCCGACTCGCGCTGGAACCGCGGGAACCGAGCGACGAGTTCAATGCGGATTCCGATATCAACAAACGCTCTGACCAGGTCTTCAAGGAACACGTCTCCGATATCAAGAGCACCGCGGGCGACTCCTGGCTGACCTACAGCAACCGGTTCACCAAGGCCTACCCGGGCAGCATCCACGCGCTCGAAAGCTATACGCGTGTTGTGACAACAGGGGGGACGACCGAGCCACTGGACAATGGCACGCTCGTCGTAAAGGGCGCAGACCACATCCTGCTGTTCGTCGACATTCGTTTGCTCCACGATCCAGACAAGTCGGTTATGGAGAAGATGAAGCACTCCCTCAAGGAGTTCCCTGCTGACTATGCCGACCTTTTGGACCAGCACGCGAAAATCCATGGCGAGATGTTCAATCGGATGCGTCTGGATCTCGGCGGCGGTGCCGACCACGGGCGGACTACGGAGGAGTTGTTGGAGCACTCGAGCTACGAAGAGATGAACCGAGCGCTCATCGAGAAGGAGTTCGATGCCGGTCGGTACAACATCATCTCCAGTACCGGCCAGTTGCCTCCGACTCTCCAAGGACTCTGGGGCGGAACCTACGTACCCGGTTGGGCCAGCGACTTCACCCACAACGGCAACGTACCCTCAGCCATCGCCGCCAACCTGATGGGCAACATGCCCGAACTCATGCTGGCCTATACGTCGTACATCGAGTCGATCGTTCCGTGGCTGGAGATCAACGCGAAACACCTGTTCGGGGCCCGCGGCGTCGTGTTGCCATCGCGCTCGACGACGCACGGCTTCAACAACGCTCTGAACCCCAACTTCGCCGGCGGCATGTGGGTCGGCGGAGCCGGCTGGGCCGCCCACTTCTTCTACGACTACTACCTTTACACGGGAGACCGCGAATTCCTCGCAAATCGCGCTCTGCCGTTCATGGAGAAGGCGGTCGCGTTCTTTGAGGACTATTTGTACGAGGGTCCCGACGGAAAGTGGGTCTTTTCGCCAACTCAGTCGCCGGAGAACACGCCGGGCAACTCAAACTCGCAAGCGTCATTCAACGCCACCATGGATGTCGCCGTGGCCAAGGAACTGCTACGCAACACGATAACCGCCTCCCGTGAACTCGGATGCAACGAGGACAAGATCCCCCTTTGGGAGGAGATGCTGGAGAAGATGCCAGAGTACATGATTGATGACAACGGCATCATCAAGGAGTGGTTGACACCGCGGCTCGAGAACCGGGACAGCCACCGCCATTCCTCGCAACTCTACCCGCTTTTTGATGGTATGCCTGAAGAGATTGCACAGAGCCCTGAGCTGCAGGCGGCATTTCGCAAGAGCATCGAGTACAAACTCGACAGGCACTGGAAGAACAATCAGCGTGGGTTCATGTCGTTCGGATTGGTGCAACTCGGCCAAGCCGCCACCAGCCTCGGAGAAGGGGAACTCGCCTATCATTGCCTTAAGCATCTGGTGAACCGATTCTGGCTGAACAATTTGGCCTCGATGCACAATCACCGCTCGTTATTCAACATGGATATCAGCGGCGGTATGCCGGCCGTGATCATCAAAATGCTGGTGGCCTCGGAGCCGGGCAGGATCCAGTTGCTGCCCGCGCTTCCGAAGGCCTGGCCCGCTGGAACGATAGAAGGTGTCCTGTGCCGCGGCCAAATCGAGGTACGAAGCCTCCAGTGGTCTCCCGGCAAGGTCTTGGTAAATCTCATGGCGTCCAGGAAACAGACGCTCACTCTGGATATTCCTGCGGACATAACCCAGTTCGCCGTGAAAGAAGGCGATGTCATGATAGAAAGGGGCAATACCAAGAAGTGCCTTATCATTACGCTACCTGCCCAACAGGAGATGACCCTGGAGATCAAGACAGATTCGCGATAGTAGTACGCTCCTAGGGTGCAAGTATCCATCTGAGACTAACGTGACTGATTTTGTTGAGTGGGGGTGTAGATCTCCTCAAAGATCAGGTGGCAGGGGGGCGATGAAATGGAACAGAGTGCGAAAGAGAATCGCCCATGTGGCGTGAAGGTCAGATCAAGTAGTGGCTACTACAGTTTATCTGTGAGACCGGCTGGATCGAGCGTTCCTGATGCAGAGGTGGCATCGAGCGCGCGTCCTCATATCCATACAGGCCTTCGCCGAGAGGAGGCTATCTGGCTCACCGATGAGGACGTCGATCTGGAAAAACAACCTATCCGCGTACAGGCGAAATCGACCAACGGTGAGTTCTGGCAGCCAAAGACCAAGAGGAACCGCGTTGTTCCAATCAGCAGAAAGTTGTTCGATTCCCTGAACGGGTACAGGCGTCCCTATGGTTTCATATGGTTCTTTCCATCTCCCACCGGCAGGAGGTGGTATCCTGACAACTTCTCTCAAGACCTTCGAAAACTCAACAAGGCGGCGGGTCTTGTTTGGTTTTGCCTGGATTTCCGACACAGTTTTGGAAGCCATCTTGCCCAAAACTGTGAAGGGCGGAGTAAAGGTGCGGCAGGTGGCGGACTAACATTGCAGGTAGGTGTGGCCACCGGACTTGTGTTCTCATCTGGCGAAGGCGCTTGCACAGTGCCCGTCCGTTCGTTAGCCTCGCGAGACTATGAAACAAAGACTGTGGATTACGCTTATTACCTGTCCGGCCTATTGTATTGACAAAGAACTCTGGCGAACTATCGAATACACCATTAGGATCATCCGGTTCACTTCTTGCAGAAACTCGGGGTAATTGCTAACCTACCCCCTTCTAGGGCCCCTTCAAGACCTGATTTGGAGCGTGGGTTAACATTTTGTGATGGATCGATAGCAGAAGCGTATTTATGGCAAAGAGAAAACACGAGTACACGGATGACAAAATCAAGACCCTCTCGTCGCTGGAGCATATCCGCCTGCGCACGGGGATGTACATAGGCCGCACGGGCAGCGGAGCCCACTACGATGACGGAATCTACGTCCTGCTCAAGGAGGTCATCGACAATGCGATCGATGAGTTCATCATGGGCCATGGCAAAAAGATCGACATCACCATCGAGGAGAACAGGGTGTCGGTGCGGGATTATGGCCGGGGCATTCCATTGGGCAAGGTGGTGGAATGCGTATCCAAAATCAATACCGGCGCCAAGTACAACGACGATGTGTTCCAGTTCAGTGTGGGCCTCAACGGAGTCGGCACCAAGGCGGTCAATGCGCTGTCCTCGGATTTTGAGGTGTGCAGCCATCGCGAGGGCAAATTCACCAAGGCCAGATTCGAGTTCGGCAAACTGATCAAGCGGGAAAAAGGCAAGGCCAACCAGCCCAATGGCACCTTTGTCAGCTTTGCGCCGGATCCCGACATCTTCCCGAATTATGAATTCTGCGAAGAGCATATCGAGCGAAGGCTTCGATTCTACACCTATCTGAATGCCGGGCTTCGCATCAATTATAATGGCCGGCGTTTCTTGTCAACAGGCGGTATCGTGGATTTGATCGAGGACGAGACCTCTTTTGAGAAGATCTATCAGCCACTGCACTACCGCGACGCCACTCTGGAATTTGCCTTCACTCACACGAATCGGTTCAACGAGGACTACTATTCATTCGTCAATGGCCAGCACACCGGCGACGGGGGCACTCACCTGAGCGGATTCCGCGAAGGCGTCCTGCGCGGCGTGAACGATTTTGCCAAGAAGAAATTCAGTGGCGATGACGTGCGCGAAGGCCTGCTCGGCGCGATTTCGATCCGCCTGAAAGACCCGATATTTGAGAGCCAGACCAAGAACAAGCTGGGCAATACGGAGATCCGCTCTGAGATTGTGGCGCGGGTGCAAGAGGGCGTACTCAAGTTGCTGCACAGCAACAAGAGCCAGGCGGACAAGCTGCTCAACAAGATCCTCGAAACACAGAAGTTCCGCAAGGAACTCAACGCGGTCAAGAAATTGGCGCGCGATCGCTCCAAGGCCATATCCATTCGCGTACCTCAGTTGCGCGACTGCAAGAAGCACTACAACCACGCCAAGCGTCTGCACGAAAACTCCATGGTCTTCATCACCGAGGGTCAGTCGGCAGCCGGTTCTATTGTGAGTTGTCGTGACGTCAATACGCAGGCGATCTATACGCTTAAAGGCAAGCCTCTCAACGTGTGCGACCTCAAGAAGGACGCGCTCTACAAGAACGAAGAGATCTTCAACCTCATGAAGAGCCTGGACATCGAGGAGAGTATCGACCATCTGCGCTACAACCACGTGATCCTCGCCACGGATGCCGACGTAGATGGCCTGCACATCCGCAATCTTATGATCACCTTCTTTCTGCGTTTCTTTCAGCCGCTTGTGGAACGGGGGCACCTCGAGATCCTGGAGACGCCGCTCTTCCGCGTGCGCAACAAGAAAGAGACCCTCTACTGCTACTGCGAAAAAGAGCGTGACGCGGCCATGAAGAAGCTGGGACGCGCCCATGAAGTGACGCGCTTCAAAGGCCTGGGCGAGATCTCCCCGTCAGAGTTCAAAGCCTTTGTCGGCAAGGAGATGCGTCTGAAGCCGGTCACGACGTCCGGCGATCACTCCATCGACGAAATGCTGGCCTTCTACATGGGCAAGAACACGCAAGAACGACGCAACTACATCATGGACAAACTCGTTATCAACGAAGAGATACTGGTATGAGCAAGGAACAGCAGCGATTTCTATTTACCGAAGAACCCGTCTCCGACCCAGGCAAGCCGTCCCGTCAGGACCGTCCGGGACAGAGCGAAGATAGCCTACGCACGTCTATCCAAGACACCGTTGAGCCAGGCGAACAATCATCAGCCGCATCGCAAGTGGAAGCCTCCGGCGGCGGTGACGACGATGAACCCCCAACGCCATACGATCACCTCCCCGTCTATGAACGGCATGGGCCGCTGACCGAACTGATCGACTTCAACTTTCTGCAATACGCTTCCTATGTCATCTGCGAACGGGCCATTCCCAACATCGCCGACGGTCTCAAGCCGGTCCAGCGTCGTATCCTCTATGCACTCAAGGAAAAGGACGACGGACGCTTCATCAAAGTCGCCAACGTGGTGGGCCATACGATGCAGTACCACCCGCATGGCGACGCCTCCATCGGTGACGCGCTGGTCACACTGACCAACAAGCGCTATCTCATTGAAGGCCAGGGCAACTTCGGCAACATCTTCACAGGCGACAATGCGGCGGCGCCTCGATATATTGAGTGTCGTCTGACCGAACTGGCGCGCAACGAATTGTTCAACAAGGATCTGACCCACTTTGTTTCGAGCTACGACGGACGCAACCAGGAGCCGGTGACCTTGCCGTCCAAGCTCCCGCTGCTCCTGATGCTCGGCGCCGAGGGCATCGCCGTGGGCCTGTCCACCCGCATTCTGCCGCACAACTTCATCGAGTTGCTGGAAGCAGAGATTCAGATCATCCAGGAGACGAAGAAGAAGCCGGCTCCCATAGACATCATGCCCGATTTCCAGACGGGCGGGGTCATGGATGTCAGCGAATACAACCAAGGGTTTGGCAGAGTCAAGGTCCGTGCGTGCATCGAGAAACAGGGCGTCAACAAGCTCCTTATCACGGAGCTTCCTTGTATGCAGACCACCGAATCGGTGATCCGCTCGATTGAAGAGGCGGTCAAGAAGAAGAAGGTCGCAGTCCGCTCGATCAGCGATTTCACGGCGGAGAAGGTCGGCATTGAAATCACCCTTTCGACGGGCGCCAATCAGGACAAGGCCATCAAGGCGCTCTATGCCTTCACACGATGCGAGACCCCTGTCACCAGCCAACTCACGGTCATCTCCAACAAACGCCCCGTGGAGATGAATACCGAACAGGTGCTCCGCGAGAACGTCCGCCAGCTTCTGGACATCCTGCATCGCGAGCTGGCACTGAGAAAACGCAATCTCCTGGACGATTTTCACAACAAGACTCTTATCCAGATATTCATTGAGAATCGTATCTACAAGAAGATCGAAGAATGCAAGACCTATGAAGCGGTCATCAAGGCCATCTTCAAGGGCCTGGAACCCTTCCGGCCCAAGCTCAGACGCGACGTCACAAAGAACGATGTCGAAATGCTGCTGGCGGTGCGCATCAAGCGTATCTCCCGCTTTGACATCGATAAGAACCGCAAGGACATCGAAGCCATCCTCAAAGAATTGGCGGAGGTTGAAAAGCACCTCAAGAGCCTAAAGCCCTATGCCGTGGCCTACCTGAAGTCTCTCATCAGGAAACACAAGAAGCAATACCCGCGCTGTACGAAGATCGATGTGTTCAAGGCTCTCGACGTGCGCAAGCTCACATCCAACGAACTCAGCATCAACATCGATCCCGAGAAGGGTTTCCTGGGACACGCGGTCAAAGGTGAACCCCTGTTGAGTTGCTCATCACTCGACAAGCTGCTGATTGTCAAGAATGACGGCACCTTCATGGTGATGCCCCCGCCGGAGACCTATTACGTCGACGACAGCCTCATCTGGTGCGGCCTGTACAAACGGGACCTGGTCTTCACAGCGGTGTACACCGATTGGGGCGTCACGTACATCAAGCGCTTTGAGATCGGGGGGACCATCATGAACCGTGACTACAAGTACATCTCCAAAGACGGCCAACTGCAGATCTGCACCTTCGGCACGCCGGAGTCGATCTTTGTGAAGTACCAGCCCGCCAAAGGCCTGCGCATCCATCAGCAGGAATTCAAGCCGGAACAGGTTCTGATCAAGGGCGTCAAGGCCAAAGGAATACAACTGACCTCCAAGACCATCGCTCGGATCGACACCAAGACCGGACGCTGGTGGGATAAGAAACTCCGATCACCAAAGGGCTTTTTGACTTAGAGGTTTGCTGATCATATCACCCAGATGCAACCGGGCTCTGAATGGAAGCAGTAACCAGCTAGCGACGGTGGCACGCCTCGACCATGGGAGGACAACTAGCAGGACGAACAGCCTGGCGTCACAAGCCGGTGAGTCCGCAGTCACCGTAACACCAGCGCTCAAGTCTAGGTCACAGGAAAACGATATCGATGCTAGATGCACACGCGTCGGTGGAGGCTTTGCCGAGCGACTCTCTGGGATTCATCATGCAAATATGTTAGGTAGCTTCATGTGTGCTAGTCCGCCGCAATCGCAAGTTCGGCGCTACATGATTTTTTCGACAATCACCTCTTGCCCCTCGGCAAAGCGTGCCGTAGCGGCATTTTCCGGGCTGATCAGCACAAGATCGCTTTGGGCTGAGGTTGCAGGCAGGCCGGCTTTGACATGCACCGACCGCAGCCCACCGTACCACCAACGGATGTGACTGGCGTAGAGCAGATCGCCGGGTTCAGCGGCCATTTTGTCCAGTGCTGACTGGGGTAGGACCACCGTGTCTGTCCCCGAGAGGCTTGGGGCCAGCCTCATCTGTAGTCGCACTTTCCCGCCTGGTCGCCGGTTCGGCTCAGAACCTTTGAACTGACGCATCGCATCCTTTTGGGTCCCCGCAACGAGTCCCTTTAATTCCGCCTCGGGCCTTGGCTTCGTGAAGCACGTCACCGAGACACCCAGCGCACTTGCTGCCAGCAGACCATAGAGGGCCCGCATAAACTTGTAGCTGTCGGGCCCCATTCCGAAATCAAAGGGCCCCACCAGCGCATCCGGCCAGAAGAAAGACAGGCCTATCAAGATGCCCCCCCCGACAATGGTTACAAAGGCGGCCGTAGGTGTGTAACGCTTCCACGTGATTCCCAAGAAGATCGAGGTCAGCACCGGCGGAGTGACCGCGGCGGTGAACATGCTGTGCGCCCCGTAAATCGTGTCCTTCATGAATACCGGGACCAGTGCCAGACCACAACCGGCCGCACATAAACTCGTGATTCGCGCCACCCTCAAGTAGTGCTTATCCTCGGCGCCCGGCTTGACATACGGTCTCCAAATGTCGTTAACGAATATCGCACTCACGGCGTTTACCAGTGAATCGGCGGTGCTCATCAGCGCCGCCGTCAGAGCCGCCAGGACGAACCCGAAGATGCCCGGGGCACAGAGGAAATGAGCGGCGTCGATGAACGATGTCCCCGGCTCGGTGGTCAACTCACCATTGTTGACCAGTGCCCGAGCGATCCACCCGCCGCAACTCGTCGCGATGGCGGCCAGCGGGCCCAGGATGAGGATCCAGCAGACCACCATGCGGCGTGAGTCTTTCACGCTCTTGAGCGAGAGGAATCGCATGATGAAACCCTGGTGCATCAACATGAGCGCGCCGGTGTTGGCCAGCCCGTCCTGAACGTAGATGCCGATGAAGCTGAACTTCGCCGGGGCGTTGAACTCCGAGAAGGCGTACTTGTGCCCCTGGGGCAGCAGGGCCCAGAAGTCGCCGAAGCCGCCGAAATGATAGATCGCCCCGGCGAACAGACCCAGCCCGGCCACGAGCAGGATCACGCCCTGGGCAAGATCGGTCATAATGACCGCCGTTTGTCCGCCGATGTAGACATACGCCGCGACCGCCACGGCCGTGATCGCCGCCCCGGTCATGATCTCCCAGCCCAGCAGGCCTTGCAGCGTCTTGCCCAGCGTGATCAGGTTAATGCCGATGTAGCCGACGATGTAGAACAGAATGATGACCGTGGCGGCCACGCGCGTCTTCCTGTCGAAGCGGGCCTCCAGATACTCCGGCACCGATTGAATCTTCTTGTAGTAGATGATCGGAATCCAGACCAGCACGAGAATGGGCATCCAGAACCAGTCATTCAGATAGGACTGCGTACTACTGATGCCGTATCGGAATCCGGCGGCACTGTACTTGATGAAGCTGTAGCTTCCCACCACCGTGGCCACGCACGAGAAGGCAATCAGCCACCAGGAGAACCTCTGCCCTCCGAAGAAGAAGTCCTTGGTCGTGGACGTATACCGGCCGAAGTACAGGCCGAATCCCAGCACCGCCGCAAAGTAGCCCAGCATGACCACATAATCGATGTTCTCGCCGACAGCCTGAGCAATCATACCGAACCCCCGTCCGCCCATCCCGGGGCCCAGAAGGTGAAGACGCACACGGCAGCCAGCAACACCAGATAGCCGGCGATCAGAATCGCCAAAAGACGGCGGTCCTCGGCGATCTTCATGTCAAGGTACTTGCCGCGCAGACCACACCAGATTCCAACCAGGCACAGAATAGCGCCAACACCGAACTGGCAAATAATGGGCCACACTCGAAGCATGTTCATTCGCTGTCCGTCCTGTCTCTGAGATTCACAGAAGTTGATGACCGGCGGTTGTCGCCAGACACGTACTTGGTTCTTCTGGTCTGCGCTCTCTCGTTGGTCCAGTGCCTATGAGGGGTATCCACAATCCTGTACTCCATCGAGCGCTGGCGGACGCGGCCTGCTGACACAGTCCAGCAGACCCTGCCCATGTCATATAGCCCAGACTGCTGTGGGGCCGGTGATGATTGTAATCCATTTGCCAACGCGCTACCACGTATTTCATCTGGCGGATTAACATACGAAGTGCAACACGGCAGGTCGTGACAGTCACGAGTCGACCGGCAGCACAGTAACGTTTGAGTCTCTGGGGACTCTGTCCCCAGACTCCTGGGATTCTTCACTTTTCACCAGAAGTATGTTAGCAGAAGAAAGTGACGCCGGAACGATAGCGACGTCCCCGATACCTCTGGGCCGCAGCGGTGTTCGAGTTGCTTCCCAGCAGCGATCTATCCTTCACCACGGCGATTCCACTCTATCGCCTACGGGTGTCTCCGGCAAGCGTGAAGGAGGGGCCATTCTGGCGGCCGGAGATGGAAGACTCCGAAGGGGCTCTGGATGTCGGTGTTGTAGGGTGTACAAAATCATCCAGGCCTAATGTGGGTGACTCCAAGGAGTCGGCGTCCAAATCGCCTTCTTCGATGTCGCTCAGGCCTTGTTGACGACGTTTCGAGGCTTACCTGCAAGGAATGCGGTGACGTTCTCTACGGCTACCTTCAGCAGTCGCTGCCGCGCAGCATGCGTTGCCCAGGAGATGTGGGGTGTGATGAAGCAGTTTTTGGCGCTGAGCAGGGGATTGTCTTTCCCTGGCGGTTCGGAAGTTAAGACATCCAGACCGGCTCCGGCGATTCTTTCGTCGTTGAGCGCCCGGGCCAAAGCCAACTCATCGACCAACGGTCCACGGCTGGTGTTGATTAGAAAGGCGCCTTCCTTCATCATCCCCAGGCGCTGCTCGTTGACGAGTCTCTTGTTCTCCGAGGTGAGGGGACAATGCAGACTCACCACGTCACTCTGGCGAAACAAATCGTCCAGTCCGACGAGTCGGCACCCCGGTGGCACATCCGTTGGCGCGTCGATATCATAAGCGATTAGCTTCATTCCCAAAGCCAATGCCATCTCGGCCGTCGCTCTGCCAATCCTTCCGAAGCCGACGATGCCCATTGTTAATCCCGCCAACTCGATCAGTGGCGTCTCCCAATAGCAGAAATCCGGATGGGAGGACCATTTACCACTACGGACGGTCTCCGCATGGTGGCCGACGTGCAGCGCGAGGTTCAGCAGGTGAGCGAAGACCATCTGTGCGACCGACCGGGTGCTGTAGGCCGGGACGTTGGTGACGAGAACCCCCCGACGGCGGGCTGCTTCGATATCCACCACATTGTAGCCGGTGGCCAGAACGCCGATGTACCTGAGGTCCGTAAGTGCTTCGATTACGTCGGCGGACAACTCAGTTTTGTTCGTAAGCACAATTTCCGCGTGTCCGGTACGCGCGACGATATCAGTACGGGGCGTGCGGTCGTACACCGTGCATGGGCCCAAGGTCTCCAGGCCATCCCAGGACAAATCGCCAGGGTTCAGCGTGTAGCCATCGAGAACAACTATTTGGGTCATCAATGTGTCTCTCTCATAAACCTAGTCGGCTGGTGAACCAAACTTCCTTGTAACGCTGCTCAGACGAACCAATGATAATGAGTAGACCATCCCCCTGCGACATCAGAATCCCATCTATCACCTCGGATTGATGCCGGTAATCCTGGAGACCTTGTTGGGGTCCCAGATGGTGGCGCCGATATATCGTTCGGGACCGGTCTCTTCGTCGCTGATGTAGTAGATTGTCACCAACCTGCCATCGAGGCGCTGGACGGTGCGCACGTAGCCGATGTCCCTGTCCGTGCCATCGGCGCGCAATGCGATCTGGGGGCCCCAGGTCTTCCCATGGTTCGTGCTGAGGCGCGCCCGGATGCTGTAAGGGTAGGCTCGGAATCCATATGTCAGACAGAGCCGGTCGTCCTGTAGTTTGTTCAACATGGGCGGATTGCCTTCGCCCAGGTATTCGACGGGGTGCCTCTCCTGAGTCCAGGTCCTGGCGTTGTCCAGGCTGCGCCATGCAGAAATCCAGCGGAAGGTTCCCTCGCGGCGCCTCAATGTGGTCAGCAGTTCCGTCTCGGAGAGGCGTACCGTAGAGGGCATGATCGCAAAACCGGTCGGTTCCGGGCCGATCCAGGAAATCCGTTGCCACGTCAGCCCCCCGTCGATGGTTCGTGCGCAGAGCGGACGGCCTTCACGTCCATCTTTTTTGCCGACCGTGATAAAGATAAAGGCGTCCCGCTTGCCGTTGACGATGTAATCGGTTCGCGCTGCCGTGCCCGGCGTCCCGAGGTTGGGCAGGCGGTAGGGACCGCTCCAGGTCTTGCCGCGATCGTAGGAGTACTCGAAGCGCGACATCCCCGCATGGACGTTCTCCATACGAAACGTCAACGCGAAGTCCGGATGCGTGAAGTCCATGGGGGCCTGGAGGTCCGCGATAGGTGGCAGAGCTTGGCCGGGCGTTTCAGTTCCGTGGAGGGCCTCACCCCGAGGTATCAAGTATCCCTTCTCTGCCGGGTGCTCGTGAGTCCATGTTACGCCCCCGTCCACACTGCGGGCGAGCCAGAATTGCTCGGGCTTTTCACGGTCGATGTGGTGGCGCGTTGCGCCCAGGTCTTTGTAGTAACCACGGCTGTAACCGACCAGGATCTCGTTGTCCCAACTCCATATGCCGTGGTTCGCCGGCCAGCCACCGAAGCGACCCGGCTCGTGGTAGACCTTGACGTGCCTTACGTCTTCGGCTGCCAACATGGGCTCGCCGGGAAGACCGCCACCCAGCAGCGCCATCACAATAATTGTCGTTACCATGGTCGCAAAGTCCTTCTCTCTATATTACGCGGCTATCGGGTTCGTCCTTCGCCGTGCCGTCTTCCTCTCCCAAATGGTGGCGAATCGTCTTGAGATCGTCCCGTAATCTCTGTTGAAACAGAGCCATATCGGAACTGTGCATGATGATGTTAGCTCCGGCCTGGGCCCACTTGATCTGCAGTTCAGCCTCTTGGGAAAAATGGATCCCCACGCCCAAGCCGCTCTCCCTGGCCCTGGAGATGATGTGTTGAACGACGTCTTCGAATCGCGGATCGTGATAGAGTTCAGGCAGGCCGAGACTCAGGGACAGATCATGTGGGCCTATGATGATCCCATCGAGGCCGGGCTCAGCCAGAATCGAGTCCAATTTCGCTACAGCCGGGGCACTCTCGATATTGACCATTAGGAAATTCTCTTTGTTCCAATCTCCCAGATAGTCTTCGAGTTCGGGTTCAAGCGCGTCTTGCTTCTGCAATACGTTTCTCAATCGCTCCCCCTTCAACGGGCGCAGTTTGACCGCGCCGACCAGCGCTCTGACCTGCTCCGGAGATTCAACGTAAGGGGCCAGGATTCCTGAGGCCCCTCCATCGAGGACGCAGCGAGCCGCTTGTGGATCGGGAGAAGGGATACGGACGAGTGGGGGCAATCCCAACCCTTTGTAGGCAACACACATTTGGGCAAGGATGGTTCTGTCGAACGGCGTGTGTTCCGTGTCGATGAATACGAAATCCACGCCGGTTCCCTTCACTGCCGAAGGCCACAGAGGCGACGAGGAAAGAACCGCTGTTCCGTACAGGCGTTGGCCTTTCTTGAGACACTCCAAGAATTCCTTTGCGTCCATGTGATCGCCCCAATCCGAAAGCATCTTTGTCTGTATAGGACCCTGTCGTCGACTATAGTTGAGGCGGCGAGCCGATGATCGCATATTCGTCGAACACGGCGTGCATGATCGTCGTTCGTGTATTCGTTGTGTAGATGACGTGGATTTTGCCGTCATCGGTCTGAATGGCATAGGGATAGGCAAACGTGTTGTCACCGCCGCCAATGTCGCGCCGATGGGGATAGGTCCTGTCGCCGTCCGTCGACACTGCCACGGTCAAAGGCGTGCGGTCGTTCATGTTATTGTTGTAGACCAGCAGCAGATGGCCGCTCTGCAGCTTGATGAAGTCCACAGCCGAATTCGGATTGGGGAACTTCGTCTGTACCGCATTACTCCATGTGTAGCCGCCGTCTCGGGATTCGGATCGCAACAGGTAGCCACGGTCGGTGGGCAGGAAATCACCGCCCCGGCGGAGATAGGCAATTAGGTGTTTGTCGGTGAGCTGGATCACTTGGGCTTGCAGATTGCCCATAGGGGATCTGATCCGGTTGGTTTCGGTCCATACCTTTGTCTTCGGGTTGTAACGCATGAAGTAGGAACAAGTCGTGGACGCACTCTTCTCCCTGTCATCACCGGTTTCGTAGTACATAGGCAGGAGATAGTCGCCGTTGTTTAGGGTGATGGGCTGGCCCCGAACCATGGTTCCTTCTTTGAAGTTGAGCATGAAAGAATCCGACCAGGTCTCCGCACCATCGTCAGAGATCTTCCCCTTGACTCGCGCATTAGACCAGGTCTCGCCATATCGGTTCACGTAGAAGAGCCACACCCGGCCGTTGGGCGCCTGCCACACTACGGGATTCCCTTCGCCTCGGTCAGGTGTATTCGCGATGACTTTGGGATGAGTCCATTGGGTTTCGCCCACTCTTAGGCGGGAACCATATACGGCGGTGTCGTCGCCGTACTCCCCCGAACCGCCGTAGTAGGCAATATAGAGATCCCCGTTGGCAAGTTGTGTGATGGACGCGGGATGTTTGTATTGGCCGGGGTGTTCGGGGCCAAACACTCGGTGGCTTTCGATATTGTAGCTTGCGGCGTAGGCCGGCACTCCGACGAGACACAACAAGAACACAACAGATTTCCTCATAGCCCGTCTCCTCATTCCTTCCGGTCAACTCTTACGGTACAGTTGGTTTTCAAGTTCCTTGTGACAACCGTTCCATTTTCCATAATACCCTCTGTGAAGGGCGGAGTGAAACTGTCGTAAGGTGTATGAAGTCATCATCTTCGCAATCTGCCATCTGCCTGCCCCTAATGTCCCCTGTCTCAATAAGGATGTCTCAAACGCATTATGGCTTCGGTGATGAGGCCGGTCAATCGTGGACACAGATTTTCTTGACCAGATGGGACCTCTTGAGAGGGGGTGACGCCGGGGAAAGGCCCTGTGTTCCCTACCCACTCTCCAAGACGGCTCGTAGCGCAAAGTCTCCTTCATCGTCTAAGGTCTGTTCAGAAGTTGGGGCAGGGTCAGGGAGATGGCGGGGATGTAGGTCACAAGCAACAAAACCAGCAGGCTGATGGCCAGGAAAGGCAAGACAGCTCGGCTGAGTTGGCCCAGGGAGATCTTACCGATGCCGGCTGCTACAAAAAGGCACACGCCGACCGGTGGGGTGGTAAGGCCGATGACTAGATTGAGTACCGCAATCACGGCGAATTGAAGGGGGTCGACACCCACGGTGATAGCGACTTTCAGGAGCACGGGAAAGAGGATGATCAGGGCTGCGATGGTTTCCATGAAGGTCCCCACAAACAGAAGCAGCAGATTGATGAGCAGCAGCATAAGAATCTTGTTGTGGGTAACGGCGAGCAGGGCCTGTGCCATTTTCTGAGGGATCTGTTCACTGGCGAGTATCCATGAAAAGACATTGGCAAAGCCGACCAGGACCATTAATGACGCTGTGGTGATGGCGGACTGGAGAATGACCTTCGTGATCGTCTGCCATGTCAGGCTCCGGTATACGAGGATGCCGACCAGCAGGGCATACAGGACTGCTCCCATTGAGGCCTCTGTCGGGGTGACAAAACCACCGAGGATGCCGACGAGGATGATGACGGGCATACCCAGGGCCCACACTGCTTTTTGAACCGTTTTCAGGACCTGTTGAACAGGTTGCCGGGGGTGCTTGGGATGGCCTTTCTTTCGTGAGATGATTCCTGAGGTCACCATGAATCCGAGGCCCAGCAGGATGCCGGGTGCCGCACCGGCCAGAAAGAGCTTGCCCACAGATAGCCCGGTGAGGGTGCCTGCAATGATCATGGGCAGGCTCGGTGGAATAATAGGGCCAACGGTTGAAGAACTGGCTGTGACGGCGCACGCGAAATCGGTTTCGTAACCCTCGTCCTTCATGGCCGGAATCATGACCGATCCGATGGAGGCGGTATCTGACACGGCTGTGCCGCTGATTCCGGCAAAGAGCATGGACGCGCCCACGTTGGCCAGGCCGAGTCCGCCGCGCAGGTGACCCACGAGCGCGTTGCACAGAGCAATGATGCGACGGGTAATGCCGCTTTCATTCATGAGATTCCCGGCGAGGATAAAACCGGGTATGCAAAGCAACACAAACACATCGATACCCGCATACATCTTTTGTGGGATCACTACCAGAGGGATACCCGTGCCGATGACATACGCCAAGGACGCCAGGGCCAGGGCAAAGGCAACTGGTACGCCAAGGCACAGGGTGACAAAGAAAACAATAAACAGGATTACGATCATACCTGGGGCTCCCTTGAGCCACCATGACGGATGCCTCTGGCCATTTCAATGCCCGCGTACAATGCTGTCATGGAAGAGAGCAACAACAGCACGCCGTGCACCCAAGCCATGGGGAGCAGTAGACAGGGAGAGTGTTGTCCGATGCCCAGTTTCATAAAGCTGAACGATGCTACACTGATGGTCAGCATTAACAGCGTGATGGCCAGGTCAATGGCCACGTGTAGCCAACGAGTCAGCCAGATAGGCAGGCAGATGGCCAGGGTGTCGACACGCACAAATGCCTTGTCCCGCAGAGCTAAAGGGGCGGCAAAGGCCACCGAAAAGAGAAAGAGAAACCGGGCCGCTTCTTCTGTCCAGGCAGGAGCGACGGGGAGGTAGAGACGTGCAAAAGCTTGTGTCGTGACCACCAGTAGAATCCCGACGGTGCTGAGAAGCGTGCCGAGTTTTAGCAGGGTTTCTAATGTTATGTGAAGACGCTTGAATATCATGGCTGGATTCCAGATCAAAGCCAGTCGTGTCAGGGGGTTTCGACGATGCGTTTGTACAGGGCCTGTTGGTCTTCTGTCAGGGCAGACAGGACCGCGTCCTGGGCTCGATGTTTGAACGCCTCTTTGTCGACTTCTACAAAAACCATACCCTTGGCCTGGAGGGTCTGGGCCAGCTCTTTCTGGGTCTGCCCGAAGCATTCCTGGTGAAAGGCCTGCATGTCCTCAGCGGCCTCCATGAGAATCGTCTGGAGGTCGGCTGGGAGTGACTGGAACTGCTTTTCGCCGATCGTGACATAGATCCAGCCGATCACATGCTCAGTCAGGTTGCAGTATTTCTGAACCTCATGAAACCCGGCACTGGAAATCAAGGCAAAGGGGTTTTCCTGGCCTTGAATGGTGCCTTGTTGCAACGCTGTAAAGACTTCACTAAAGGCCATGGGCGTGGGCTTGGCGCCCAGCCGGGCCCAGGTCTTGACGAACAAAGGGACATTGGGCACGCGCAGAATCATACCATTGAGATCATTGGGCTCGCGAATGGGGCGGTTCGATGTCAGGTTGCGTGCGCCACGCTCGAACCAGGCAATCGGTCGTATGCCGACCTTGTCAATAATCTCCTGTTCAATATCCTGGCCAATGGGGCCACCTGCCACGTGAGCCAGGTGGTTGGAATCGCGGATGGCATAGGGCACCGCACACAGGCCTGCCAGGGACGTCCAGTTCTGAAGTGACTCACCGGTGATGGTCATGTCTACGGTCCCGCCGCGCATGCCATTGATCATGTCCAGTTCTTTGCCGAGCTGTTCATTGGGATAGACCCTGATCTCCAAACGCCCTGCAGATCTGGCCTTGACGAGTTCGGCCAGTTTCAATGCTGATTCATGCCAGATATGGTCTTCATTGGCCAGATGCCCGAACTTCAACACATAGGTTCGGGTCGCGGGATCTTGCTCTTGCTTGCAGCCGCCAACAAAGGCCAGCAGCAGAATTGCGGTCAGAATCGTTGAGAACTGCTTCCCTAAAGGTGTGCTTACGCGCATACTTGTCTCCATCGTATACTTAGAATGCACTTTCTACTGTGCAGGCGGTAAATAGGGACCAACACGTTTCTCTGTGAACAAGGCTAGGTTGTCCAAATATCCATATCTGATCTTACTAGAACTGGTTTCAAAACTCACCTATTTAAACTTGCGTCATGCAAGAAGTTATGCACTCCTGGCTATCAATGAAGGGATGCCGAATACCCTGGGTGAGGTCACTAATTTCAGGGAAAGGAACTGCGAGCCTATGACCTACAGTCTCAAAAAACCATGGTTTGGTTTTGCCTTGCTGGTGATGATAGTGTTTCCCATGCCCTCCATAGGAGACAACGCAGGAGTCGCCATGGAAGATGAGGCAGTAGGGGGGGACTCACCGGGCCACTTATCTGCGTGATTTGCTCAGATTGAGCGTTTCTGACGTAGAGGTTGCATCGAGCACGCAGCGGAGGGATTGCGCAAATCGCGGGGGAATACGTAGTTTCCCGTATAGACTGGCGATCCATATCCCTGCTATAATGTGGTGTATCGTTCCTCAGGGAGCGGGCTAGAATGAGTGAAAAGGTGAATTTGGCTAATCCTAGCTCCCCGTGCTCCGGGGATGTCGCGACATGATTTGAAGCATCTGTTCACGCGGGAGACTTCTCGAGAGAATCTAATATCTGGACGACAGGGGGCGGCAGCCAATACTGAAGGAGGAACGTCATGTGTAGAAGACTATTTCTTGTATCTCTTCTGGTCGGTGTATGGGGATTGACCTCCACGGCCCTTGGACAGTATGACCCCCACATGGTGGGCTGGTGGGCTCTTGATGAAGGGGAAGGAACCGTTGCCTACGATCAAAGTGGTCATGGCAATGACGGGACCTTTGTGAACGATCCGCAGTGGGTCTCCGGCGTGATGGGCGGCGCCCTGGGGTTCGGCGGTGACAGCGACGATCAAGTCGAGCTGACGACGGAATTGCCAGTGGGCTCTTCCTCCAACACCGTGGCGCTGTGGATCAAGGTTCCGCTCGTCGGCACGGAGAACCTCGCCGGCGGGGAGAGGGTCGGGGACGTTCTGGGCAACTATGCCGACAGTCCGAACACCAATTGGGAGCTTCACAACGCCGGCCAAATGCGCCTGTATTGGAACGGCGGTGAAATCAATACCTATGGATCGACCGACTTGAGGGACAACACGTGGCACCATGTCGCCTGGGTCCGGGACAAGGCGGCCAACGCCTGCACTATGTATATCGATGGCCAGTTGGAGGCGACGCTTCCGACCGCCGGGACGGACATCACATTCACGACCACCCACAGGATCGGTGGTGACAACCGGGGCAACCCGCCGTGCTTCCATGGCCTGATGGATGATTTGCAGGTTTACAGCCGTGCGCTGTCGCAAGGCGAATTGGGGACGATCATGAAAGGCCCCATCGATTCCCGCATGCCGTCATCCCCGCAGCCTCCCAATGAAGCGGTCGATGTGCTGCGTGATGTTGCTCTAGGCTGGAGTGCGGGGATGCACGCCGCCAAGCACGATGTATATTTCGGTACGACGTTTGAAGATGTCAACGATGGCGTGGGTACTCTGGTTAGCCAGGGGCAGACGGCCACCGGCTACGATCCCGACGGCGTGCTGGAGTTCGGCCAGACCTACTACTGGCGCATCGATGAAGTCAATGGGGCGCCCGACAATACGGTTTTCAAGGGCGACGTCTGGAGCTTCACCATCGAGCCGTTTGCCTATCCGATCGAGGGTGTCATCGCCACCAGCAATGGGATCTCCGATGAGGGACGGGGGCTCGAAAAGACGGTTGATGGCTCTGGTCTCAACGCGGCCGACGAACACTCGACAGAATCTGCCGATATGTGGCTGGCCCTACCGGGCGCCGAACCTCTCACGCTTCTCTATGAGTTCGACAGCGTCTATAAGCTGCATGAGATGCTGGTATGGAACTACAACGTCGCGTTTGAACTGGTTCTGGGCTTCGGCATTAAGGACGTCACCGTCGAGTATTCCGCCGACGGCGTCGAATGGACGGTTCTGGGTGATGTTGTGATAGCCCAGGCGACCGCCACGGCCGATTACACCGCCAACACGACGGTCGCGTTCGACGGCGTTGCGGCCAAGTATGTTCGGTTGACGGTCAACAGCGGTTGGGGCACGATGTCGACGCCTCAGTATGGCCTCAGTGAAGTCCGCTTCATGCTGATTCCGGCCTCGGCCGGTGAGCCGCAACCGCATGACGGCGCGACGGATGTGAGCGTGGAGACGATGCTCACTTGGCGTACGGGCCGTGAAGCGGTCTCGCACGAAGTGAAGCTTGGCACTGATCCCGAAGCGCTGCCCCTGGCCGATGTGGTCGACACAACCAGTTACGATCCCGGGGCATTGGATCTGGGGCTGACCTACTACTGGCAGGTCAATGAGGTCAATGAAGCCGACGAGGTCAGCGTCTGGCCCGGTAGTATCTGGAGTTTTGCTACGCAGGCGTATCTGGTTGTCGACGATTTCGAGAGCTATACCGATGACATCAATGCGGGCGAAGCCATCTTCCTGACCTGGATTGATGGCTACGAAATGCCCGGCAACGGTTCAACGGTCGGTAACCTCGAAGCACCGTTTGCCGAGCAAACCATCGTTAAGAGTGGCAAGCAATCCATGCCGCTGTTCTACGACAACACGGGGACATCGATGTCCGAGGCCACGTTCACCCTGGCCCAGAACTGGACGACCGGCGGCGTTAAGAGTCTGTCGATTTCCTTCGCCGGTGCGGCGGGCAACAGTGGTCAGTTGTATGTCAAGGTCAACGGCACGAAGGTGGCCTACGACGGCGCGGTGGATGATCTGAGTTTTCCCGGATGGTTGCCCTGGACGATCAACCTGTCCGCGCTGGGTGGAAACCTGAGCAATGTCACCACCCTGGTGATCGGAATCGAGGGCGCCGGCGCTTCGGGCGTTCTGTACGTTGATGACATCCGGCTGTACCCACGGGAAGCTGAGAAAGTCGAACCGGTGGAGCCGGAGGGCGCCAGTAAAGTGGGTTGGTGGACTTTTGACGACGGGTCAGGATCGGTGGCTCGCGATCACAGCGGCCAGGGTAACGACGGAACCCTTGCTCTGGGCGAACTGCAATGGGTGCCCGGCACAATCGACGGGGCGCTGGAGTTTGATGGCGTCCGCCATCAATTGGCGCTGACATCGCCATTGACGGTGGGCTCTTCCTCTCATACGATCGCTACGTGGATCAAGGTTCCGCTGCCCGGCACGGAGAACCTGGACGCCGGCGAGAGGGTCGGGGTTATCCTGGGAAACTATCCCGACACCCCGAACACCAATTGGGAGCTTCACGGCGATGGCCAAATGCGCCTGCACTGGAACGGCGGTGAGATTAACACCTATGGAACGAGCGATCTGAGAGACAACACGTGGCACCATGTCGCCTGGGTTCGGGACAAGGCGGCTGACGCCTATAGCATGTACGTCGACGGGCGGTTGGAAGCCACCCATCCATCTGCGGGGTCGGACGTCACGTTTGAGACCGCTCATACGATCGGCGGCGACAACCGAGCGACAGGTGTGCTCCACTTCCACGGCGTGTTGGATGATCTGCAGATGTATCGTGAGGCGCTCTCGGCGGCAGAGGTCGCCTGGCTTGCCGGCCTGAGGGCGCCGATCAACATCCCGTTCTGAGACAGGAATGTGGACCGGGGCGTAGCAGCAGTGTGATCCTACTTTCAGTGGAACCGAGAAAGGGCCGGTGGTTGTGGATAGACCGAGAGGATTCACGTTAATAGAGCTCCTGGTGGTAATCGCCATCATTGCGGTGCTGATGGGGATACTCATGCCCGCGCTGCGGCGGGTAAGGAGCCAGGCACGGGCGGTGGCCTGTCAGGGCAACCTGAAACAATGGAGCCTTGCCTTTCGGATGTACACCAACGATAACGACGGCTACTTCCCCACCGGCCCTTACAGCAGTGGCGCCAGCGTTGGCAACCTTATGTGGATGTCCGTCACACGCCCGTATGTCGGCGACAGCAACGATCTCTATCTATGCCCGGAGGCCACCACGCCGGGCACGGATTGGTCCGGTGCCGAGACGGGGGCGCAGCATCCGAAAAAGGCCTGGGGTGTCTACCTGAGTTCGACGGGATGGGGGGCGCACAAAGGTGATGTCGGCAGCTATGGGATCAGTGAGTACACCGGTGGTCAAGGGCTCTCGGGGGGACGATGGGAGCAGTACTGGAAGAGTCCTGACGTCAAGACGGCCGGCATGGTGCCGATGTTCGGGGATTGTACGTATGTTGACGGCACACCACGACATACCGACCCACCTCCGCTGCACGATGGTCAGCCGAGAACCGCCGGTGGCACCAATCCCATTGGTGAGATGAACCATTTCTGCACCAATCGCCACAACGGGTCAATCAACATGGTGTTTCTGGACTCGTCCATCCGAAAGGTTGGACTCAAGGAACTGTGGACGTTGAAGTGGCATCGCCAGTTCGACACGACAGGCCCCTACACCAGAGCCGGAGGCATGCCGTCGGCGGAGTGGCCAAGCTGGATGAGACATTTCAAGGATTACTAAGTTCGACTTCAGCGTCAAGACGGTATGTCCTCTTCCGGCGGGGGGGGCTGCTTAGACCACCGGCGCAGCGGGTGATCGATGACTCTCTACCAGTTATCTGGAGCATCCGAAAAAGATCCTATGTTGCCGGACAGGTGGACTCTCTATGTTTCGCAGAATCCCTATATTAAAATGGCGGTATTTTGTCTGGATTCCTGTTGACAGCGGGTGCCGTGTGACGTGATAAATAGAAGTGGGTATGCACCAAGGTGTCAAAAGGGATGTTGACCTGCAATGAACAGGGAGGTTGCTATGGTCTTCATTTCTGATGTATTTCATCATGTACGACCTCATTGCTAGCTACCTCCGGGAGTGTACGCTCTCGGAGGTCGTAGGACGCCTTAAGGGAGAAAGAGAATGGGCGTTTGCAGCCAGATTCCGGTGGTGTGTGTTTGCCTGGGCCTGGATGGGAGGGGAGGCAAGCTTGGCCGGGGGCAACATGTCGACATGTCCAGACTAGCGTGGTCGTCAAGCGAGTTGTTGCGCGTAGTGCGTCTTTCCCGCTGGGCCTGGGGTACGGACTTATGTCTGCTCGTCAGCTGGTTCGGCGCGGAGTGATAACGGAGTGCTCTAAAGGTCAAGGCCAGTTTTTTTGAATGTGGCGAGGGAGCAAGCCGCATGGATAGGGAGATAACAACTCAGTTGCGCTCGAAAGATAGCCGATCTCTACCGACTGATCAACGGGTAGCAGGCGTCGTTGGACGGTTGCGTGGTCGCCGGACACCGGCTACACATCGGCGCACTCGACTGAATCGGGTCTGTCCCATGATGGACGAAAGGTGGGATTCTCTTCTGGAGTGCACGCCCGATCTTGTGGTCGTTGTGGATCGTGAAGGCCTCATTTTGCATGTCAATCATATGCTTGGAAAACTGGCTGGAAGTCAGGAAGGTATCGTTGGCCGTAGCATCTGCGACTTCCTGGCGCCTGATTATCGCATGAGAGTGCGGGAATCCATCGAATGCGTATTTCAAACGGGAGAAACCCTCGGGCAGGTCGTTTGCTTTTCCGCCAATGGCAGGGGCGGCCTGTGTAGTGAAGCGCGCATCGGGCCAATTGCGCAGAATGGGCGAACCGTGGCCGTGGGGATGTTTTTCGCGGATGTTACGGAACGTGAAAAGCTCCAGACCCGGCTGAGAGAGAAGGAGATGCTGCTCAGGTCGATCGTCCGGGCCGTGCCCAAGATGATGGAGATAATGGAGGGTCTGATTCACCAGGCGACAGATGTTGGTGAGTCTCGCAGAAGCGCACGGGAACTCGAGCTCTGTCGCAGGCAAATGACTCAGATGGGGCGGCTGGCCGCGGTCGGTGAGGTTAGTTCGAGTTTGACTCAAAGGCTCCCGCAGTTCCTCACCGCTATCGGCATGTCCATTGAGAACGCCTTGGCGCAGCTGGACCCCACATCGTGTCGCGACGGTGCAGGGCGGGAACTCGAAGTTGCTCTTCAATCTGTTTCTGCATTGGCGGCAGGAGTCGAGCAGGTCCGGGATTTTGCCGAGACGGCGTCCAGGAAACCTTTGGTCCACGCTGTGGATCTACGTGCGATTCTTGTGAGGATCGTTCTACTCTTGGAGACACGGGCCCGAGAGACGAACACGGTCATCCGCGTTGACAATCGAGACGAATGGCCCCAAGTACGCATGGCCGAGGGAGATGCCGAGCAGTTGCTCTTCTCTTTGCTCGATAACCTTTTGCGCGTTGCCGACGGCAAACGGAACCATCGTATTACGATCTGCGGTGCCGTGCGGGACCATCATGTCGAACTGCGGTTCTCCACTGATGGTGACCTCAGCGAAGAGGAGACGTTCGACATGTCGTTGGGCCATCCTTTGTCGGGTGAGCCCGTAGCCAAGGCGATAGAGTTGGGGCCGTATGTCGCGGCTGAAATCGTGATCCAATCTGGAGGCACGATGCGTTGCGAGAACATTGCCGGTGTGGGTGGGGCGTTCTTCGTTAGACTTCCGATTGCTGAGCGAACAGGTTCTCAATGGGATAAAAGTGGGAAAGAACGGGAAACAACAGATTTTTGTCGTTGATGACGAAGCTGACGTGCGAGGGGTGATGCACCGGACGCTGGAACTCGTCGGTTACCAGGTCAGTTGCTTTGACTCGGCGACAGAGTGTCTTGCCAAGGTGCGTTCCCGGCGGTGTGATTTGCTGATTACGGATGTGGTTCTGCCTGGCATGGATGGCATAGAGTTGCTGAGTGAGGTGAAATGCAGAATCCCGTCCTTGCCGGTTCTGGTGATAACGGGCTATGGCAGCGTCGAAATGGCTGTCAAAGCGATGGATGCCGGTGCGGCAAGTTTCATGCGCAAGCCCCTGGACCGATCCTCTTTTCTGGCCGCTGTTGAGACCGCTCTGAAACGAAGGGGCCGTGCTTGTAATCACGCGCGCAAACCGCTGACTCGAGCGGAGGTCGAAGTATTACGTCTGATCTTGGATGGCAAAGGTAACAAGGAGATCGCCAGGCTGCGCCACCGTTCGGTCCGCACCATCGAGGATCAACGCCGTCGCATTATGCACAAATTCGGCGTGGACAATCCAGTCGATCTAATCCGGGAAGTTGCCATCGTAAGAATACCGACTCGATTGCATCGGGAACAGTTGTCCTTGCCGTTTAATCACAGCTAGCCTGTCCTGTTGCACCCGGTCACCACCTGTCCGGCGTGTATCCTCACAAACACAAGACCCATGCCGCTTCCTTCGCTATGCCCCAGTAGAGGTCGGAGATAGCAAGATCATACGAAATACGGGGTATCCACGTGCGTTTGCAGAGAACTTGCCGAGATTGTCCGCGGAATACGGTAGGTTCCACGATTGTCCGGCACCTAGCCCGGTAGTAGTTTTGATTTGTCTTGCGACTGAGCGAATTGCAGCAAGAAGGTCGGTCGGGGGACACAGATGTGACCGTTGTCCCTAGGATGGCGATGCATCCTTGACGAGAGTCAACAGGCCTGCAGAGGTCTGATGCAGCGTGGTCGTACAGATACTCGCTGCCAGCAGTAGTGGAGAAAGAGGCTTTTCGGGCTTAGACCAGTATTGTGGATGCGGAGAGGGTGATGCGGGAGAAAGGGATTTCTAATGTATGTCGTGAGTGCTCGGGGAGATCCGGGCAGGCTGCTACGTGCCCGGTGCGTGGAGGAGCTTCGAAAGGACTCCGCCCCAGAGGTCTCGGTGGGTCCCGTAGAAAGAGGGGCTTTCCGAAACCAACGTAAGGTGCGCCTGCCACACAGTGTCTCACCTGTGGTCATCCCAACTTCTCCTGTCTCAGCGTGCTTACGCCAAGGCTTCAGCAGGTACTCCAGACGATGCCGTTCCTATCCCCGCCGTGAATCTGCGCCGAGGGGATGTCTCTTCGCGGCGTCGGGGCCTCTGCTGGGTTTACCCCATAGGAGGGCGATGTTTGCGAGCCAACGGCCGGCCCCGTTCTTCTGAGATATTCGACGAGGGTGCCGCCTGAGTGAGATATGTCTCGGGTGTAACGGTGCTTGGCCTATTGTGGTCATCGCGGCGGCAGATCGTCCTGGTACGCCTCGATGGTCTGCCTCCTTAGGCGTATAGGCGATTCACAACGAACAATGTAACCGACGGGGACGGAGTCTGCCTGCATGTTCCAATCAGGCCACAGTCTATGAAAACCTACCTGGTCATTTATACGGCTGCTCTGCTAGTGTCTCTGGTACTCACATCGCTCGCGATCTGGGTGGGCAGGAAGCTGGAATTAACCGATAGGACCGATGTTCGCAAGATACACCAGAAACCGGTCCCTCGTATTGGGGGCTTGGCAGTCTATCTTAGCGTTGTCTCCGTAGTGTTGCCAGCGTTGTTCTTGCGGAGTGCGACAGATGACGTATCTCGTCAGACTCTGGCAAAGATGCATGTGCTGGCTTCGGCCGCGACGATAATACTCTTGTTGGGACTGGCCGATGACATCAGAGCACTGCGAGCACGGGTGAAGTTGTCTATACAACTCGTCGCGGCAGCACTGGTTTGCGGGGGAGGGATTCGTATTGAATCCATTGCGGTGGCGGAATGGTCTCCGATCGATCTGCAGTGGTTTGCATGGCCTGTGACCATGCTTTGGATTGTGGGCGTCACGAATGCGGTGAATTTGAGCGATGGCGTGGACGGTCTTGCCGCCGTGGTATCGATGATCGCCTGTGGTGTTATTGCTCTATTGGCCTTCAGGAGCGATCAAGTCCTGATCGGAGTGCTAATGCTCACCATGCTGGGTGCGTTGACCGGGTTTCTGTGGTTCAATTTTCATCCGGCGCGTGTCTTTCTCGGAGATTCAGGAAGCCTGTTCTTGGGATTTGTAGTCTCTGCCTCGAGCGTGCTGTGCTTCAATAAGTCACGCGCCTTTGTCGTCCTGGCGCTACCGGCTGTTGCCTTGGGTATACCGATTCTGGATACGTTGCTGAGCATACTCCGTCGATTTGTCGCGCGCCGCCCCATCTTTGCTCCCGACTGTGGTCATCTCCACCATCGACTGCTTGAGTTGGCTCTCCGGCAGCGCCAGGTGGTGGGGGTTATCGGTGTGTCAACGTTTCTTGCCACCTGCCTGGGCATGTTGATGTTGCTTGTCGATGCCCGGACCAGCCTGGTTCTGTTCGGCGGTATTTTCGTCTTTCTGCTCACGCCGTTCTATGTTGGCGGGGTAGTCCGTTTCCGTACGGTTATCACCGGTCTGAAGAAGAGATTCCACCTGAGCCATCAAGCGCGCGAGGAGATCCGTGATTTCTGCAACCTGCAACTGCAATTTGAGCAAGCCAGAAGTCCGAGGATGTGGTGGCAAGCTCTTTGTCGTACCGCAGACCAGTTGGACTTTGCTTGGGCCTTGATGAGTGCCACTGACCACGAAGGCAGTATCGAGACGTATATGTGGCGCCGACCTGGTACGTTGCCGACCTCGGCGCAAGTGACCATCGTCAAGGTGCCGGTTCAGACTTGGGCACGCAAGCGGTCGATTGAGGTCGAGGTGGCTGCGCTGACGAACGGTTCTGTGGAAGGTGCAGTCCGTCGAGCATCCCTAATCGGAAGGCTCATAGATGAGTACCGGATGCCAACATCGAATGGTAGAGCGTGTAGTTCCCATGCGGGGACCGATGGCGCGCGTGTGAGAAGCGATCGCTCGTTACTAACGCAAACGGCGAAGCTTGCGCGGCCTGATTCGATGTTGGACCATTCCAGTTGTGCGAGCAGTCCTAGTGCCTCAGATGGCAGTCAAAGGACGGTCATTGAGGCCGGTCGCGCCCATGCTGACGTATGAGAATTTCCGTGGTTACTGGCCTTCTCATCGGGGGAGGGAATAGAGGCATGTCGTACCCTTCTACGGTCGCACCTACGCCCAATGGAGAAATCGCCAGCGGTGCGGTGAGCCAGAAACCGATGTTTCAGGTAAAGCGTGGGATCAAGAATGCCTCATACCTGGCTCTGGGAAATGTCGTTGGGCAAGCCATCAGCTTGATTGGATTCACCTATATTGCTCGGATCCTGGGGCCTAATGACTACGGTATTTACGTAACCGTAGGTGCTTTTGTGGGGATATTTGATGTTCTGCTGCTCGGGGGAATGAACAAGGTCATCATTAGGGAAGGGAGCCAAGATATCTCTTCCTTGCACCAGGCTTTAGAAGGGACGATCGCTGTAAGAAGCGTTTTAAGTGTGCTCGCGACTGTTGTGTGCATTATATGCTGCTTTTTCACCCCCTATGAATTTCAGACCAAGTTGTACATTGCGTTGTTGAGCCTTCAGTTAGCGTACACGGGATTGAAGGGCTTTCTTGCTACGATATACCAAGCGACACAACAGATGCAATATGTCGCTATATTCGGGGTTGCCCGACATGCCCTCTGCGTATGTGTGTCTATAATACTGCTTTCTTGCGGATTGGGGCTTCTGGCCTTATTCGTGACAGCACTTGGTTCCGACTTAGCTGCTATATTGATAACGTACAAGTACTCCCGAAGCCTTGTCCCCTTCAAGTTTCTTTCCAAACTTCAGTTTGATTGGCACCTGTTGAAGCCGGCGTTGGTCTTTTCATTGCTCGGCTTCATGGCGTTCTTTGTGTCGAGGGTCGATCTGTTGATGATCTCTCTGTTGGGCAGCGCGGAAAACGTTGGCGTATATGGCGTGGCCTATAAAATCGCCCAACAAGGAGAGATACTAAGGAATGTGTGTGCTGTCGCGTTCTTTCCTGTATTTGTGAAACACTTCTCTAGAGAAGCCGTAAAGAGCAGCGTCTTGACCAAGTACTCCCTGTACTTTCTTGGTGCGATCCTGGTCCTGACTGCCGTTGCTTCTCTTTTTGTGGAAGCCTTGGTGGTCATGGTATTCGGTTCTCAGTACGAGGCGGCGGGAAACATCCTGAAAGTGCTGATTTTTTACGTGGGCTTTTCCTGGGCATCCCTCCCTTTTACGACGGCGCTCCAGGCAACGCATAACGAAAGATACCTCATTCTGCCTGTGATCGTTATGGGAGGACTGAATGTAGCGCTGAATTACGTACTCTTCATGGAGTATGGGCTAATTGGTATAGCGTATGCGACCTTGGTTGTGATGGCGGCCAGCTGTTTCGTGTGTGGGGTTACTGCCGTGTGGATTCTGAAAAGACAGGGTCACTTAGTATAACAGCGTTGTGGATGGTGCAGTCCACCTGATTCTGTCGCAGAGAAGGGGATGTCCAGCATGATGCCCAGTGTTACGATAGGTCTACCCGTTTACAACGGCGCGGAATTTATTGGCGAAGCGGTGGAGTCTGTATTGGCGCAGACGTTCGCGGATTTCGCGTTAGTGATTTCTGACAATGCCTCGACGGATGAGACGCAAGATATCTGCCGGTCGTATGCAAAGGCAGACAAGCGAGTGCGGTACATACGCAACGAGGAGAATGTGGGTGCGGTGCGCAACTACAACCGTCTCTTTGAGGCCTCCGACAGCGAGTACTTCAAGTGGGCCGCCCATGACGACGTGTTAGCTCCAGAGTACCTGGATCGCTGCGTGAAAGTGTTGGAGAGTCGACCGTCGGTTGTCGTGTGCCATACCGAGACCATCTACATTGATGAGAACGGAACGACGAATGGAACCTATGACGATCAACTGGATCTGCGTTCTCCAAGGCCGCATGATCGCTATCGTGGTTATCTGTTCCGTCCTTACCCTCGATGCAATGCGATCTTTGGAGTGATTCGGACGATGACGCTCCGCCAGACGCCCCTGTTTGGACGTTATCTGTCCTCGGACAGAGTTCTGTTGGGTGAACTCGCTCTCCGAGGCGAGATTTACCGAGTTGCCGAACCGCTGTTCTTGAGGCGAGACCATCCGCGTCAGGCGTGGAAGGCAAATCCGACTCGGGAAATGCTGGAAGCATGGTTCGATCCCACTCGAAGGGGCAAAGTAACCTTTCCCTCATGGCGACTTATGCTTGAGCATGCGAGAGCTGTTATGCGCGCGCCGATGGGCCGGTGTGAGCGACTGCATTGTCTCAGACTATTGGGGGTGTGGATTCGTCAGAATGACGGAAACTTGGCAAGGGATCTGTTGCTTTTGGGAAGGTGACGTATTCTCGCCCACAATGTGTTGTGGCTGCTGCTGACCTGTTGCATTCAGCAAGCGCTGGTTGCATAAACGCTCCTCTTCCTGGAGGTGGCGAGAAGACACGGCGCGGTGGCTTCATATGAAAGGAGAGATACCCATGAAAGTCGTAATACTGGCCGGCGGGAAAGGGACCAGGCTGGCGGAGGAGACACACATTCGACCTAAGCCGATGGTGGAAATAGGCGGAAAGCCCATCCTGTGGCATGTCATGAAGATCTACGCATATTACGGACATATGGAGTTTGCGATCGCGCTTGGGTACAAGGGCGAGTATATCAAGCGCTACTTTGTGGATCTGTGTCACATGAGCAGGGACCTTACCGTCAATTGTCGTAGCGGCGAAATCAAGGTTCATAGGGGTGACGCTGTTGACTGGACGGTAGATCTCATTGACACGGGCATTGAAACCATGACCGGCGGCCGCATCAAACGGTTGGAACCCTACATCGGGGACGAGACGTTCATGCTCACGTGGGGTGATGGCGTGTCGGATATCGACATTCACGACCTTCTCGCCTTCCATCGTTCCCACGGGAGACTGGCCACCGTGACCGCCGTCCGTCCCATGGCACGCTATGGGCACCTTGAGTTGAACGACAGTTGCGTCACCGAGTTTTCTGAGAAGCCGCAGACGGGCGAAGGATGGATAAACGGTGGTTTCTTCGTCCTTGAACCAGGCGTGTTTGACTACATCAAGGGCGATAGCACGATGTGGGAGAGGGAGCCGCTTGAGCAACTGGCGAGGGACGGCCAGCTTATGGCCTACACACATACGGGGTTCTGGCAGTGCATGGACACGTTGCGTGAGAAGTACATTCTTGAGGAACTGTGGAAATCGGGGTCGGCGCCCTGGAAAGTGTGGGAGCGTGGGCCAGCCCAGATACACGGCTATCAAGAATTGACGCGATCGCAGTTCAAGCCCATGGTGGAAACCATTAGGGGGTGACACAATGCGCGTTCTGGTTACAGGTTCGCAAGGGTACATTGGCACGGTACTGGGACCTCTCCTCAAGTCCGCGGGGCATGTGGTGGTAGGGCTGGACAGCGACCTCTATCGCGCGTGCACCTTTGGTCACGGGATGCCGGACATCCCCTTTGTTGAAAAGGATATTCGTGACGTCGAGCGGGCGGACGTGGCAGGGTATGACGTCGTATGTCACCTCGCAGCTCTATCGAACGATCCTCTGGGGGACCTGAATCCGGAGTTGACCTATGACATCAACTACCGGGCTGCCGTCCGCTTGGCTGAACTGGCGAAACAGGCCGGCGTGGCTCGTTTCATCCTCTCGTCTTCCTGCAGTACCTATGGGGCTGGCGGGGACGAAATGCTGGACGAGCGCTCTGAATTCAGACCGGTAACACCCTATGGGAAGTCGAAGGTGCTGGCTGAGAAGGACATGGCCCAGTTGGCGTGTGACACCTTCTCTCCCATCTTTCTCCGGAATGCGACGGCCTATGGTGTCTCCGCCCGACTGAGGTTTGACCTCGTGCTGAACAATCTCACCGCGTGGGCTTTCACGACCGGAAGGGTCAGGATGAAGAGCGACGGCAGTCCGTGGCGGCCTATCGTTCATATCCGGGACATCTCGCAAGCCTTTTTGGCTGTCATGGAGGCCCCCCGGGCGGCGGTTCATAACGAGGCCTTCAATGTGGGCGCGACAGACGAGAACCTCCAGATCAGAGATATAGCCAAGATAGTGGGCGAGACCGTCCCTCATTGTCACATCGAGTTTGCGGAAGGGGCTTCTCCGGACAGTCGGAACTATCGTGTCAGCTGTGAGAAGCTGAGTCAGACGGTGGCGCGCTTCAGACCCCGTTGGAATGCCCGACGGGGCGCGGCAGAACTGTATGCTGCGTATCGACAGCATGGCGTTACGCTTGAAGCATTTGAAGGAGTACGGTTTCAGCGAGTCGCCCATGTCAGACATCTTTTGGCGACAGGACAGTTGGATGAAGCACTACGCTGGACGTCATCTGGCCCTCTGGCGGTTCCCTTGCCACCGATATCGGCAACCGAGACGGGGAATTCACGTCAGCGAGCGGACAAGTTGGGGAGCCATTTGTGAGGAGAAAAAGCATGGCAAGCTGCAGCGTGCAAACCTGCCGGGTCTGCGAAGAGGTTAGACCGGAGGTGTTCCTGGATTTTGGAACGTCGCCTTTGGCGGACCGGCTGTTGACAGAGCAACAACTGGAAGAGATAGAACCGGCGTATCCCCTTGAGGTGGCCTTCTGTCCCAACTGCTCGCTCGTGCAGATTCTTGAGACGGTCGATCCCAAAGAGTTGTTCTGTAACGATTACCCCTACTACTCGTCGGTTTCGGCTTATCTGCTGGAGCATTCGAAGCAGAATGTGCTCGAGCTGATTGGCAGGCGTCGGCTGGGTGCGGAGAGCTTCGTCGTGGAATTGGCGAGTAATGATGGCTATCTGCTGCAGAACTACGCGGACAAAGATATACCCTGCCTGGGCATTGATCCGGCCGAAGGACCGGCACGGGCGGCCCAGGACATCGGGGTGCCGACATTGTGTACGTTCTTCGGGGAGGACCTGGCGCGGTGCCTTTCTGATGGGGGGAAACAGGCGGACGTGGTGCATGCCAACAATGTCCTGGCTCACGTGGCCGACACCAACGGGTTCGTGGAAGGTATCCGGATCCTGTTGAAGGATGACGGGGTCGCGGTGATCGAGGTGCCCTATGTCAAGGAGCTGATCGACCACTGTGAGTTTGACACGATCTATCATCAGCATTTGTGCTACTTCTCCGTGACATCACTCGATCATCTGTTCAGACGTCACGGGCTCTATTTGAATGAGGTGCGCCCCCTGACCATCCATGGTGGATCACTGCGTCTCTATGTTGGACGCCAAGAGGCCGTCGGATCATCGGTCGACGCCTATCTCACCGAAGAAAAGGCGTGTGGCGTGGATACGCTGGCGTACTACAGTCGATTTGCGGAGAACGTCGCTGGTGTCAGAGACGCGCTGCGGGAGCTGCTGGCCCGGCTGAAATCCGAACACTATCGGGTCATGGGCTACGCCGCAGCGGCCAAGGGTTGCATGCTTATCAACTATGCCGGGATTGGCCCGGAGTGGGTCGATTCGATCGTAGACAAGAATCCTCACAAGCACGGCAAGTACATGACCGGGACACATCAACCCATATTGCCGACGGAACGTCTGCTGGAGGAGATGCCGGACTATGTCCTTCTGCTGGCCTGGAATTTTAAGGACGAGATTATGGATCAGCAGAAGGAATATCTGGCGCGCGGCGGCAAGTTCATCGTTCCCATTCCCGAACCAGTGATTGTCGGAGGTCTTGCGCCGGTCTGCTGATACGCTGGATGCCAGAGGTGATGTGTCCTCTGGATGCTACAGGAAACGCTCGGTTTGACAACGCGACGCCTCTCTGCTTGCGACCCCAGCTTTGAATGAGACGCGTGATAGGAGACCATATGAAATCCCCCGTATTAGGTTTCTCGAACACGGTTTCCCTGGAGACACGAGAACTCACGACTCATGCATGTCCCAGCTGTCAGGCGAGGCGGATGCTGGTGTTTTATGAGATCGATGCCGTCCCCGTCCACAGTTGTCTTCTCATCTCGGACAGGGACCAGGCCCTCGCGTATCCGACGGGGCAATTGCAATTGGGTCTGTGTGAACAATGCGGTTTCATCAGCAACACGTCTTTTGACTCCAGCGTTCATCAGTACTCGGCCCAATACGAAGAGACTCAGGGGTTTTCCGGCCGATTCAGGGCATTTTCCCGCGACCTCTGCACCCGGCTCATCAATCAATACGACATACGCGATAAGCGCATTCTCGAAATTGGCTGCGGGAAGGGCGAGTTCCTGGCGGAGATGTGTGCTTTGGGCAGCAACACAGGTATCGGAATCGACCCGGCTTACGTCCCCGAGCGGAATCCAGCCGGCGACGACTCCTCGGTGACATTCATCCAGGATTTCTACTCCGACAAGTACGCGCATCTGAAAGCGGATGTAGTATTGTGCCGACATACGCTCGAGCACATTGAGGAGACGCATCTCTTCCTGGAGACCGTTCGAAACGCCATCGGCGATCGAACGCAGACTCTGCTGGTATTCGAGGTCCCGGATACGATTCGGGTCCTGCGGGAAGGTGCATTCTGGGACATTTACTACGAGCATTGTAGCTACTTCACGCCTGGGTCTCTGGCCAGGCTTTTCAGGGTGGCTGGATTCGAAACTGACCAACTCGACTTGGTCTTTGATGATCAGTATATTGTGATTACGGCCTACCCTCGCGTCCATGACCAGGGGCGGCGCGCTTCATCTGACGATGATATCGCCTCCCTCAAGCAGGCTGTTCACGATTTCAGACAGGCCTGTTGCGCCGGCTTGACCTACTGGAAAGGGGTGATCGACCGGGCGGGTGCCGATGGCAAGAAGATCGTCGCCTGGGGGTCTGGGTCTAAGGCCGTGGCGTTTCTGACGACCCTGGGACCCGGCAGTGCGATTGAATATGTGGTCGATATCAATCCGCACAGACAGGGTAAGTTCCTGCCTTGTACCGCCCAGAAGATTGTGGCTCCCGAGTTTCTTCAACGGTATCGACCCGACCAAGTCATCGTCATGAATCCGATCTATTGCGCTGAAATTCGACAAAACCTCACGCGATTGGGCCTGACCGCTGAATTGCTTCCCGTCACCTCTTTCGTAGAAGCCTGAGAGGAATGGTGTATTAACGTGAAACTTCTGAGTTGCCCGATATGTGACAATCCAGGGACGCATGCGGTTCTGGCGCTGGAGGCTATGCCGCTGTTTTCGAATGTTTTGCACGATACACGTGAGCAGGCTCTTGAGACCGAACGCGCTCCCATGCAGTTGGATTACTGCGCTCGATGTGGATTTATTTATAACGCGACCTTTGAGCCCGACCGGTTGCAATATGGTCGTGGCTATGAGAACGATCTGTCGGTATCGCCGCACTTCTGTGAGTATGCGACACATCTGGCTGAAGAATTGGTGCAACGATACAATCTCAACGACAAGGATATCATTGAGATAGGTTCCGGTGATGGCCACTTTCTGAGATTGATATGCGATACGGGAAAGAATCGGGGGCTCGGTTTCGATCCCAGTTACGATTCACAGCGGGTATCCACTGATCGGACGGGAAGCAGGGTAGAGATCGTGGCCGACGTGTATTCGCAACAGTACAGGCATTGTCGCGCCGATATGATCTGCTGCCGTCACGTCCTGGAGCATATCCACGATCCCCTCGCCTTTCTGCGGGAGCTCCGAGGAACATTGGAGGTGTGGGATGACTGTGTATTGTTCTTTGAGGTCCCCAACGGCGCGCACACGTTCCTCCGCGGAGCCGTCTGGGACATCCTCTACGAACACTGCAACTACTTCACGGAACCGTCGTTGCATGCCCTCTTCGTGGCGGCGGGCTTTCAGCCCTTGCAGATCGACGAGCGCTACGATGGCCAATTCCTTACGATCGAGGCCAGACTGGCCTCTCGCAGGAAAGGTCGGCAGAAGGATGCCGCAGCCGAATTCGGGAATGGGCAGTATCCATTGGCCGAATTCCAGAACCTTTTTCACAGCACTGTCGATTTGTGGCGGACACGGATAGCCGCCTGGGAGCAGGAGGGGCGCCAGGTTGTGACTTGGGGAGCAGGAGCCAAAGGGGTCACGTTTCTGAATGTACTCGGCCTCTTCCAAGATGCGCTCGCATACGTGGTCGACCTCAATCCCAGAAAACAGGGACGATTCGTCCCGGTGACAGGACAAGAGATCATCGCGCCGGAGTCGCTGGCTTCGTGCCAGCCCGATACGATCATCGTCATGAATCCCATCTACACGCGCGAGGTACGAGAGATAGCCTGTAAGCATACGACCGGCGTTACATTTGTAGCTGCCTCTTCCCCCTACGCCCCGTGCCAGTGAGTCGTACCGTGAGGTATGCCGAGTCCACACAATGATGAAACGGAGGCTGAGATGGCCTGTTTGAGAAAGGATTCTGAGGTTTCAGGGAAGCGCTTGGGCCGGAAGGCGGGCAGTTTCTTGGCGATCGTGACTCCGCTCCTGTTTCTTGTCGGTTGCGGTGACAATATGCACATGCCGACAGTGGAGCAGATGGCCGCTTTCGAAGCAGCGGATCCGATCGTTCCACCGGTGAATATGGAACGCATCAACAAGGCCAAACTTCAGACCGGCCCGTATCGCGTCGTGCCCGGGGACGTTCTCGAATTCGCCATGCCCGCTCTGTTGCGTGCTGTCACCGAGGCTGAGATCCAGGCTGCCAAAGTGCAAAACGGCAAGGATCATCCCTTCATTTGCCGCGTCAGCAATGAGGGAACTGTCGCTCTACCTGCCGTAGGCGATCTGGACGTGGCCGGCAAGTCCCTGGCGGAGATCGAGGTCGCTGTGGTCAAGGCCTACGAGCGCTATGCCGTTAATCGACCGTCCATCTATGTGCGTATCATCGAATATACAACAGCAAAGGTCTATATTGCAGGGGTTGTGGAGAAGCCGGGGGTCTATACCCTTCGGGCCGATCAGATGACGCTTGTCTCCTTGCTGACCGAAGCGGGTGGCATTTCCGCGGCCGGAGCAGCCCTTGTCCGTGTCATAGGGTCGGAGGTTCGAGAGGTGCAGGAGGCACAAGAGGATCCCCCGGTAGAAGTCGTGCCACCCATTCAGGATGATGCCTTCTCAGGTACAATCGCGGCGCCATCGTCACGAGTTACAACACCGACGCGCTTGGTGACGATCCGTTCATCGGCCCGAGGGCCATCAATACACATTGCCGCATTGCCACGGTCACGCTCACGGGAAGTTACTCGGTTGGCCGCCTCGATGAACGAAGCCTCGATACCCGCGGCAGTCGAACTGGCAGCGGCCGGCGCAAGCCCTGCCCAAGATCCACCTCTCGTTGAACCGAGCCCTGGCGTCTCGCCTGAAATCTCAGTTCCCAATGGAACGCCGGGCTCAGGGAAAAGGGGAGACAACGGTACTATTGTTCTTCCCGTGGTTGGCATGAACATTCCTTTCAGGGATGTGGCGCTCACCGAAGGTGACACCGTGGTGGTGGAGCCAATTCAAATGCCCTTGATATCTGTCTTAGGGTTGGTGCGCAATCCGGGGAACTTCGAGTACCCGCCGCATGCGCGATATAACTTGGCCCAGGTGATCGCTCTGGCGGGGGGGCTGGATATGAACGTCAACCCGCGTTATGCGTCCGTCTACCGGCTGAAACGCGATGGGACTATCCTCAGAATCGCCTTCAAGCTGATCGAAGAGGAACGGTATACTGAGCGGCTCAATGTATCCGTTAGACCGGGTGACCTCGTGGTCGTGGAACACACGCCGCGTACACGCACGAACGCGTTCGTTAACAGGGTGGTACGACTCAGTGTTGGCACCTGGGTCGACGTGAGTGACCTGTGGGATGACAACTGACAGCAAGATCGCCCCAGTTTCCGAGGATCATGATGAATACCAAAGGCAACGGGAGTTGCGACAATCAATTACCAGAGGCGCGCACAGACCAAGTGATATCCTCCGGGATTCTTCTAGACACGCTCCGCCGTCGTCCCCTGATCATCCTGGGCACGAGTGTCCTGGTGCTTGTCGCGGCATATGTCCATCTCGGTCGTGTGACGCCGCTCTACACCAGTGTGGCGCGGGTCTATGTTGACAAGGAGTTGAAAGTTATCCATGACTCCGAGGGAGGAGTGATGGCCAAGCAGGACAACTATCTCTATACCCAGGCGGAGATACTCAGATCGAGTTCCGTGCTTGCCAATGCGCTGAGGTCGTTGGATACCGAGCACATGGAGACGTTTCGCAATGCCGGCAGTGGGATGTCTGTTTTGTATGCGGGAGTGGAGACCGCGGTTGGCAAAATGGATGGGATCATCAACGTCTCGTTCAAGGCCCCCCATCCTGTGGAAGCCGCCAATATTGTCGATGCCGTAGTTGATGCTTATGTCGCCTTTCAGGAGGAAGAGAAGCGCCGCAAAGTGATTGCGTTGTTGAATATTATACATGGCGAAAAAGCGGAAGCTGACGCGGAGGCCAGCCAGAAGCTCGAAAGGATGAGAGAGTTCAGACGGCAGAACGAGAGCCTGGCCTTCGGTTCGGATCAGGCCAGCAATATCATCATGCGCCAGATGGAGAGCCTTCTAACGGAACTGACCGAGGCGAGAGTGGCGACACGTCAGGTCAAGCGTTTCTATGACACCGCCTTGAGCCTGACCGAGGATTCGGCGGCTCTGCGACAACTCCTGGAAGCCCGGCGTGGCCGGAGTATTGATGACACTACAGCCAACAAGTTGGCATCTCTGCAGAGTGAACTGGCGCGTCTTAAAGGGGACAAGACCGACGTTCTACTGGAATTGAGGCCAGAACATCCGGCGGTTGCCGCATTGGCCGCCGAAATTGAGCGCGTCCAAGGGGAAATAACGGACCTTGACCGACTCTTCGTCGAGGGTCAGATGGCCATACTCCGCCAGGAGTCTCTGGCTGCCGAACAGAGGGAGGAAGAGTTGGTACGGCAGTGTGACGCACAGCGCCAAGAAGTCCTCTGTCTGAATGACCAATTGGCCCGGTATGCCGAATTGCAGGCGGAATATGAGGAGGCCAAGGGGCCCTCCGGTATTCTCGAGGATCGTATCGACGAACTTGGCGTGACTGAGGCGGTAGGGGGACTGACCGTGACGATTCTGGAACGGGCCATGGTGGCCGGTGTGCCCTCCGAACCGAGGAAAGCCAGGCTTATGATGATCGCCCTGGTGCTTGGGACGTGTGCCGGTGTTGGCCTGGGACTTGTCCGTGAAATGTGCGATCAAAGGCTTCGTTCTTCGCAGGAGATCTCTGCTCTGTTAAAACTACCAGTCCTGGGAGCGATTCCTAGGATCAGAGCGCCCTTTCGTAGCCGGCTCCTGCGCGCAAAGATGGTGCACATCTGCCCGACGTCGCCAGAGACCGAGGCGTTTCGCAGGCTCAGAACACCTCTTCTTCTGGGCGCTTTCAATGGGAAGGCCCAGACCATCTTGGTGACTTCGCCTGTCCCCGGTGAAGGCAAGACCACCGTGGTCAGCAATCTGGCTCTGGCTCTGGCCCAAGCTGGCCAACGCGTGTTGATTGTGGATGCGGATTGCCATACACCGAGGCAACACAGAATCTTTCAGAAGGACCGACAGCAGAGAGGTCTAAGCTCTGTTCTAGCCGGCCAGATGAATCTTAAGGATGCGATTGAGCCCACCGGTATGGGCCATCTCGACCTATTGACGTGTGGCCCGGATGTGTCCAGTCCGACCGAAATGTTTGGCAGCGATCGTTTCCGTGAACTGATGGCGGCGCTGGCTGACAGCTACGACCGCGTATTGATTGATTCGCCCCCGGTATTGGCCGTTACGGATGCTCAGATTCTGGCCGCCCAATGTGACGGCGTCGTCCTAGTATTGCGCGCCGAGACCTCCACACGCAAGGACAGTTTTCAGGCCTACGCCGAACTGGCAGGCGTCAGTGCCCGTGTCTTGGGGGTGGTGGTCAACGCCACCTCGCGCACGCGAGGTCGCGATCGCTACAGCAGATATCACCATCACCATCGTTCGATTGAAGCTATTGCAGGAGAGAACGGTCGAGCCGAAGACGACAGCAAGATCCTGTCGCCTGAGTTGTTGTTTGAGAGAAACAGCGTTTGATGCGCACGGAGGCTGACAGAAACCGGAGCAGGACAAACACGTCGACCTCCATAGAGCAGAGCCTTGACCATCGGTCGACGAGGTGAGTTGAATGTTTGTGCGGCCGCAATCAAGCTTTGGAGATGAGAACACTGTGATCGAAGCTGCAGCCTCACGTGGCGTTCGTAGAAGCGGATGGCAAACCTCGGAGTCGGGATCATGAACCGCAGTGTCCCTGATCGTCTGTGGACTATCCTGGTGTGCCCGTATTGTGGTGCATCGCTCCATCGATCGGGTTCGGTGGTTACGTGCCGCCAGTGCCAAGCTTCCTATGCTAGAGCGGCTTCCGGTGCGTTGGATCTACGGTTGCAGCAACACCGGGTCTATCCCTATTCCTTCACCGTAGGGACGCCCGTACTCCCTGAACAACGATCTGAGTTTCGTACGCTCCCGCTGCGACGTGATCCAGAAGTTGATTTCTGCAATGTGCGTGTGCCCACTCACCTTTCCAGGGAGATCATGAGTTACTTTCCGAAGGCTAAGACAGAGAACAGTCTGGTGTTAGACCTTGGTTGTGGCGACACAATTCATCGTGAGGTATGTGAGCACGCCGGATTTGAGTACGTAGGCCTGGATTACGCGTGCGAGGAGGCTTCCATACTGGGTGACGCGCACGCGCTGCCGTTTCGGGATGAGAGTTTCGAATTTGTGCTTTCGATAGCGGTACTCGAACACATCCGCTTTCCTTTTGTGATGATGAAAGAAGCCTGCAGGGTCCTAGAGCCCAATGGGTTGTTCATAGGAACGGTCGCCTTTCTCGAACCGTTTCACGGAGATAGCTTCTATCATCACACTTGTCTGGGAACGTACAATTCGTTGTGCGAGGGCGGGTTTACTGTTGAGACCATTGCCCCCAGTGACAAATGGTCCGTTCTTGCGGCACAGGCTCACATGGCATTCTTTCCCCAGATGCCGCACTGCGTCTCCAAGGCGCTAGTCATGCCGCTACAGGGCTTGCACAAGATGTGGTGGAAGATGGCGCGTCTGGTTTCCAACAGGGCTTCGGAAGAGAGGCGTATCACCAGCACGACGGGGGCGTTCACGTTCATTGCGCGCCGAGTGGCGCGCCGGCCTGGCGCGAGTGCTGGACTGCCGGCCGGATGACCGACACCGTTGCTTCGGAGCCAAGGAGTCCCCTCAGTAGCTTGTAGGGCCGGACGAGGAGTTGTTGCAGGGAAACCAACGACACAAGGTGTAGATATGATAGGTCTAACCTTTTTGGATCCGGATAAGCGAGGCAATATCCTGTTGTCCGCAGAGAAATACGATTGCAGGAGCCATATTGAGAGGGCACTCACAGCCATTGACCGCGATGCGCCAAACTATGAGAGAAACATCAGTATGTTGCATGATATTATCGGGGCTTCCTCGCCTTTAAGCATCCTTGATGTCGGCTGTGGACTTGCCCATGATCTCGTTGAATTGGCAGGCATAGGGCACAAGTGTACGGGTTTGAATGCTGTATATCGAGAGGTGAGGTGTGTGAATGATATTGCGGCCAAACTTGATATTGATGTGACCGCACAGCAAGGTGATGCATGCAATCTGCCCTATCATGATGAATCCTTCGATGTTGTTATGAGCACGAGTTTCTTTGAGCACGTCTACGATTTCCAGAAGGCGTTGCACGAGCAGATCAGGGTGCTGAAACGAAACGGGAGACTCATCATTCGTGACAACAATTTCCTGTGTCCTACACTACTGTGCGATCTGCTTCTGTCCTATCCCAAGCGAACGGGAGGGAAACGCGGAGGCATCAAGTGGCTGTTTCATAAAACAGAAGTAATAGATGACTATTTCGAAGGCAGATTTCCGGGCAAAGACGAGGACGTAAAGACATTGTGGTGGTGGAAAAGGACGTTACGTTACGAAGCGGCAATAAAGCCGTTGACTGTGACTACGACGGGCGCCTTCAAGAACAGGAATAGATGGTATTCGAAGGCTCTGTCGCCATTCTATGGAGCGATTCTGGTTGTTGCGCAAAAGCTGTGAATCAAGCTCTTTTTCGCAGTGTGGTGTTCCTCGTATGACCGTGTATCTGCACACAAGCTATGCCGGCAGCTATGCGATGCTTTTGGGATGAGGGTTGTGACATCCTCCGCTGTACCGAGATAGGGGCCTCAATGTGTCCCACTGAGGATAAGCCTGAATGAGGATTGCGATTCTGACAGTGTATCATTGTAGAGACGCCTGCGGCGGTGCCGAATACCGTTTGTGTTTGACTGCTCAAGGGCTTGCCAAACTCGGCCATCAGGTGCACTATATTTGCATATCACCGAATACCGCGGAGCGATTCACTGAGGGAATTCACGTCGTTCCCATCAAAGCCAGGACGCTTTCGCGAAGATGGGGGCCCAACTACTTTCTGTACCGATCAGAGATTCTTAGGGCGTTGGATAGTATTCGACCGGATGCCATTTATCAGTCCGTGGCAAATGCCTTCACCGGTATTGCCGCCTCCTACGCACGGCAGAACGACTGTCGGATGGTGTGGCATGTTGCCAGTGAGAGCGATGTTCGTCCCCGACGATTGATGTCCGTTCATAGTGCCCTTTTTGACTACATTGACAGGAGATGGACTGAGTATGGGATTCGGTCCTCTGACGTCATCATCGGGCAGGCTCGGTATCAGGACAGACTTCTTGAGAGCAACTATGGTCGCAGGTGTGACCTGATCGTCGGTACGCCACATCCGGCTCCGACCGAGCCGATTGTCAAGACTGACCCAGTAACCGTTGTCTGGATCGCTAATCTGAAACCTTTGAAGCAGCCAGAGATCTTCTTGCGCTTAGTCAGAGAGTTGGGCGAGTGTCAGGACGCGAGATTCATCATGATAGGACGACCCGCATGCGGATCGTACCAGCGGCAACTCGAGAGCGATATGGTGGGGCTGAAGAACTTCAGTTACCTGCGAGAGTGGCCTATCCAAGACGTCAATCAGGTTTTGGTGCGATCGCACGTGCTTGTGAATACGAGTCGGTATGAAGGCTTTCCAAACACCTTTATACAGGCATGGTTTCGTCGAGTCCCTGTTGTAAGTCTCAATGTGGATCCTGACGATGTATTGAAGACAAACGGCCTCGGATTTCACAGCGTTTCCTTTCGGAGTCTGGTCCAGGATGTGAAGCGACTGATCGAGGACAGGGAGCTGCGAGAGTCCATAGGACAACGAGCCCAGAAGCATGCGGTGCTTCACCATTCCATGGGCCCGAATATCGCCAAGATCGTTCCATTTCTTGCGGATGCCAATTAGGTGAGTTTCCCGTGTCGAACGAAAGAAAACAGGAGTTGTTGATTCTCAACAGGACCCAGTTTGGCTACCATCTTGACACGTATTACTACTGCAAGTTCGCCGCGAAGAAGCTACGAGTCACATACGCAGGTTTCGATGCGGGCAGCCCAAAGCTTCACCTGAAGGGCGTGGAAGTCAAATACGTTGCATACGGAGGACGAAGGCTTCGGCGCTATCTCAGGCTTCTTGTGGCTTTTGCTCGAGAGGTCAGGAAATGTCAAGGAGTTGTCTTCATCGTGTATTTCCCGGGATGCAGCCTGTTGCGACGGCTGGGACCGCGCACGCGGATGATCGTGGACATACGTACTGGTTCGATTGATCAGAACTCGCTTGTGCGGCGGTGCAAGGATCGGATGATGCGATGGGAATCCTGCTGTTTCCGCAATATTTCTGTCGTATCACAAAGCCTGGCTGAACGCCTCCATCTGCCTTTGGGCCAGACGCATATCCTGCCCTTGGGGGCAGAACGTACGAGCGTGGAAGCGAAACGGTTCGATCAGCTCGACCTACTCTACGTAGGGACACTTGATGGAAGACGCATTGAGGATACCGTGGTCGGACTTGAACGGTTTCTCCACGACTGTGGTGGCAAGATGCCCCTTACGTATACGATCATTGGCGACGGTCATAATGGGCAGCTTGACAAACTTCGGCGTCTCGTCCGGCTGCGCGGTCTTGACAACATCGTACGCCTGCCGGGCTATGTCCACAGAACACAGCTGAATAGCATCTTTAGCCGCTGCAACGTGGGAGTGTCCTACGTGCCGATTAATGACATATACGACTGCCAGCCGGTAACGAAGACGTTTGAATACATCTTCGCGGGCATGCCGGTCATCGCGACGAGGACGGCGGAAAACAAGAAGGTCGTCAGTCGGCTCAATGGGACACTGATTCCAGATACGTCGGATGGTTTTTGCGGTGGC
>Ga0075114_10000094_pt1 | contig 61013 bp, 29 predicted proteins | sample AntAceMetag02UKM_FD_69784 | JGI IMG/M metagenome (GOLD analysis project Ga0075114, IMG submission 69784) | Saline lake microbial communities from Ace Lake, Antarctica - Antarctic Ace Lake Metagenome 02UKM | ecosystem: Environmental > Aquatic > Non-marine Saline and Alkaline > Saline | place... | reverse complement strand
TAACGGCGAGCATCGGCACTCGGGCCTGGCCCTCTATACGCCGTCCGACGTTCACTACGGCCGGGTCGAACAGGTTCACCAATCTCGCCAGGCCACCTTGGACGCCGCCTACCGGCGGCACCCCAACCGCTTCGTACGCAAACCACCCAAGGCGGCCTTGCCGCCTCAGGCCGTCTGGATCAATCCGCCCAAGGACGCGGAAAAGCAAGTGATGCAGTAGAGCTTAATTCCGAAGAGGAACTGTCTCATTCGGCTTGACAACTACCGATGTTTCTCTACAAAAAAGATGGATTCTAGCGTGTCAATCATCAGATACGTCTGCGTACAGCGTATTCCACCTTCAGTGATGAGATTGGTTCTTTGGTCTTCCATGGTCCCGTCATGAGGATTCCAGCATTCCAGCTTCAGTTTACCCCGGAGGACAACATCCATCTCCACATCTTCGTCCGTCGAGTTCGCAAAGTAGTAGATATTGCGACTGTTCTTGACCTTATGGATATAGGAGAGCATCCCAGAATGCGTTCCCTCTTTAGGAGGACCACTTCCACTTTGAGGCAGATGCATGAAGAGCGGAGCCCCAGGCCCAAAACGGACATCAGCAACAGGGGAGGCCAGGGTCAGTGCGTCAGCGAGTGCCTGCCGGTCCTGCTTGAATGCAGGCACAAAGTATGCCGCCCCGCCTTTGGCGCTGCAGTGTGTGACGATTCTCTTGTTTGGCCGTGACATCCCACGTGCAATGCCGAAGATGTGCTCGATCGCCTGCTGCACATCCTGGTCGTGTCCGAATTCCGCGGATTGACTGGGCAGCATCGTGGTCGCCACGACCTTGCCGCCTGCATCGTAGAAGGCCTTGATCTTCTTGAGATTGCTCCAGTGAATCACCCGGCATCCCGGAATGACGAGAATCTTGAAGGCCTGATGATTGACCTTGTTTTTCAGTCTGAGCAGCGGCCCATTGATTTCGCACCGATCGTCCAGGATCTCCGGATGCAGAAAGGTGAAGTCTCGACGTACACCGCCGGTGAGGCTGTCACTCAACATGTTGAAATCGCACTCGGGCGGCACGTAGAGACCGGGATGGACATTACCCTTGACCTTGGGCTGGTCCACCACGGCATCGAGCCTGGCATGGGCCTGCATGGCTGCTACCGGATACAGAACACCGATGTCGGCCACCGGACGCCCGCCCTGCAGCAGCAGGCTGGCCCGCCCCACCCAATCATTATACCCAGCAAGATCAGCCGCAATATCCGGATTGAAGTCAGAGATCAACGGCTTGATGTACACACTCTCCGGGTTGTACCACATCCCATGCGGCAGGAACACATTGGCACCGCGTGCGAAGAGTTCCATGCCGTTGCGATAAAGCATGTCTGCATCAAAGGTCTTTCTGAAATTGCCATAGATCTCAACCGCGGTCAGGGGGCGGTCATACGAACAGGACGCAGAACTGGTCAGCTTAAAGCCAGGACGCCCGTGACCGTAGTAGTGGATGGAATCGATCATGGGGATGTCGCTGTGCTCGTAGAACTTGATGTGGTCGGCACCCAGAAAGGTGGGCTGGGGATGGTACTGCCCCATGGCATGGCCTGAGGACTGTACACCATGGGCCGCAGCCCATTGCTGTACCTTGCAGGGGAAACCGTCAGATAGCAGTTCAGCGCGAAAACCAAACAGTGCCACGCGTGCCGCAGCCGTATCCGGTCCAATATCAGACCACAGGGCCGGGTAGAGCAAGGCCGGACTACTGTTGTATTTCCTTTCGAATTTTGCATTGAACCCCGGGGTCCAGTTACGGCGTGATGCCTTTCGCAGTCCAATATCGTCGAAGAATGTCATCTTGATCGTACTGCCAAAGTGATCGGAAAAACGGTCGTAGTATTTATCATACGTTAAGGTGAAGAATGCCTCGATCGACTCAGGGCAAAGATAGTCCACATGCGGGCCGCCATCACGAACACAGGTGAAGATCATCAGCTTCCAGGTTCCGGTTGGGACCTGCCATAGAATCTGCTTGCCGTCTGTGCTAAGCGTCATCTCGCGCCGTTCGAGCGTCTGGGTATTCATGGCAACTGCAGCCATGTGCGTCCCCTGGGGACGAGTCCGGGACCAGGCGCGCGGACCGGTGACATCCTCGGCAAGCATGTCGAGACGACACATCAGGTGCTCCGGATAGAGCCGCTTCAATTGACCGGCGGCCGAACCACTGGGAAAGCCGATGTCATCGTAGAATATCACACGCATGCCCAGAGACTTGCAGGTCTCCAGGATATCGCCATAGCATACGAAGTAGTCCTCACTCAGGTAATCAGGGCGCGTATGCTTTACCGGCAGAACCGCCACTCCTGAAAATCCGCTCTTGTCATGTGCATCCTGAAGCTGGCGTCTGATCTGGCCGGTCTCCAGTGCGCCGTTCATGTGCCAGAGCGGCTGGCTCTTGAACTGCATGGGCGGGTTCTGGAAATCTGTCTCCAAACGGCCTGCTCCAAGGCCCGACGAAACAGCAAGACACAGTATGGTGGTTGCCACCGTTGTAGACATATTAATATCCTCAATGGCATTGTGAGACAAATCTATAACGCCCTGAGCCCACACGCAACACAGCGCTTCCGCCTTTCATTCTCAAGAATGTCACGCCTCGAGCCTGTTGAAGCGACTTGCCGCCTTCACGGATGCTTTTGATGTCCTTGGCCGGCATAAAGATGGTGGCCGTGCTGTTGACCGGAACGCTGACATCCCATCGAAACAAGCCGTTCTCACGCTTCCAGTTGCTGACAATCCTGCCGTAGGGGCAGTCATAACTGCATTTCACCCAGTCAACACTCTTGACCAAGCCGGGACGAAGGATCACGTGCTTGAAGCCCGGTATCTCCGGGTCCCACCGAATACCGGCCAGGCCGCGGTAGAACCAGCCTCCGATATAGGGGAAACACGAGTGGATCTGTGAAAAGTAGCCGTTCCACTGTTCCCAGCAGGTCGTCGCTCCTTTTTCAACCATATATCCCCAACCTGGATAGGTAGTCTTGTTGACCATTGTATCCACCAGATCATTGCGGTTCATTTCAAGGAGAGAATCCACCATGATCTGCGTGCCGATCATGCCGGTATTGAGGTGCCCTTTGTCTTTGACAAGGAGCGTTTCAACATATTTCTTGAATACCACATGTCTCAGAGGCTCCGGCGTCACACCGGTCTTCAAGGGAAAAATCAAGTAAGGCTGTTCGCCGTTGGCATACGCATTGTCTTTCGGATTGAACCAGGTGTCATGAACCTTCTTCTGCACAACATGAATCTCTCGTTCAAAGACCTTTACGTCATCGTCCCTTCCAAGCACCCCTGCAATTTTCTGCATGGTCTGCAGCAGATACACGCGATAGCAGTTGTTGAAGAAACGACGCGAGGTGTCGTCGACCCAGTTCTTTTTGTCCATACCTCTGCGCGGCGGCACCCAGTCGCCCAGGTTGGGCCACCTTTCACCGGGGAAGATGTCCTGAAGTATCCCCTCTTCGCAATGCGCATTGAGGTAGTCCAGATATTTTTTCATATACGGATACCCGTGTTCGAGCAGTCTGCGGTCATCGTAGAACAGATAGGTCTTCCACGGCACCATGATGCACATCGCGCCCCAGGCCGGTCCGCCGCCGGTATTGTGTGGACAGGGCGCGGTAAACGGCACAAAACCGTCGTCTGTCTGCTCATCCCACCAGTTGTGCGACCACTTGGCATACAGTGACGCAGCGTCGAAATTGAAACAACCCGTATCCATGATCGTCTGACCGTCCCCGTAGCCCAGTCTCTCGCGGTGCGGGCAATCCACGGTCTGACCTCCCAGGTTCAGGCAGCGATAGGTCCATCTGACCATGTTATGAATACGATTGTAGAGTTCATTGGAACAGGTGAACGTACCTGTCTCATCTACCTTTGTTTCCACAGGCATGGCAGCCATGTCCGCCTTCTCCGGCGCATAGGACAGCCCTTCAATAAGCACATAGCGGAATGCATGGTAGTTGAACACATTGCTGAATTGCTCCTCAGCAGCGCCTGCTGAGATGAATTCATCATATTGACCATATACAGCAAACCCCTTCCTCGTCTGCTTGGCACGCCACGCTTCATCTGCCTGGCGACCGTCCAGGTCCCCATAGTGCAGAGTGATCTTCTGCCCAGGCATGAGGTTGCGCAATGTCATGTTCATCATGCCGGTCAGGTTAGTGCCGAAGTCGACCAGGAACGTGTCCTTGCCCAGCCTCTCCACGGAGCGCGGCGCGATGGGCGCGAGTCGAACATTGCCTGCGCAGCTCTGGGCGCTGCAGGGCACCTCAGCCACGTCAATTGCTTCAACCGGTGTCCATCCCTGAGTTGACTTTTGCGCGTGCCACCATTGCTTGTCCAGAAGGCGTGCATCCACGCACTCCCCGCCGAACTTACCCCAGCGCCATTCACCCAGCAGCTTTCTTGCACTCGGTTTGGTCTCCCAGGACGTATCCGTGATCAAGCGTTGTTCTTTGCCAGGGCTGGAAAGTTCCAGTTGAGCGCGCACGACTGGACTGTGGTGTTTCACGCCAGGCAGCCCCGGTGAATACCATCCCGTCCCCATCCAGATGCCCAGACTGTTGTTTCCCTTCTTGAGGTAGCGTGTGACGTCATAGGTTCGGTAATAGCTGCGTTTACTGAAATTCGATACTGCAGGGGCAAGGACCTCATCTCCCACCTTCTGACCATTGACAAAGAGCTCAAAGTATCCCAAGGCAGCCACATAGATCGTTGCCCGTTCGGGTGTGTCTTCAACCTGAAACAACTGCCTGTAATAAGGTGACGTCGCCGCCTCGGGCGTGCCGACCCATTTTGCCTTCCAGTCTTCAGGAAGAAGAAGCCCCATAGTCCAGCATGCCGGCTCACTCCACGTCGATGGTTTGCCTTCTTTGTCCCACACCATGACCTTCCAGAAGCACTGCCTACGTGACTGCAGCGTCTTGCCTCTGTAAGCCACATGAACGGATCGATCCGACTGCACCTTTCCGGAGTCCCACAGGTCGCCGACATTCTTGTCCAATCTGTCTCGTGAACTGGCAACGAGCAGGCGATAGGCGGTTTGTTTCTGTGTGCGCTGTTCGGATTCAAGTTGCCAGCTAAGCCGCGGCTTGACCACGTCGATCCCCAATGGATTTGCCAAATACTCGCAGCGCAGATCAGCCGGTCTGATGCCGTCTGTTCTACTTATCTCCATCGAGGTTGTGCTATGGCTCAAGATATTGACGCGCACATCCACCACATGCACTGAATCGCCGTCAAAGGCCTGCTCCACTTGGCCTTTTGACACAGCATAAGACGCGCCCTTGGGCATAACAAAACGCACGCGTGCCCTGGGAAATCCCACATCGAAATGGTTGACCAGTGTGGCCGTATTGGTGTTCGAACTGCCGTCATTGGCATTGGCGTAGGTCAGCGTGAGCCTGCGCCGCCACAGAGAGGGAACGTCCTTGGGATTCTCGATAGCCGGCAGATTGTTCAAGACTGTGTAATGCCCCTCGACATCCACCCTGAACAGATTGAAGGTCGTATACTCAGTGAAGTTCGCAATATACATATCCGTGGAGCCCTGCGTATGAGGGTTAATCACACCCTTGTGATGATTGTGGCCACACATGCCAAACTGAATCTGATTTTCAGCGGCCCAGGGCTGCGGCACAATGTTGAAAAAATGCTTGTAAATCACCCGGAGCGTGCCCGGCCCCACCACTTTTAGCCAGGCACTGTGCTGTACTGCTTCTGCATCATTATTTTCGTCAAAGGCATCACAGAATGCCATGAACCGGGTGTCCCCATACGCAAAATGATGTGTCCGGAGCCCGTGATAGGTGTTCCAGAATTCATATTTGTTCTTGGTCTCCCGACCATCAGCAGGCCGCTCATAATGATCATGATTGCCATTACAGGAAAAGGCCGCCGCCTTGAAATCATGCACCCCTCGGCACCCTTTCTTGTGACTGCCCTTATAATAGAAGTCCGTCCTTTCCTGGGTAGAAGGCCAGGTGGCAAGATATCTTGCATTACCGTCGTCCCACGATCTGGAATTTACATTATCGCCAGTCAAAAAAACCATTTCGGGCCCGATGATGTTGGCGATATCCACAAGTGCTGACAGGTACCACAGCCTCTTGGGTACTCCATCCGGGGCTCGATACGATTCATCGCATATATGGGTATCGGATATATGAAAAATGGTGTAGTTGGCTCTGTATTCCTTGACCACCTTAACCGCACTCAGGGAGATCTCTCTGCCGGAGGAAGTATTTAGAATCAGGTCATAGCGATCTTCCGGGGCCGTGGACGGCACCGACACGGAAACTCGGGTGTCATATGTGTCACCGGACATAGTATCGTATGTCCATGACCCTGTTTCAGAGGTAACTGAGGGTATGGAAACCGAGTTGTAGGGCCCACGTAATTCCACAGACGTAATGCTTTGACCGACATCGGCATCGAACCAGACGGCGAAACTATCACCCCTTTTTACAATCGCGGTCGTGGCATTCCATGGATAAACGATCTTTGCGCAGAGGCCTGTGCCGCAGAAGCTGATCATTAAAAAACAGACTAAAGCGGATGTGGTCTTTCTATGTGTCATGGTCCAATTCCCATCTTAGATTTGCAGGGGCAGTTTTCCCATTTGCTCTTTACTCACAGTATTTCTTGGAATTCACGAATCTGATCTCCGCATCTCCAGGCGCGGTGATGAGCAATCTCCAGACGGGATCTCTCCACCGGCGCCGCAGCCAGTCCCGCTCTAACAGGCACGTCAGTACAGATATGCCATGCTACAGGTGAATGCATTGAACATTGCCCCCCTGCTAATGCACTCCAGCGAATTCGCAGGCGAAAGAGTACGATCCGGGCCCAACTTCCAGAACGATAGGATGCCCCTCAATCGAGCGGATTTCAACCGCATCTCGTCTGCTAATGGGTCGTCCAGATTCCGTGACAGCTTCGATGGAGGCTGTCGGCAAGAAGACAGAAGCCGTCGTATTGGGCGGGACCGTGATATCATAGCGGAAGACGCTCTTTTCAAGTCTCCAGGCACTCTTGATTCGACCATTGATCGAGTCATAGCTGGCTTTGACCCAATGAATGGGCGTATTGTCGGGGTTACTCTTCAACGAAGGCGGCATAGGTCGCAAAAGAACATGACTGTACCCTACATCTGCCGTGTCGATGCCGGCGAGAGTACGGAACATCCACTCACAAACGGCGCCAAAGGCATAGTGGCTAAACGAATTCATGGCAGCATTGTGCCGGCCAAAACCATCTTCTTTGGTATAGCTGTCCCAACGTTCCCAGATGGAGGTTGCACCATTGACAACCTCGTGCCCCCAGGACGGTAACTTGCGACTCTGGAAGAGCCTGACGGCCAAGTCGTGGTAACCATTGGCTGACAAAACCGGCAAAAGTTCCTTGGTCCCCAGAAAACCGGTGGCCATGCGATAGCCATTCCGGGAGATCTGGTCGGCAAGCGTTTCGGCCGCTATCGTCTTCTGCTCTTCAGTGAGTAAGTTGAAGGCCAATGCAAGGACATGAGCCGTCTGCGATTTGACCGAAAGCGCACCTTCTTTACTGACATAGTCCCTGGCGAACGCAGATTTAATCCTCTGGAACACGTCCCTGTAGAATGCAGCGTCACTCTCCTTCCCGATGGCAGCAGCCATCTCCGCCATAAGCTGTGAGGTCCAGGCGAAGTAACAGGCATCAATATACTCAACGGGAGTGGGATCATTCACATTCAGCCAATCCCCCCAGGGATTCCCCAAAGAGATGCCCCCGAATTTCGGGCTGACAGCCCTTCGGAATTCCATGAAGCGAACCATTGATTCATAGTGGTGTTCGATAATGCGTTTGTCACCGTAAACTCTCCAGATGTTCCACGGGCAAATGATACCTGCGTCCATCCAGGCCGTTCCGAAAGACTTGCCACTGCCGCCGTGTTGCATGGGGTACGGCGCGTAGTCCGGGTAGGCGCCGAAAGAACGTTGGGCCTCTTCGACATCATCCAACCACTTGGTGAAGAAGGAAGCGACATCGGCGTTGATCGTGGCCGAGCGGACATAGATCTGGGCGTCCCCCATCCAACCCAGGCGCTCGTCGCGCTGCGGACAGTCTGTGGGGACTTCGACGAAATTGGCGCGCTGCGTTCGTGTGATGTTCTTGAAGAGCTGGTTGATGACGGGGTCCGAGCACTCGAACTGACTGGTCATCGGCGTATCGTTGTGCAGAACCAAGCCGGTTACGGTGTCGAGAGACGGTTTGTGGGGCAGACCCGTTATCTCGACAAACTGAAATCCGTGGTAGGTGAAGCGTGGGGTCCACTGCTCGCCCTTCGGATCACCCTTGAGAATGTACTGGTCGATGGCCCGGGCCCGGCGGAGGTTCTCAGTCATGAGACGGCCATCAGGATGAAGCATCTCGCCGTACCGTAGGGTGACTTTGGCGCCGGCCGGGCCTTTCGTCTTGAGGCGCACCACACCGGCGAAGTTCTCACCGAGATCGAAGATGTGGACACCTGGTTTGACTTCGGTGACCCGTCGGGCCGCTAGCTCCTGGGTAATGGCGATAGGTGGCGCGGGGTAAGCCTGGAGGATGGCCGGCTTAACGAATCCCAATTGTATAAGATGTGTTCCACCCCTGTCAGAATAGGGAACGACCGTGCTTGGATTGTCGGCGGCGGGGATGGCGACCTCCCAATGCGTGTCATCAAACCCGGCTGTTGACCAGCCAGGCATTTCTTTCCGCGCATCGTATGTCTCGCCACCTTGAATGTCCGCCTCGCGCAGCGGACCGTCGCCCGTAACTTTCCAGGAGGTGTCTGTAGTGATCGTTTGGTGGGTGCCGTCTCCGTACTCGAGTTCAAGCTGTGCCATAAACGCGGGGGTTTTCCCGTAGAAACAGCGTCCAGACCGGTACGGACCATAGCCGACGAGGACGCCGTAGCCAACGTAGCCGGCGTACCAACCATCGGCAACCACGGCCCCAACGGCATTGTCGCCGTGCCCAAGTAAACCAGTGACATCGTAGGAGTGGTAGTAGGCCCGCTTACGGTAATCACTCCAACCGGGGGCGAAGTAGCGATCGCTAACGCGCTTACCGTTGAGGTAAAGGTCCTGGATTCCCAAGGCGGTGGCGTAGAGGGTGGCGCGCCTGATTCCGGCTCGTACTCTGAATTCCTTTCGATAGTGACGCGCGGGCGGCAAGTAGAGTTCTTTTCGGCTGCGGTGCACAGGTGAGACGTCACGGAAACTGATAAACTCAGCACACCAGTCATCCACCGCAAACAGGCCAACAGACCAGTGGGCGCGCTGACTCCAGGCGGACGCTTCGCCCTTCTCGTCCCAGATACGTATCTTCCAGTGGCAGCGTTGGCCAGCTTTGAGGGAGACACCCTTATAGACGATCTGGGCGGTTGCGCGTCCCTGGACCTTGCCCGTATCCCAGAGGTCTCCCTCATTGTCGGCCAGGATCGCCTCATCGCTGGCGACAATCAAGCGATAGGCGGTCTGTCGATGCCCCCGTGGTCCGGGAGCCAACTGCCAACTCAGACGCGGCTCGCCAGTCCCGATCCCAACAGGGTCCGCGAGGTATTCACATCGCAGGTACGCCGGCGCGGTACCGGCTTGGACAGAGACGAGGTGACACAACAGATACAGGGCAGCGACGAGAGCGTGTTTCGTCATGTGAGTTCCTTCCGTCCGTCCGTCTTTTTGCGTAAACCGTATACATTGATCCGTGCCGATTGCGACCGCAGTTGCCTGAGGCCGATGGAGGGAATCGGGGAGACAGGATTTGAACCTGAATCGATGCCCGATACCGACGCTACAAGAAGATAGCAGGAGCACGATAAAACGCAATGAGAAACCGTTAGACCGCGGTTCTCGCAACAGACCACGACCTAGCCCCAGTGCCGGAAGCAAGACCCCAACTGCCCGAAGCAACACATCCGGCGCTTGTGAGTATTGTCAGGGCTGCTGGGGGTGATGTCAAGGAACGATACCCACGGCAGTAGAGCCTCCGACACTGGCCGGTATGTAGCCTCCGACTGATTCGGACAGCCACGTGATTTGCCAAGACTGGCAAACACCTCAGCGATTCCTTGCTCGTCTCTATTTACGGTGACAAAAAGTGCTCCACATCTCACCCGAAACCTGCTGGTCGTACCGGTGGTGATCCTATCGGTGGCCGCGTCTGTCAAGGGGTCGGCTGCGAGGGCTGAATCGGGACACCGCAGAAGGTCAAAGCCGCCATCCCGTTTTGGCCGAAGAGGATATTGTCTTGATTCCAGGACATCTCCTTCAAATAGGTTATCCGCTTGAAAGCGCCCGGCTCTTTCAGCGTCAGAGTAAGGACGTTGCCCTTGACCGTCCCGCTGACAACGAGTCCTTCAGTGTCGTCCAAATAGAATTGGCTGGCGAGCAGATCATCCCATACCACGGGCTGGTCGAATTCCAACGCAATCGAACGCCTGGCGGCATACGCACAGTAGGCACGTACAAGATTCGGCGCCGTGATCGGTGCATCGACTTGCCGGCCGTAAAAATCCCGCTCTAATAAATGCTGAATCCGCCGGGCAAAGACACTCCACCCTTCAAGCGGGTAGTGACAGGATCCGCCGGGCTGGATGCCAAGCGTGGATAGCATCGCCATATTGGAATACAGACGGGCCAGGGAGCGCTGTTTTCCCCGCAACATGTCGCCGTTCCCCGCACCCATGGCGCAAGCGTTCGGCCAGATCTGGAAAACGTAATATCGGGTGACGTTGGGAAAATCCCGCTTCCAGTCTGCTGACATTCCAACGAAGTATCGCTGATAGGTCTTCCAACCGTAGTCGCCGTCGGGCCCTGCTGCGCCCTGATCATTTTCTCCCTGATGCCAGATGATGGCCCGGATCCCGTGGGTCAAACGCGCCTGCTTCACCCGCCAGAGCATGCGTCCGTAGATCGTGTCGAGATCCGTCGGATTCGCATCGTTGCGCTGGTGCTGGTCGATCCTGGTGCCTCCGCGCGCTCCATTGACGATAAATATGGGAACGTTCTGGCTCTCCACCAGTCGCTTGGCTAGCTCCATGCCCCACCATCCCAATTCCGCCAGATGTTCCTTCTGCGCCTTCCACACCGGCTTGCACCAGAGGTTCTCCCGCTCGCCGGCCTTGAAAAACTGCGAACGTCCATAGCTGCGCACCCATTCGTTTGTCACACGCGGAGATGCCTCGCGTGTGTCCGTGGCCAGGGCATTCGACTGGCCGTCGATGAGGTAGGCGTCACCGCACACGATATCGCCGGCCCGATGCAGCACGGTCTCCGAAGCTCCGGTCCGGGTCCCGAACTCGATTCGGTATTTAACCAGGGCCGGCGCGAGCTTGACAGCAAAGGCGTAAGAACCGTCCTTGCCCGGCGCCTTTCTTTCTTCGGCATGCTTTCTGTCGTCTGCAAATACACGCAGAAACACCTCCTCAGCCTTTTCCTCCAACACCCCCTTACAGTGCAGGGTGCCTCGGCCACTGTCGTCACGTGCGTAAAACTGTCCCTGGACCGGCATTTCGCTCTCACCGGGAACCCAGGGAACCCAAGCGTCGGTCTCCGGCTCCTGAACGGCGATATCCGTCGCAGCCATGACCGGCTCACCCCCGTTGGCCAATGAGAGTGTCACGGTCATCTTGCCGCTGTTCTGTGCGCGTGTGAGAATCAGCTTTCCCGGCGTGATCTCCTTGATGACTGCTAATCCGGAGACGCTCCAGCCGTACTCCAGTTCCCCTGCGCCGGCGTCCTGCATGGCCTTCATGTTGGCGATTTCCGGGACAATCTCGATCGTCTTGCGCCCGTCCCAAGTCTCAGGCGCCTTGAGGCTGACAACCGGATCGGGAATCGCCTCAGTGATCTTGATGGCGACGTCCTTTGTACGCAGGCGTTCGGGATAAACCACCTTGAGTTGAAGGATCAGCGATTCATCGCCGCCTACTCTGCCGGCATCGAACGTATGCGATCGCCGATCCACTCCAACGACAGTCTCCTGACTACCGCGTTTGAGAATCCAATAGAGCTTCTGCGCACCGGCAATCCTGGCTACGACTCTGACCGACTCGCCTTCCGATACCGTCAGTTCACCCGGAGAGACCGACAGGGCATTGCCCGGTTTCACTAGCGGTCCGACAAGCGTCTGCAGGGTCTTCTGGTTTTCGTATTCGAGCTTGACCCAGGCCGGCGAGCGCGTCACGTCCGAGATTCTCACCTCGTCGATGTCACCGATGAAATCGTAGATGTTGTACCAGCCGCCGATCCACATTCTCGCTGGACTCTCTATGTTCAGCGTTGCGGCCGTGGTCCTGGCCTTCGCATCGAGGACGCCATTGACATAGATTCGCGACTCGCCTTTTTTGTAGGTGTGGACCACGTGGGTCCATTGGCCCAACGGGATCGAAGGGCTGCTGGACACGTCGGCGTCGGAGAAGTAGCCGTCCATCCGTATCTTCGACGGACTGTTGTACCACATCTGCACCTTGCCCTGCCTGTACTCCTTGCCCCAGGAAAGGACTCTGCAGTTCTGCTTGTCCCCGCGGAACCACACTGACGAGGAGTGCGGCGCGCTGCCGGTGGGGAATGTCGTGATGTTCTCGCCGCAGAACACGCCTTTCTGCCCGGGGAAATGCCTGGCTGCGCCGATCATGCCCGCCGAAGCGGTCGTGCCGGCGTCTGTGGAACGGATCGCGCCAACTTCGTCCTCAGCCACCGGGCCGTTCATGTGCCAGACGGCCAGGTGCCCGTTTGTTTTGTCGAACACTGCCCTGCCGTTGGATTCACAGGTGGCTGAGGCGTTGCCCCAGTGAACCTTGATCTGCTGTTTCGCATTGCCCGTGATTTGGGGGATCCTCACCCAGATGATCGCGGTTCCTTGGTGCGCGTCCCACTGCTCGATCTGGTGGGACAGTCCCCTGCCCGCCGGCGTTGAAAAACGGATATCCTCGCCGTTTGGCCTGGGCTGGGCAAAGTCAAAGAACTCCTTGTCCAGCCGTACCAACAGGGGGAAATCTGTCACCGATGCCGATGCGGGAAGGTTCGCCCCCTCCGGTGTGGTCAGGATGAACATCGAACCGTGATGTTGCCAGCCGGCGTATTGGGCCGAAGCGCTGCGCCCCACAGACAGGATCGAGACCACTCCGCAAAGCAGGCCTGCGAGCGTATGGAAATGTCGTTGTTTCATCAACGCCGTCCCTTTCGATCGTGACTCCTGTATGACTAGTCGTTAACGATAACTCGTGGGTCGCCAAAGACACCGAGAACATCATTGGCCCTTTTTCCGTCTTGTATGTTTCTGCCGTCAAAGGTCAGCATGAGGCAGTTGTAATCGGCAAGCTCAATATCGAATGCTTTGGCAGGTGAGTCTTTTGTCATCTTACCGCTATCCCAAAGAACTCTGTTTCCAAAGTAGTCTTCGTGAAAGATGCGGAATCTGCCCTCATTGTCTCCCTGGTAGGATTCGTCCAGGGCCACAGTCCCCATTAAGCGGTCGCCGCGTTCGGTGCCAGCGAACATGAAGGCGGCTTTGCTTTTACAGCCGAATCCTTTTTCGAAAGTCTTGCCGTCGATCCTGATGAGATTTCCTTTAAATGTTCTGTTGTAAACCGGCACGCTGAAGTCCCTCCATGCGTAGTACAGATCGCTGAGAGAGGTAACGCCCTGACGGGTGATCGTGTATTTCTCAAGCGGCACGCGTGGGGCCGTGGGCAGAGGTCTGCCTTTCCTTCCGATCTTGAGCATCATACTGCCATGCTGCCCCAGTGCTCTGGCAGTGAAGGCATCCTTGAATGTGCCAAGGTCTTTGCGTGCCCAGAGATCGCGTGCCGGTTGTTTGTCCGACAGGCCAATCATTTCCCATGTCACTGTGATATCCGCTTCCTTTCTGCCCTTGTTCAGGAGCAGAACCGCCGTGGTCCCGTCGGCCAGCGGCTTGTTGTACACCTCGAGTTTGTCATCAACGAATACCTTGTAGCCCTGTACGCCGCGTGGGTCCTGATTCACCGCGATCACTTCAGGCGCCGTCAGGATGTCCCTGACGGTGTCTGTCATGTGGGGCAGGTCATTACCGGCCATCAGGGGAGCCGCCAGTATGCACCAGAGCCCGAAGTGCGCCTTGTTGGCCGATGCCCTGACCTTGTCGTCTTCTATTTTAAGATTTCCCACCTGCAGCATATCAGGGTCATTCCAGTAGCCGGGCCCGGCAAATTGCCAGAGTCCGTTAAAGGCAGGATGAGACCTGTGGCTGCCGCCGGAACAATCCCCGCAGTTATATACAGAATCCATCCAGGATCGGATATCCCACCCGGTGCGCCACAACTGAGAAGTCTCCTTGCCGCCCCACACCCATGCGGCGTTGCCAAAGTCCGAGATGCTCAACACCATGGGACGGCCTGTCTCTTCGATATAGTGGCGGAAGATCGCATAGTCCTCGGAGCTGAGCCTGCCATTGCCCTCAGCAGAACAACTGTCCATCTTGATGTAGTCAACGCCCCAGGAGGCGAATGTCGCCATATCGATCTGCTCATGCCCGAAGCTGCCCGGCAGTGACTGGCAGGTTCTGTAGGCGCGGTCTTCGTAAATGCCGAACTTCAGGCCTTTGCTGTGGATGTAGTCGCCAATGTCCTTCATCCCCTTGGGGAACTTGACGGGGTCTGCCTGCAAGGCGCCGTTTTCGTCGCGTTCGGGTGCCATCCAGGCATCGTCGAGAACCAGGTATTGATAGCCGGCATCCCGCATGCCCGAGGAAACCATGGCATCAGCGGCGGTCTTGATATTGACCTCGTTGATGTCTTTGGCAAAAATATTCCAACTGTTCCATCCCATCGGGGGCGTCGGAGCCAGATAGGCATACTCTGCCTGATCCCCTGCGCTAATGGAGTTACTGTGTTGAGTCGGCCCACACCCGCTTAACACGATGCAGAAGGCAATGAGTAAAGCCAGAGAGATGTTTTTCGTGGTTTTCTCAACCATGCGTTGTTTCCTAAACAGGAGTCCTGATCTAACATTGTCTACATGACATTCGAGCTGTTTATGGCCTATTTTCCCATGGCCTGCCGTGTGACGATGGGTACGTATCCCACCTCCATCCCCTTGGGCGGTGTGACGATCAGACCCGGGTCAATATGCGCCAGTTTTCCGACTGTGGGTGGCGCCAGGTAGTCCCGGTCCTTGGTCCAGTGTCGGTGAAGTTTCTCCACGCGGGTCTGCAGGGTCTCCCGCTCCTTGTCTGTCAGGTCGGCGTTGAGTAAGGCCGGCTGGTCTGCGAATCGATACCAGTAATACGTCACTGTGCTGCCATCGCCAATTGTCACCTTGAAGGGGCCGGCTACTGGGCCGGGCTTTTTCCAGCAACTCTCGGCATCGTCTGGTGTCACGTACGCTTTGGGGGGCTTCTCCACCGGCCTGCTAAAGCTGACTCTGTCCAGTCCGGTTTCTGCGGGGACATCTTCGGCCGCCACCGCAACCCACTTACCGTTTTTGTTTTTATCATCCTTGGACAGGTGATAGTATTCGGGCAATGTCACCAGTGATCCGTCTTTGGCTTCTTTCCTCGTCACCAGATCGCCGCTCCACTGGAACCTGAAGGTCAACGGGTCGGACGCCTTGGTACTCATAAAGGCATCCATGGCCATTGGAGCCCTTTTCTCTTTGGGCACATGACGCATATAAATCCTCCAGTTTGCGCCGCCTTGCCCGTTGAATGTCTGTACGCAAGTGCCCTCCGGATCAATGGTCCCGTCCACGCGGTCGCCGCCTTCGAACCAGGCCTTGACACCGTCCCAGAGTGCCTTCCTGTTGTACACTGTAAGGCGGTGCAATATCACCGAGTCCCCGTTGGGCCCTACAGGATACTGAGGTGGGATCATACGTGCGTATGTCTGACCCTTGGAATCCGTGGCCTGGGCACAGTGGATATGTTGCGTTTCCATGGAAAAAGGCTTGTTGGCCTGTGAGGGGCGGCTGTCAAAAAACATGCCACTCAGGCGAGGATCCTCCACTGACGCACGAGACCAGAAATAGGGGGTAAAGAAAGCCACCGGACCCTTGAAGTTTCCAGTGTTCAGAAACAACGTCCAGCATTGATCACCCGTGGGAACGTCTTTGCCCGCCGTGGTAGATCTCGCCTCAGTCAACGGCAACGGCAGATACCCGGAGCCAAACAGTTCCCCGCAGGTACCCTGTTTCAGATTCAGACCATCCGGGGGCCACAGCACCCAGGGGCTCAACTGTGCGACACCATACTTGCCTTTAGGGTTACTCCAGTCCCTTCCCTGGCCGGCACCGGGTCCATTGGCCCATCCGCGAAAGTTCAGTTCTACACCGCCCATGATAAATTTTGGAATTTCTGTAGGATACTCCGTGTCACGCCACCAGCCAAGCCCGCCCTCGATATCCGAATACAGCTTGAGTCCCTCAGGCGCAGGCGTGTCATTATGAGCATGCATCCATGTACCGAACAGGCCCGATTGAAACTGGTGCCCTGGATATGTCTGCAACAAGGGCCACGCGGCTGAATACATCGAATACCCCGCATTGTACGTTGGGTCAACTCTCTCTTTACCGACAGACGTATATCCGCCGACATTGCCTCTATGGATCGTGACGTCTTGGGCGAACAACGTGGTCAGGGGCAGGGCCAGAACAAGGAACAAGCAGTATCGAAACAGTGTCGCATACGGGGTATTCAACATGGCAGAACCTCAAGAAACATTATACCGGGATTTTGCAGATGGACGCTCGCCCACGACCAACGCGGTCCTTATCCGATTCTGCATTATTCGTATTTCAGTATCCATTTCATATCCGTGTTGGCAGTGGCAAAGAGTGTCAGGCAACTGAGGCCGGCGACCGGATGAGGTTTGAGTTCAGACCTGCCGCCCTGGGCATCTGACTTGAGCACCTGGGTGCCGTTGTTCGCCACAACGATCTTAAAGGGTTCGCCTCCGATGACACTGGCTGTACCGCTCAAAGTCCTTGTTTCAGTATCCCAGCGTACATCCGTCAGATCCACCCAGCCCTGAAGCACGTGGCGGTTGGTGCTGATTACCTGCGGATGAGGCAGCGCCTTGCGCAGTGAGATCATGGCGCAGCAGTTCGGGTTCAGCGTTCGCTCGATGCGCCGGGTACCGGGCAGCCTGCCGAGGTAGGTGTCGGACCAGAACTCGTACGCGTGGTAGTGAGCCGCCGGATCCAGGCCGACGGCGTTGTCCACGCGCTCGCCGCTGATGGCCGTGGCCACCACGGCGGTCTCGTTACCCGTGTTGTACAGGGCAATCTGGTGCCAGTCGGGCATCAGTTCCAGGTCATACACCTGCGGGTCCTGTATGCCGGTAAAGGCGTCGAGCGGACGCGCGGTCCTGGGCTCCGGATAGTGGGGGTAGATACGGGAGAAATCATGGGTGATGTCCGGCGTGAACAGCGAGAAGGAGGTGGACAGGTCGATACGACCGCTGGTGAGATAGACCATGGTGAGCATGGACCGGCGAATCTCGGGTGACAGATTATGCACGGCCTTGGTATCCGGATAGTAGTTGAACACGGTCCGGTTCTTGTACCAGCGCAGGCCGCTGATGGTGACCATACCCGGTACGTATTTATTGGAATCCGTCCAGGTACGCTGGGTATCGACCACACCGGCTGTCATGTCCAGACAGGGACGTCCGGATTCCCCCAGGTTGCGTTCGTCGATGAGACCGTCCTTGCCCATGGCCTCACGCAGCAGTCGAAAGGCCCGACGGTAGGCACCGTTGCAGGTGGCGTAGCGGTCGTCAAAGCCACCCTCGGGACGCCAGGCCGTGGCCGGGTAGTCAACCTTGACCCCGCGAATGCCATCGTCACGTAGTGTGCGCCAGGTCTGGACAAAGTACCGGGAGAATGCCTCGTCCGTGTAGTCGTACGTGACATAGGGCTGATTGTGCGGATGCTTGTTTTTCCACGTCTTGTTGGGCACGCGTTTGTCGACTTCGGAGCTGTCGTCGAAGAGCATGTACTGGGGGAACTGGCGCGCGAAGTCGTCGGACGGCATGCCAAGCTGCATGTAGATATAGGCGATGCCGTTCCGGGCGTTCATGGCTTCGCTCCAGGCGGCAATGGAGTCGTAGGGCGGCACCAGATGATTGAACTTGCGCATATGGGCATCATCCCACCAGCCCTGTTCCGTGTCCAAGTGATACTTGTCCGGTTCGAGACGGAGCGAGACCTTGGTGTATTTGGTCAATCCGCAGTTGTTGGCATGCTCAAGCTCACCGATCAGCTTGGCCGAATTATTGACACTGGGTAATCTGCTGAGAACCCCGGTGCTCCACCCACAGAGCACGGGAAAGTCGTACACATTGGGGCGTGCGTTGTTGGCAAGACGCATGGCCCATCCGTACCGTTCCAGGGCCTCGAACGGTTCTCTCGTGTGGACGTCCAGGTAAAACGTGTCTGCTGTCAGATAGTTTTGATCTTCATCCACCAGCCGGCCCACGGGATCCTCTGCGAAGAACCCAGGTGCCCCCTGTTCCAGGGTGGCGTACTTGCCGAACTCGCTGTATGCCAGGCCGCCCCACACGGCCGTGCGGCGCTGCCCCTCGATCAACCCGGTGAGCATGAGACTGTTGGCGGAACTGCGCGAGAGTCCCGGTGTCACGCGTGTCCGTTCCGATCCTGCTGCGCCGTTGAGTGTCATGGGCTGCGCCAGGGTTTGGCCACCGAAGAGGCGCGCCCCTGCCAGCGGTTCGCTTTCCCTGAGGCGTATGCTGAAGTAGTTGGGTGTCTTCAGACCGAACCCGAACACCAGGGCAGGGCTGTTCTCGTACAGGGTGTAGGAAAACAGGCGTTTGACCCGCTCGTAGTGGCGGAGTACGCTCCGGTCCACGACCTCCAGGACGATGCGTTTGCCCGTGCCGAGCCGGTCCTGTACGTCCTCCACGGTCATCAACTTGACACCTCCCGGGACCTTCCCCGACGGCAGCCCGAACCGTCCCGCCTCCAACAGGGCCTCTCCGCTGCGTGCATCCTGGATGGAGAAGAGACCCTGTGTGGCGTCAAAGTCAACTGAAATGATCCCGTTGCTCACTCGTCCATCTGCGTATGTCACTGATCTTGCGGGATCATCGGCCCGGCCCTCGGGTTTTGCGGGGCCGTTGCCCGGCGTGGCATTGACGGCCAATCCCGTTATCACCAGGGTGGCCAGCGCCAATACGGTTTGGATTCTGTGCTTTGTCATGATAGGTCAATTCTCCATGGGTAGTTATCGGGTATTTGTCCTATCAAAGACCGTGACAGGGCGTTTTGTGCGTTTGGTGTACACGTGGACGGCGGTACGAATCGTCACCGGGCCCAACAGTCCGGAAGGCTGCAGGCGGCGGTCCTTGCGTGACAGTCTCTCATGTAGATTCGTCTTGCAGTACTGTTTCTCGGGTGACAGAAAAGCATCGCCGATCAGACGATTCGTCCAGGTATTGGCGACCTCCACGGCCAGCTCGTTTTCACCCGGCTTGACAGCGTCGGTGATGTCGACACAGAACGGCGGTTTCCAAAGCACGGCGATTTCCCGTCCGTTCAGACGGACCCGGGCCACCTTGTGCACCACACCCAGATCAAGTTCCATGTAAGCATTCGGAGTCAAGGTACTTGGCGCCACGGTGAACGTCTTGCGATAGACGGCCCGACCGGAGAAGTATTTGACCCCGTCGTCCTTGGACTCGGTCCAGGAGATCAGTTTTTCAAAGTTCGTCTGTTCTGGTGCTCCCCAGCCCGGCAAGAAGCTCAGTTGCCAGGGGCCGGTCAATTCCAAAGGGATGTTGACGCATTCGACCTTAATCTCTTCTGATTGCCCACTCGTTGTTGACAAGGCATAGGTCCCCGGCGTCCAAGCTTTCAAATACGTGCGGCCCGAGGAATCGACCCCCAGTTCAGCGTCGGGTCGAGCTTCCCCTATGTTCTCGTCCGAAGCAGGATCAAACACCGTACCACTCGAGACAGCATGAATCTTGACACCGGGGATTTCGTCATCGTCAAAGAACTTCACTCGAGACAACCCCGCACGTTCGCTGGTGCCATCAATGCAACGCGCTGAGTTGTGATTGGAATTCACACGGAACCGAATGTACCGGGCGCGTTCGACTTCCACCGCGAGATCCTGATGATAGTGTTTGTCCTCGGTTTGCGGCGCCACTGCCAGGGAGAATCTGCCACAACTGACGAAAGTCGTGCCGTCCGAAGACGCGCTGATCTCCATATCCTTGATGCCGTAGTTCATGAATCCGCGTACTGGCTCCGTGTAGTTCCAAATCCGGATCTTCTTGAGATCGTGCAAGGCCCCCAGATCGAATGCAATGTACTGATCGGCCAATTTCGTGTTCTCGTCTGACAACCAGATGGCCCCGCCCGGTGTGGCTGAATGCGGGGAAAACGCCTGAATGTATTCGGAATCGTGGCTCACCAGAGCCTCAACCCCGGTGAAGTGCGTGGCGGGAGCAGGTTCTCCGAACACGACAAACACCGATTCGGCTGGCTTGAGATGCAGCTTCAAACAGGTCACGCCATCCTGGAAATCATAGGCCGGAATGTCGCGCAATTCGCCGGTCTCCGGATGCCACAACTGGGGCCTCTTCCCTTCGACGCGAAAGCTGCATTCGACAGTTTCCCAGCGTTCATTCAGATTGATCACAAAATAGATGTCTTGCTTGTGTGTCCGTCGATGCACATAGTCCAGGCGCGTTCGCCGGTCGGAGCCCGTATACTGGAAGTCCGGTCCGATCCCGTTCTTCTGTAATACGTCGGGCACAGAACGGTTCCATACCACGCGGCCCTTGCCGTATCGATGTTCCGTAACTGACTGGCCGTCACAATCCCCCCACAGCTTGTCAGCAAGCTGACGGACCCGGTCATCGCGCCGGGGGTAGTCGACCAATGTCGCCGTGCGAATCGGCTTTGGCCCAATGATCGTCGCGCCCGCTTGAACCAACTCTTCCAGCTTTTGCAGGACCTCAAGGCTCATATCCTCACGCTGCGGAAAGACTAGAACAACATAACTCATGCCATCGGGCAACGTAATTCGACCGTTGCGAACAGTCATACGGTTCAGGATTACGTCACTGTTGACCACGTCGTAGTCGTAACCGTCGCCCGGATTATAGTCGATGCCCTTGGCGGACACGAAGTTCGGGGCCTCATCGCCGTAGTAATAGCACGCATCCCCGACAAACAGTCCCTTTTGCAGCATATAAGAACATCGTGAGAGATAATCGATAAACGGTCGGGCCATAGGCCACCAGACGCGATTGGGATTGATGTGTGTACCGGCATGGTAATACTGGCCCGGTAGTCCCGCCTCGTCGGGACTATGGGAAAATGTGTGGAACGTGAAGTGATTCAATCCCTCCCCCATGGCCCGGTCCGCCATGAGCTTGTAAAAGTAAGGGCCGTCCTGCAGATGGCGCCAGCTCGTGAACGATTCTGCATCGACTACCGTCTTTCCGTAGATGTGCGCTGCCGACGAAATCTCCTTGACCAACCAGATGTTATTCATCTTGGGCCAGAACTCGCCGCGCAGGATATCCACCGCCCCCAGGGCTTTGAGTGCATCGACCGGGCAACTGTCCCAAATCGGCGCGCCGGGTCCGCCGGCCTCGGCACAGAGCTTCACCCCGTAGCGGCGCAGGTAGGCGCTGCCCGTGCGGTAATGATTGTCGATGAACACATCGCTGACGAGTTTCTTCCAGTCGTACAAGAACCGTTTCGTGATGTCGGAGTCCTCTGTTTTCCACCCCTTCAGCAGCGGCACATACTTGAGGGGATCGTAACCATAGGCCTGTTTGAATCTCTCGATGATCCGGCCGGTCCAGATGGTGTGATGTCCCAACTCCATGCTGTCCACTTCCAGGTGATCCAGCGGAAACTCCCTGATATCGCCCAGTTCCGATTCGAGGCGGTCTATGATGGTGCCGAAATGCATGCGCGTGGACTCGGGATTCAAGAAGTCGATCATCGGTCCGCCTGAATTCGGACTCTGCGCGATCAACTGGTAGCCGGTATTGCTCATGACAAACCGGAGAATCGTCCATTGGCCCGCAGGCACATCCCAGGTCAAACGTCCGCGCCCGTTCATGAACTCGGTGATATCGATCACCGCGTTCGTTGACTCGAGAATGTGATCGTCACGATGAGGCACAGCCAGAACGGCCACGTCCCTGGAAAACAACGGGCGTCCGTCAGCGTCTTTCGGACATGCTTTGGGCACCTCCGGAAAGGGCAGGGCTCGGGACAGCGTGGCAGGGCCCTCCACGGTAACCTGAGAGTGGAACAATCCCATGCCTGCACCGGCCGGTTTTACCCACGTGCCCCCGGCATTCCATCCGCTGGCCGCCACCATGCCCAGGCTCAGTCCCAGGCGTTTGGCCTCCTTCAGGGCATGCGCCACGGCCTTGAGAGACGCCTCGCCCAGGAACGTCGGACCGGCCGGAATCATCTGGTCCGGATTGATATAGGCGTGCACATCCCATATGTCGGCGCCGCCCATGCCCTTGGCCTTCATCTCCTCCAATTCATACGTGATGCGATCCAGGCTGACATGCCCTTCAAGCCAGGCCCAGAAGGCCCCCGGCCGGGCACATACAGGCGGATTCATAAACCCATTCGGGTCTGCGAGCTGCTTGAAAGGCCCCTTCTTACTGTCCAGATTCGGCGTTACGTCCTGCGCCGCGACGTAGAAGGCGAATCCCAATACCGCCGGGACGGTCAGAGCCAGGACGGTTTTGATTCTGTTGTTTGTCATGATCATTCAGTGCTCCTTTCGGCCGCGGCTGTGTGGTCACTTCATCGGGCCCCAGATGTCTTCCAGCAGATCATGCAGAACAGGGCTGCATGAAACAGGATGAGTCGATTTCTGTTCATTCTCTTTTTCATGCTTGCCGCCCCTTGCTTCTACTGATCCTTACGTATTTTGGCGGCTTCTGCACTTCATCCGCAGCCACATCGGACGCCACCATCCACGCCCAGGGGTTTTCCTCCCCTGCGTTCCTACTGCCAGATCCATTCGCGATCTTGCCATCACACTTGTCTGTGACCATGTGCCAGCAAGGCTACAAAGAGTTCATAATAGTATCAGCATTCAGACAGACAGGACAATTCCATAACGGGAATATGATCATCCATTTTAGGATCGCTTTATGGGCTTTATGACTACTCTTTCTTTTTAAGGGGTATTTCTTGAAAAAACTGAATGGATGGGGCACAATGCCGATATGGGCCAAAGACGAGCCAAAACGGGCGATGCGACACGGTAGCATGGATACCCAAATGAAAAAGATACCCAGAATCCTTGTTCTGATTGAGGCATCCAGGGAGTTCTCCAGGGGGATTCTATCCGGCCTGGCCCTGTACTCGAAGATTCGCGGACCCTGGATGTTTGTCACGCGCCCTCCATTTTACGTGAAGGATACCATAGATTCGACCGTCATCTCCTGGATCGATACCCTAGCCATTGACGGTATCATTTTACAGGCTCGTTTTATTACCGATCAAATCAGACAATCGGGTGTGCCCCTGATCGCGCTTGACGCGAACACGAACCTGAAGGGGATCCCCAGGATCTTGTGCAATAATCAACGCATCGGGCAGATGGCAGCCGAGCACCTCCTGGAATGTGGATTTTCCCACTTTGCCTTTTGTGGCTTCGATCATCTGACCTGGTCTCAGCAGCGTCGTGACAGTTTTCGTCAGACCGTGGAAGACGCTGGCTATCCGTGTTACATCCATCGGCAGTCCCAAAGAGACGTTCTGCAATCCTGGACGCTTGAGTATTTTTCCATTATTGACTGGCTGGCTGCTTTGCCCAAACCGTTGGGATTAATGGCCTGCAATGACGACCGCGGGCAGCAGATTCTTGAGGCCTGTAAGATTGCAGGGTACCCCGTTCCTGAAGAGATTGCCGTGGTGGGCGCGGATAACGACCAATTGGAGTGTGTGCTGACGGCACCTCCGCTTTCCAGTGTGTCGTTGAACTTGGAAAAAGCCGGTTACCAGACTGCCGAGACCATGGCTAACCTGCTCCAAGGCAGGAAAACCGGCGATATTATCGTGGATCCAATCCAGGTTGTTCGACGTCAGGCAACGGACATTGTGGCGGTTGGTGACGCAGATGTGTCAACCGCCCTACGTTTCATTCGCGAACATGCGGACGAGTACATTCAGGTCAACGATGTCATCCAGATCCTGAGCGTGTCACGCAGAACACTGTACGCCAAATTCCGTAAAGCGCTGGGACGCAGCGTACACGATGAAATCGTACGTGTGCGTCTCGCCCGTATCAAAAGTCTGCTCACGGACACCCAGCTTTCCATTTCCCGCATTGCCAAGGTTATGAATTTTACCGGTCCGGACAAACTCTTTCGCTTCTTCATCCGGGAAAGCGGCAAAACGCCAACCGAGTTTCGCAAGAACACCGTGGGCTACAAAACCTGAGACGAATCGAATGTGCGGGCCTGGTTCAAATATGAGTTGATTCTTAACACAAAAGGACATTCAGAACCGATGCCAATCACTTATGAATTTCCCAAAGAGCATTTCCGGTAGGTTCGACACGCGACCAGGAGGCTAGTATATACAGGTTCAACCAGCCCCTTGATTTGTTTGACGTCGGGGGGCATACTCATGGTCCCAGTTGTCACGGCCAAGCCTATCCGTTGATCGGTAGTGTGCATAGTAGATTAGCTCGCAAGAATGAGAAGGACAACCATGACGAATCCGAGGATGAATCGAAGAAGCTTTTTGTCCCAAGCCGCCGGCACGCTGGCTGTGAGCACGGCCTTATCGGGATTTGCCATCGGCCGATCCGGGGGCTCCGCCAACGAGAAAGTCAATGTGGCTTTCATTGGATCCGGGGGGTGGATCGCGCAGCAGCCTTATGAACAGGGCTGCAAAGATGAAAACCTCGTGGCCTTCTGCGATGTGGACCGCAACCACTGCGCAGAAAACATGAAGAACTGGCGCACCACCCAGCCCTTCTTTGACGACTACCGTGTGATGCTCGACAAGATGTACAAGCAGATCGACGCCATCGTGATCTCAACGCCGGATCATGCGCATTTCCCGGCCACCCTGGCCGCCATGGAACGCGGTATCCATGTGTACACCCAGAAACCCCTGGCCCACAATATCTGGCAGACGCGCACCCTGGTCAAGGCCAAGGAGCACTATAAGGTCATAACCCAAATGGGCAACCAGGGCCATGCGGGTCATGGGATTCGCAAATCCGTGGAAGCCTGCCGGGCCGGCGTGATTGGAGAGGTCACAGAGGTCTATGCCCGCAACAGCGGACCGGACATGGGCGGGCCGCATTTCGCCAATCCCAAGACCATGCCGCCCCCGTCCCCCCCAGTGCCCGAGGGGCTCTCCTGGGACTTGTGGGTAGGGCCTGCCGCCATGCGTCCGTTCTACACCGGGTACCTTCCGTATCGATGGCGGGCCTTTTACGATTTCGGATCGGGAATGCTGGGCGACTGGGGCTGCCATACCTTTGACACGCCGGTCTGGGCCCTGGATCTGGATCCACCCACTGTAGTGGAATGCCTGGAACGCAAAGCATCGCTCAAGGGCCTTATTCCGGCCGGTAGCCGCCTGAAGTACCACTTTCCCGCCAAGGGTCGCCGCGGCCCCGTGACTCTCTACTGGTTTGACGGTCCCCAGGACTGGACCAGGGTCGGCCGCATCGACAAATTCGGGGCAGAGCACGCCGCTCATCTCGGCAGGGCATGCTGGATAGTGGGCAGCAAGGGCATGCTCGGCTGCGGAACCCACGCCGGAGAGCCGACCATCCTTCCCGGCGACCTGCGCAGCCAGTGGAAAGTCGCGCCCCCGGCGCAAACCATCCCGCGCGTCTCCGGTGGTCCCTTCCGCGAGTGGCTGCGTGCCATCAAGGGCACCGGGGCCGAGCCGGGATCCAATTTCAGTTATTCGGCCAAGTTGACGGAGATTATCCTGTTGGGCGTGCTGGCCCAGCGCTTCAATACGCGCATTGAATGGGATGCCAAAAACGCCCGGATCACGAACCATCCCGAATTGAACGTGTTTGTCAAAGAGCCGGTGCGTAAAGGCTGGGAGTACGGTGAAGGGCTCTGGTCTTGAGGCGGGTATGCCCCCCCGCCCGGTTCTCCACCGATCATCACTATCGAGTAAGGATCCACGCCCGTAGGACGTAGCTTCAGGAGGCTCCTAGAAGAGGGCTGTTTCGGTCCACTGGGGCAGCGGTTGCATTACGCTGGAGCCAGCTCGGCGACAACCTGAGAACCATTGTCGCTATGAATATAGGCCGGACAGCCCCGGACTAGAAACAGATAACGTAGCAGCCCGATCACGTCGTGTGATTCAATACTGAACGTCACTTCCGAAGCCAGGCATTCTTGCGCCAACTCGCCAATCACATTGAGGATGGCAACGCTGCAATCGTTCTCCAGACACTCACTGGTGTAGGAGGGGGCAGACCATAAGGCCTTCCCCCTATCCCGACTTCGTCCATACCCATCGGGATTGCCCATCCTGTCCTTTCGGCACCATAACCTTTGCCCCACAGCTTGAGTAGGCAAGGTTCTTGCCGCTGAAATCCAATTTACTGGCTCGAGGGCCACGGGTCCCAGCAGGCCCGAGGGCACTAGCGGGCTGTCCTTTTTGTGTCTACCCTGCAAGTTGGTGCGCGTGATGCGCTCGTTTTCGGGCAGGTGCTGATCGCCGACCAGGCGGTTGTTCCAGACATTGGTCACCTTGATTTCCAGCGCATGCGGGCCTTTGCTCAGCAGCCTCGCAGGCACCTTCACGCGAAACGGATACGTCCAGGCCGTGCCGAGCTCTTGCCCGTCTATACGGACTTCGGCCACCTCGCGTACTTTGCCAAGGTCCAGCCAGAAGTCCTCAGCGACATCATGGGGCATTTCAAATTCAATGGAGTATGTGGCCGTACCCGAGAAATATTTGATGCCGTCCAACTGCGACGTAGTCCAGTCGATCAATTCATTCCATTGGACAGATTCAGGTGCAAGTCTGCCGGGCTGGAACGCTACTGTCCATTTTCCCTTGATAGGGATCCTCTTCGCCGCTGTGTTTGCGACGGGGCCGTCCGTCTTTGTCGGCGCCACGCCATCGCGCCGAAATACAACGAAGGCCGATCCAATCGCTGGCAGTTGAAGTGCAATATCGCAGGCACCGTCTTCATGGCGTCTGACCACGTTGGCCGAACATATGTCACCTGTCACAGGATACCAGACCTCAGCCCTGCCGTCGGCATCTCGGAATCGGCAGGTCACTGCCTTGGTTTCTCTTGCACTGTTACAGGCAAAATAGACGTCTGCTTTATCGGTGCGCCGGTGGATCGAATCGATTCGCAGGGGCCCCTCCTGGGTACCGCCCTTCAACACGATGAAGTCCGGCTTGACCCCGATTTCAGCAAGCGCCTGGCGAGATGTCACATTGGTGAACACTCTGCCTTTGCCAAAGGCCCTGGTGGCTGGGGTGTGTTCCGTCGTTGAATCCGGCACAGGCCAGAACTCCTCTGTGATTTCCTCGACCTGGTCGTCTGCCTTGGGAAACCCTGTCAGGGAGTTAGTGCGAATCGGCCGAGTTGAACCGACGATGGTCGCGCCCTGGTGGACCAGATTGCGGATCTCCTCCAGGACCTCCAGGCAGATGTGGTCGTGATCGGGCAAGACCATCACCCGGTAGCGCATGTCACCCACTACCAGTTGGCCGGTCTTGGGATCGACAGTCATACGGTCGAGGATTGATCTGGCATCGATGTAGTCGTATCCATAGCCTTTGCCCAGGGTTCGGAAATTCACGGCCACGGGTTTGCCGCAGTGCAGGCACTTATCGAGCGCGTATCGCGGCTTGATGTTCGGATCGATCCGCCGGGGCGGCACCAAGTTGGGCGCCTTGTCCCCGTAGTAAAAACACGCGTCAGCCACATACGTGCCCTGCTGCATCAGATACGAGCAGCGCGCCATATAGGTGAGCATGGGACCCGATTGCTTCCACCAGGTATTGTTGGCGTTGAAATGCTCGCCTGCATGGTATACATACCCCGGCAGGCCGGCCTCGGGCGGGTTGTGCGCGAAGGTATGGAGGGTCACCCGGTTCAGACCGTCACAAATCGCCACATCGAAGAGTTGCTTGTAGTGCGCGGGGCCGTCAAGCCAGTAGCGCCAGCCGGTGAACGATTCCGAATCCACATAGCGGCGACCATATAGATTGGCTGCACTGGCGGCTTCCTTGGTCACCCAGAACCGTTTGCCGTTCCAGAACTCACCCCGCGGGATGTCGGCCTCACCCAGTGCCCAGATCGGATCGACACGCGGAGACCCACCGTGCCCCGCCTCGGCGCAGAGCTGCATGCCATGACGGTTCAGGATTTCGCGGCTTAAGCGGAAATGCCGTTCGGTGATGAGTTCGCCCACGGTCTTGCGATAGTCGGCCATGAAACGCGTTTGTACGTTTGCATCATCAAGCTGCCAGCCCTCCAGAAGCGGCAGATATTTGCCAGGATCGTAATGGCGGCGTTTTTTGAACTGCTCGACAAGATCCTCTGTCCAATCGTTCGCCCAGTGCACCTCATAGCTGTCGTGCGACATGATCTTCAATATTCTGTGCCCCGGATCGATCTCGCCGAGCTTGTTGATCATGTGCAGCATGTGCCTTTCAGTGGCCCCGGCACTAAGATGATCGATAATCAAACCGTTCGAGTTGGGGCTCGGCACGACCAGTTTCTGATTCGTGCCCCGACAGACAAACCGGAGGATCGTCCAGTCCCCTTCAAGCACATCCCATCGGAGCCGTCCCTTGTCATCCATCCGGCCGGTCAGGTCGATCCCGGCATCCAGCGAAGCAAGCTTCTTGTCCTTCGATTGGGGCACCGCACGCACCGAGATGTCACAGTAGTACGTGTCACTGTCACAGGGCACAGGCAGCACGTCATCATACTTTGCCGGTCCTGTCACGTCGACAGCACTGCTGGCGATCCGCTTGCTGCCGTCGGACTGTTTGACCCATGCCCCGCCTGCATTCCAGCTACTGGCCGCGATCATATTGAGTTCCAGCCCGAGGCGCTTGGCGTCCTTCATGACATGCTTGATAGTCTCAAGGGACTCTTCGCCCAGAAAGGCTGGACCGTGCGGCACCATGCCCACCGGCCGGTACACGCCAACGTCCCAAATCTCAAATCCCCGCATACCCAGCGCCTTGGCCTCTTCCATTTCACGCGTCATCTGCGCATGATCCACATGGCCGTTCAGCCAGCACCAATACGCCCCCGGACGAGCCTCCAGGGGCGGATTGACAAACGCAGCTTGCGACACCAGATCGCCTGAACTGGCACAACCGACAAACAAAGCAAGCAACAGCAAACAAACCGTTGCACGACTCCTGTCTACAAACACATCTGAAGTCAATCTCTTAGCACACATATAGGCGATTATCCTTCGCATGTACTTCGTTTCTCGCATCAATGGTCTTTTTTGTTTTGCATCTCAGCATTGGCCTTTTCAAAGGCAGGTTTCAACTCAGCGAGCGTGGCTTCGGCCTCCTGGATTCGCCGCTCCATGTCAGCCTGTCTGAGCATCTTACGAAGCTCGTTGAAAATCTGCCGACTGTTCTTCTTGTCAAGATCTTTGACTTTAACGGGCGTTTCTTCAAGCAGCCAGTTGTCGCTTCGCTGCGTGGCCAGGGGGATGCCGCGAGCATTCACGACGTTCGATATGGGATTCCTCGCCCAGGCATGACGGAAATGGATCGGTTCAGGCACAAAGGAACTGCTCAGCACCAGGATGTTGCGCTGATACTTCGGCTGATTGCGATTGTCCACCGAACCGTCGGTGTACCACTGAATGTCGGCAGGATAGAAACGGCGATCCTTGCCTGCAATGGCGAACCCCATCATTTTGCCGTCACTGTCGTCTCTGGTTTGAATGGGGGTGCTCATGGTCAGCCGGATCTGACCATCGCCGGTTTTGACATCCTCGATCGAGGGGGCAAGCCAGTACTGATCAGCATCTCTGCCTTTAAGGATGTCGTACTGAGAAACCAGCGCCCATTTGGCGGCGCGTTCCCCTGCCGGAATTTTGATCTGGGGATGATACCAACTCTTTCGCAGGTCAAAAGAACTGACAAAGCCGATGCCCTTGTCACCGGCGTCATAGAAATCACGAAATGTCCGGTACTGCGTTTCTCGTATGAACGGTCCAACATCATACATCGGTTCGAGATAACGCTCGCGGGTCTGGGGTTCACCTGCAGTACACAGAGACACAATGCAGAACGGCATATCTGCATCATTGAATGCCGAGCGCCAGGCCGTGATCATTTCCCCAAAGACCTGCTGGTACATCCTGACGCCGGCGGACCCGTCAAAACAATTGTTGAAACCCTGATGAAAAACCGCCCCCTTCACGGAAATCCCTTCAAGGGGACGAATCACACTGGCATAACAATAGCCGGGACGGTTCCTGTCGGCAACCGGGCCGGGCCGCAGGTCACTTGGGGGCTGGGTGTCTGCCGGCAGTGGATTGCCCTGCTCTGCCGATCTTTGCTTTCTCCGTTCGTAATTGGCGATCCGATTCTGCAAGTCGACATGGGCGTCGTAGCTGGCGATCCGGTCTTGCCACTGCTGGAGTTTGTCCCTGGTCTCCTGGCCCTGGATCTGACGCAATACGGCTTCCGGCGTCCACGTTTCCACGGTGGTCCCACCGATCGACGCATCAATGAGTCCGATCGGAACCTGGGTCGCCATGTGTACACGTCGCCCGAAAACGTACCCGATCGCCGTAAATTCCTTCACGGTCTCAGGCGAACAGACGTCCCAGTCGCCCTTGCGGAAGTGTCGGCCGAACCACGAACTCCACTCGTAAAGCCGTTCAAAACTCTTGACCGAATCAAAGCCCTTGCCCCAGGGCATGCTCAGCAGCCGGATTTGGGGGAAATTCGCCGAGGCGATTTCCAAGGCCCCGTCGTCGACCTTGGCGATCTCGAATTCCATGTTGCTTTGGCCGCCTAGGATCCATACATCACCCACAAGGATGTCTTCCAGTTTCAGCGTCTTGTCCTTGCCTCTGACTGTCATCACCTGCGGCGTAGCATTAGCCGACATCGCCTCAAACGTCACCTGCCATGAACGCTCGGCCCTGGCAGTGGTCTCGGCAGTCTGTCTTGCGAACGAAACGCTGACTTTCTCGCCAGGGTTCGCCCAGCCCCAGATCGTAATCGGTCTGTTCCGCTGAAGCACCATGTTCGTCTGGAAAACGTTGCTGATACAGAGACCTTTCCCGATGGCCGGAACCCGGACAACATCCTCTCGAGGCATTTCCCCCGGTCTGTCCTGAGCATGAACCATGGCGCAGGAGATCCAGGCCAACAACAAGCACGGTAAAATGACATGTCGGTGCATTCTAAACCCTTTCTGCAGAACAGTGTACTTAAGAGCCTCGCGAGTAATTCACTTTGGCGGACAGGCGGTTCTTTCATTCAGTCGAGATTCTATTTCTCGATGAGTTCTATGACAGCCCTTGCCAGTGCATCTCCGACCAGGAAATAGCTCTCCGCGTTTCCGAACCAGTGGTGTCCATGGCCGACATTGGGCGACAGTTCTTTGGGACGGGCAAAGACGGCGGTTTCTACAAAGACCGCATTGTCTATCCGCCGGGTGCCCTCCCGCTGTGCTCTCCTGAAATCAGCCATGCTTCCGGGCTTCGTTACCGGGCCGCCGTTACCGAGTTCTCCGACAATGAACGGCAGGTTTGGTGCGTCAAACTCCTCTCGAATATCCCGGGCCAGGTTGACCAGGTTTTGTGCGTACTCGGGAATCGCCGGTTCGGTACACATGTCATTCCAGCCCTGCATCCAGACAAAACCGGCAAGTTCGTATTCCCGCCCCTCCAATTCGTTCAGCGCAGCGCGGACTTCCTCAATCATTTGGGTATAGAACGGCCCCACCTCGCCACCGGAACTGGGCGGCCGGAAATCGACATACAGGCTTTTGCCGCCCCAGGCCGTCTTGACCAGCAGTACCGGTTCGTCAAAGTAGTCACCGATAACATGGCCAAACTGAAGCTCCGGGCCGATATGGCTGCTGCCGCCATATCCCGTGTAGCCTATCGTCAAACCTCCCCTGCGTAACTTGCCGCGAGCCTTGAATGATATCTGAACATCATCACGCACCACCCATTCACCATTTTCATTCTTCAGATGCTTCATTCTCTCGGCACTGGCCGAATGCTCCATGGACCAGACCAGGTTGCCCTTGCCGCCGTTGTAATGCTGAGGATGACCCATAGAAACAACACCCTGTCCTTCCATATTGGATTGGCCTGCAAGGATGAAGATCTTGATCGGACCATGGGCACCTTTTTGTTCAGGGGCGGGTTTGGATACTTCAATGACTTCATCAACCCAAACGGTCATGGCCCCCTTTTGCCTGTTTGCCCATGAGTAATAGGGAACGGAGGTTAAATGAACGTGTTTTCCTTGGGCAATGGCCTCGCCCTGCAACAGGGTTACGCCTTGGAGAAGTCCGGGGCGATGATGAGCGGTCAAAACAGATTTGCGGGTCAACTGAAGGTTTGACAAATCAATATCAGGGTTATCGACCGCTTCAAAACAGTAAACGATCGGCCCGCGCATCAGTGCGACTCTTCCCTTGTCCGCCTCGATCTTCTCGTGTGCGTAAACCCGGCGTATCGGCATGGGCAAATCGAGTTCGACCAGATCACCCCGCCGCCATTTGCGCTTAAGGTGAACATAACCGTCGGATCGGGTCGCGGCAGCGACAGCTTTGCCGTTGATCTCAAGCGAGACAGATTTTGCGTCTGTCTGGTCAAAGCGGTAGAGGTCGCCGGGCACGGGGTGTCCCCGGGTCCAGCCGGGTATGCGCAGGCACAGCGTAAATTCAGAATCCCGATCCGGAGTCACGGTCAATTGAATCTCACCCTTCCAGGGATAATCGGTCTTCTGGTTAATCTTGACTGTTTTGCCGTCGTCTGTCTCGATCGAGGCGGTTCCGGCCGCGTAAAGGTTGACGTAGATCTTTTGTAGGCCGGTCGCATAAGCCAGACCGCCAACCTGCGGAATGATCCGGGTGAGATTCGTAGGACAACAGGCAAGACCTATCCATGACGAGCGGCTTGCCCCTTTGCTCTGGAGTGGATTCTGATAGAAGAACGAATTACCGGCAATGGATATGCCGGAGATGGCGCCGTTGTACAGGGCCAGTTCCATCACGTCTGCATACTTGGCGTCTGCTTTCAACAGAGCCATACGATGCTGCCAGAGCACGTGGGCAATGCCGGCGCAGGATTCGCAATAGGTATTATTGGGCAGCAGGTAGGGGTCGCCGAATCCTTCATCATGATACTGGGCGGTCCCGATACCACCGGTGATGTACATCTTGCGGTACACGACATCTTTCCAGATCCGATCCAGGGCATGTTCGTAGTCGGGATCATCCATGAAGCGGGCGATATCAGCCATCGCCGCATACACGTAGCCGGCCCGGACGGCATGGCCGATAGCATCCTGCTCCAGCAGCGGTTTGTGGTCCTGCATTCGGCCGTTGCGCCAGCGGAGGCTTGCGTGCCATTTGGAACGCCTATACTCGGCATCGGTTTGTCCCTCAGCGCGGGGCGGCGCGACGAACGGGTGGGCGGTAAAAGGTTTTCGTTCGCTGCCGTGCGCATAGCCTCGCTCGTCCAGAAAAAATCGCGCAAGATCAAGATACTTGCGCTGACCGGTTGCACGGTAAAGCTTAACCAGTGCCAGCTCTATTTCTTCATGGCCGCCGACGTCATACCGTTTGCCGGGTCCAAAGAGACTGCCGATGTGGTCGGCAAATCGCTGGGCTGCATGGAGTGCCTTGTGCTTTCCGGACAGCCGATGGTGCTCGACGGCCATCTCGAAGAAGTGCCCTGCGTTGTACATCTGGTGCTCGAGGCGGAGATTCTCCCAGCGTTTATCCGGGTCTTTGACGATGAAGTAGGAAATCAGGAATCCGTCGGGCTGTTGGGCAGCGAGGATGCGGTCGATAATGCGATCAACGCGACCGGCCAGTTGTTTGTTATCGTAATGCTGCAGGGAATAGAGAGCGCCTTCAAGCGCCTTGTAGATATCAGAATCGAACGCATGGTGGCCTTTGAGAGGGCCATCGAATGTTCCGGCCGCCTTATCGAAGTTGGTGACATGTCCGGCTCTTTCCAGGCAATCCAGTGCATGCGGCACAGTCACTTTGTGGCTTATGTCCTGACGCAAGCCCCAGAAACCGCCCTGCAATGCGACACTGTCATGGCTTACTTGCCGCAATCCGTGCATCGGCACAACATCTGCAAACAGGGGCTGTACTGACCACATGGTCAAGACGGGTATTGCCATTATCAGCGCAACTTGTTTAGTGAGACGACTATGACACATGGTGGATTTCCCTTTTTTGACGAATTCGAAAGCGTTCCCATACAAACGAATATGGATCACGCTTACAGGATATGACTGTGATCTCTCACGGAACAGCCGGGTACTTCCGGTTGGCGTTCTATTCGATAAAATCCTCGATGCTCCGCAGGTCCGTGGGCATTTCGGTGGCCTGCTCGATAGCCTTTATCCCTTCGTCCAGTCCCTTCATGAACTTGTTCAAAGCCCACGTGGGAAACTCCAGAGGTTTGCCCGGCCCGAGATTTTCCTGGTAATACTTGCATGTCTTATAGAGTGCCGGCAATGCCGATTTCGCAGCGGCCCCATAGTCCTTCAGCGTATCCATCACGCGATATATCCGATCCTGCGAGCCATGCTGTTTCATGGTACGAACATAGTCTGCGACATAGGGTATCGCTTCCTTAAAGCGATACTTGACCAGCACGTTCATACAGGTCTCGCGGATATCGGCATTGAACATGATCCCGCTGGGCGCAGGATTCTTCAGGCCCCACACCAGGTCGGACCACAGGGGAGACAGTTCTTCAAAACTCATCATGCGAATCGCACGCGCGACAAAACTGCGCGTCAGACCGTCCTCGTTCCTGATCATTTTCTTAATGGCAGGCACCAGCAGCGCCTGATCCACACCCTCCATGTCCCGTTGCAGCAGACCGCGAGGGGCGCCATTGACCCCGCCTCCCCACAGCACGTAGCTGATATACCGCTGATTCATCTCACGTGGATTATCGGCAAATGTCCTCGTCGCCATTCTGAGCATGACGGGCACGGCCTTGCCTCTAGCGGCCTTGCCAATGCCGCACAGTGCACAGCCTGCCCTGAACCTGACCCATACGTCCTCATGCGTGAGCAGCCTAACCAGCGCGTCAATGGCCGGTTCGGCCCTTTGTCTCTGATATTCAAGGCCGTAGATGCCGCCCAGCAGCGCGTCGCGGTCCAGGCTCTTGAGCATGGCCTTCAACGCGTCAATACAGTCGTCCGGTTTCTTGGCCAGCGCCTTGGCCGCGCGTATGCGCATGGGCGGGGACCAACTCGACAGTCGCCCGATCAGTTCCTCGCTCGAATACGCATCGTAAGCATCCGTATCGACGTATCCCTCCCTGAACCAGGTGCTGTAATCTCGTCCAGCGAGCAATGTGTCTTGCAGAGCCTTGCCGGTCAGGGCCTTTTCTGCCTTCAGGCCTTTGCCTGTAATATGGAGCTTCTGCAGGGACATGGCGTACATGAGAATACGCGCGCCGGTGGTGTCCCATCCTGGCGTGGTGTGTTCGGCGCCGGACATATCGGCGCCGCCCTGGTACGTAAAACCGCCATCCCAGCGACGCTCCAGCTCGAAAAACCACTCCAGTTCCTTAATGAAGGCGCTGGCCGCCTCTGAACCGGCACGCATGGCACCCAGCGGTCCCCAGAGGAAGCCCCAGAAGTTGCCGGTGTGCCCCTCCTCACGCTCGCCGTATGACGCCACGGTCATGCGCGCATAGAACCAGTACGCGTCCGGATTATCCAGCAGATCGAACAGAATGACCGCCAGTGAATTCCTGCCGTTGCTGTCGTGCACTTCGCGCGGTGAGTGATCGCCATACGGGATGTTACCCTTATCCACGAAATGCAGAAAGAAGATCTCGGACCTGCGAATCGCCTGCTCCACCACGGGGTCGTCAATCCCGCATTTCTGATTCAATACCAAAGACACTGCGCACGACAAACTGGGCTGGCACATCGCCCCGTATCCCCCCAGAATCCCATCGGGCCCGGCATTTCCGTGTCCCCACGTGCCGACCCGGCTCTGCCCGTTGGCCAGGTACAGGGCCATCTCGCGAATTTTGGGCAAGACCGCCTTATCTCCAGTCAGGAGGTAGTATTCCGAGAGGAAGATATTCATGTAGCTCATGTTCCACGACGACATTTCGTAGGCATCCGCGACCCGGATCTTATGAGCGTAGTCACGCACCATCGGGAGGTATTTGGCTCGGCCGCTGGCCAACAAGCCCAGCGCGTTGACATAGCCTGTAATACCTCGTCCGATACCATTGTTCTCTATGTACGTACAGGCATTGTCCAGGATGCTCTGCGACTTGGGGCAATTCATCGGGGCCATGGGGCCGTACGTCCCCATGACCTTGAGCCGAAGCGTGACGTTTTCGGTTCTACCTTGCCGCCAGCGCATCAGTTTCAGCAGTCCGCGGTTCTCGGCCTTCTCAGCTTCGGTGATGGCCTTCCCAAAGGCAATGCGCGCATCACTATCAAACGCCTTGCCGTTAATGCCCAAAATCACATCGTCGACTTGAAGAATGCCGTGGGCAGGCGAACCGGGATCAACATTGGTAATAAGGATCTGACGTGCATAATCGGTACGCAGACGCATCCCCCACATCCAACCGCGCGCGCCCGTAGGCCCGAGGTTCCAATCGTGCCGATCATTCTTTTTACCGCCCCGGGTAAAATCAGGAATCTCAGGCATCGACTTTTGGCCCTTGGGGGTTAAGCCAGAAATCTCCGGCATCTTCGTTTGGGCGAGTAGGCTGTCTATCGCCATGATCCCAAGCAGCATCCCAAACCACACACTAACGGTCGTTCTTCTATTATTCATTCGCTGCCTCACATGTCACATAACTTATTGTTCATCAGTTAGTGTCAACATCCGTTCACTGAACGGTGCCGGATACGCTGTTATCCACACCTCCGGCTGGAAATTGTCAGAACCGTGTTTCAGTCCCAACACAACCGCATCGACGGTCGCCCCTTTCATCTCCTCCGTGAGCGGAACGTAATAGGTATAGTTCGAGGACCTCTTGCGTGCCGGATACTCCCAGGTGTTTGAAGGAAAAGACACGCTTCGATCCGAGGCCCCCACGGGTTTGCCGTTCACGCGGACGGCAGCGTATGCGCCCTCCAGGCCATGCTCACCGTTGAGTGCAATGGCGAGATAACTTCCCTTGGGAATCTCATCGAACGTAAACGAATGCTGCCATGCCTTGGTGGCCCTGACTCTTGCGTAGCGGGCAAACAGGGTCGACGCACGCCATTGGGAACGATCCAGCGCGTTCCCATTGCGATATCCCTCGATCTCCACGATCTTGTCCGGTGTTCCATTGAAGCGGATGTATCGCAGCTTTGTTTCTGGATCCACGTCCATGATGATTTCCTTATCCGCCACCAGGGACATGGGAATCCAGTGTTTCAGATCACTCGATACCTGAGCCCGGATGGTCTCATCGTACTTGAACGGCTGCAGACCATATTCACTGCCGGTCCTGACAATCAGGGTGTCGAGACTGATGACTTCGCCCAGGTCAATACGGAGCGAACCGCCGGAGAGCGGTGCCATACCCACCCGCCGTGCCGTGTAAAATGCCGTGTCGTCATTGCCGTCAAACAGGTTCCTGTCCCACAGGCCCCTTTCAGAAAACAGGGGCTGCTCAAGAAAAGCTGCCCTGGCCTTTGCCACCTGGCGAACCTGGGTGGGTCCGGACCGCCCCAGTGCACGCACTTCCAGTGCATTGTTGTTGGCTGCAAAACACGTGGCTTCGTACAGGGCCTCTGCATCGGCGGGCACTGTGCAAGGCGTCAAGTCGCCGAGTTTGCGGTGATACGTCTCCTTGAGCTTCCGACCGGGAAAGGTAACAATCGCACTGTTGCCCTTGACCAGACTGTCCAGTCGGCGCCCGGCAATCCGGGCTGATTTGAATGTCCTGCCACCAGCAGTCAGGTCGATCCGTCGTCGTTCACCTGGCATGGCCAGGAGCTTGACCCACACGGGTTTGCCTGGCACATCACGAACCACCTGGTAATCGCAGCCCCGGATGCCGAATTCGTTTCTCTTTGAACTGGCCATGAGTAAACAGGACCGAAATGGCAGGACCTCGACATCGACCACATCGCCTTTATTGAATGTCCCGATTACACGCTCGGTGGGATGATACTGGCGAAGCTCAACGCGCCTCCCTGCTGACAAACCGATCTCCTCATCGAGTTTGATCTTACAGACAATGGGCTCCCAGGTGAGGTTTCTAAGGGTCAGCAGCCGTGTGGATGCATCGCCCCGTGACACGGCCTTTTCGCCGTAGCTTGCTTCAGGCAAGACCATGCCGTCCACCAGGATGTCACGGTATTGCCTTGCCAAGTTGAATATTCGGGCCAGCCTGGGAAACTCATCATCACGCAGAAACCACGGATTGCCGTACAACTGCGGCGCAAGAATGAGATTCCTGTTGAAGGCCTGCAGGATCAGATCGTCCTCCCAATAGTCCAGGCACGATGAGATGCACACGCCGTGGTCCTCTGTCAACCTGACCAAGTCCGGAACCACCCTGCGAGAAATGGCACCAGCCCGGTGGTGTGGCGCCGTTTGGTTGTTGCACATGTGCACGTCGATATAGGTCTCTGCCCCGCCCAGGAGATATGTGGTTGCGTGTGGGAGACCTTTACCAAGATTGAGCCGGTGGTTCAGAAGGATTAGGTCGGGCGAGTATTTGCGACACTCGGTCATCATACGCACAAACGCATCCTGCTTCTCAGGACGCAGGCCGCCGACCACACCGTCGAACTTCAGCAGGATGAACTCATAGTCACGACAGAGCTTGGCCATCATGTCTATGCGCGCCTGTTCCTCTTCAGGCGTATTGCCGAATCCGTCCGGGCCGCCCCACGTGCCCAGGCGCGTGCCCATGGCCTTTGCCTTTTCGTAAATGGGGCCAAAGCCATTGGGAAACTGACGTCTGAATGCCTCCGAATCCATTGTGCCGTACCTGCCTGCCTTGTCTATGGCACCGGCACTGATCACATAGATGTCCAGCACCATGCCATATTCATCGTGTAGCCACTTGAAGAAGTCCAGATTGGCCAGGGTCTGCGCTTCAGTGCTCCCCTCGTTGGTGTTGTTTATCCATGAAAAATACTGCGAATAGGATGGCGTTCGTTCATCAGCGCCGGGATAAACGGTTTCTTCACCGGTCGTAACCGGCTGGCCGGCCTGGCACAATGATACAGTGAAGAAAACAGGTATGAGCACGAGCCATATTGCCACTCTATTGTTCATTATAAAACTCCGTTTTTGGGTTGGGAATGGTCGCCTATGCCAACGCTTCGGCATAAAATGTCTTGATATTCTCCAGTGTCGTATCAGCCTGAATATGATGTGCCGGCGCCAGGATATATCCCCCTCCCCGGCCCAACTCAGCAATCAATTTCCTGACGGCGTTTCTAACATCTCCCACTGAACCATACGGCATGACCCGCTGCACACAAAGACCTCCAAACAGGGCCAGACGCTTGCCATACCGCTTTTTTGTCTCAAAGGGGTCGATCGCCATGGGCTGTACAGGATTCAACACATCCAGGCCGATTTCAATCATATCGTCCAGGATGGCTGTACACTGACCACAGCTGTGATAAGCAATCTTGACATTTGGATTGAGCGCCTTGCACGCTGCAAAGAGTTGTGCGTAACGCGGCTTCAAATACTTGCGCCACATGTCCACGGACATCATCATGCCGGTCTGCATGGATACGTCGTCTCCGAACCACACCATGTCAGCCCCGAGTTCTATGTATTTTCTGGACGCGTTCAGGGGAAACTGCATGACCTTGTCCATCAGGGTTTCGCAATACCCCGGCTCCAGCGCCATGTCCATCATGAATGTGTCCAAGCCGCGAAGATACCAGCAGGCCTCGAAGATGCTGATCTGTGAAGAGCCGATCATCCATTTTTCGTGGCCGTACAACTCCTTTTTGACGCGAAAGTCCTCGTACTGAGAATCCTCCAAAGGGTCCGGAATTTCGAACGCATCCAACTTGGCCATGTCACCGGCCAGCGGGTGTTCTGCAATCTCGGTATACACGCCGGAATCGTTCTTCACATAGCGCCAGCGGATGCCCCAGTCATCCACATACTCCGGTTCCGGTTGACCGTAGAAACTCATTTCCATGCCGGCGCAGCATTTGACCATGTCATTGCCCAAGACGGCACCGACATCCACATCCGATATGTCAAACTCACTTCGCAGGCGCTGCTCGATCTCCGGGACAAACGAGGCAAACACAGGCACACGATCCGGCTGCCCGAAATTCAACGCCGTCTCAACACGTTCTCTTGAGTTCATTGTGAATAGTCCTTGCTTCAGAAACCCTGATGTCGGAGCCTGTTCTTCAAATCGGACGGAACCATGTCACTATGTTGCACTATGTCTGGTTCTACTTAAAACTCGATCATGTGCCCTGTTCCCTGACCCTCTCCAGGGCGGGCATCAGGATGTCCATCAGAACCGCAATAACGGCGATCACAACCAGTAACTCAATCAGTGTAAAGGCCTTTAGACCTTCTTGATGGGCCATCCTGGCTATTTCAACAGTTGCTCCGGACATGTGTACATGTCGAGCCAAAACGGGACACCCTCGCTTTAACCTGATTTGTCATATAGCGGGATATTTAAGCACCAAAGCCACAAAGCTACAGAGAGTTTATAGTAGTATCAGCATTAAGGTAGAATGAACAATCCCACAACGGGAAAAAGATTATCCATTTTGAGAATATCTTGTGTGCTTTAGGACATAAAGGCCATGAGGGTTGCAGTGTACCGCGATTGGCTAGGGTGAGCCAAATCTGGTTTCCCATAGGTTGCCAATTTCTTTGACTTCTTCCGGCATGTGCTCGGCGTGATCTGTCAACTCGATTCTCTCCTGCGAAAGGTTGTACAGACGCCAGGTTCCTTTCTCAGCCCCTTCGCGCACGATCTTCCAGTCGCGCTTGATCACGGCATGGGTTCCTGCGTGTTTGACATAGTAGGCGTGCTGGGGATCCTGGTTGCGGTCCTGATACTGTCACCTACGCTGAGGATCTTCCCCTGGGCCTTGGCCCATGCCAGTACGTTCCTGGCCGTACTCCATGCATCACCGCTCAGCTACAACCCGATCTGAGGGGCCCGCCTCATATATGATGATAGCCTTTCTGGACGAAAGCCCGTATCTCAATTGCTTCTGCAAACTCTCCAGTTTCTCGATCAGTTGTTCGCTGTCATCAATTGATACAGGGCGAGCATCTGCACTATCGCCCCAGCTACAAGAGTACTCTCGTAGCCGAGAGCGTTCTCACAGATATCGACGGTATGCTTCTGAGTTGCTCAGGCAACAGATCCGTCTCCCCTGTTCCCGGGCCCTTTGCAGAGCCGGCATCAGGATCGCCATGAGAACGACAATGACGGCAACAACGACCAGTAGCTCAATGAGTGTGAAACCCTTCACCTTACACACTGCGACTGTCCTTTTCGCAGTCAAGTATAGGGGCCTATGCCGACTTGGCTGGCACAGGCCCCTATGGAAACAGTGTTATGACCCCGGTGCGGTCTGTCAAAGGACATCCCGACCGGTTATGAGCAGCTTACAATGCCTGCTCAAAACTGAAATCGTCGAAGTACACGCCCTCAATCTCCTCCGTCGGCCAGATGTCGACGCCGGCAATGCTGGACGCCGGGCGCGTGGCCAGGTAGAGGTCGTTGTAGTACAAGTGGGCCGCCTGCGAGTTCAGGTCGATCTCCACACGCAACTCCACCCACGTGTCATATACCAGATCCACCTGGATCGCCTGGTCTTCTTCGCAGTAGGCCTTGCCGGTCCCGAAGTCTGCGATCAACGAACCTACCCAACCAACGGTTCCAGCCGCACCGTCATACTCTGACAATGCGCCGAAGTACATCTTGCCGGCGGCCGCTACGTTCGACGGGCAGTACTGCATCACTTTCAACGTCCACTGCCCGGAGGTCTGTTGCGGCCAGTTGGGAACCAGGTCGTCCCGCTCGCCGACGATCTCCAGGCAATTCGTACCGCTGTACGCCACGACATCAGTCACCCGGGCGCCCCACTGGGCGTCACCGAACCAGCCTTCCCAGCCATCGACCTCGTGCATATTCGCGCCCACGGCCAACGAGTCAAAGTTCTCCACCAGTGAGACCGTCGGTTCGAGATAGGAAAGCGAAACCGCATCGAAGCACGTCTGACCGCCACTGGATCCGCGATCGACACCCAAGCGAATCGTCAAAGATTCGCCGGCGTGGCCGGCGAGACTGGCCGCGTCATACGTCCTGGAGAATTCCCGCCAGTCACCGCTCAACGCCGGATCGGCCGAGGAACTGGGCGTCAGTGCGACGCCGTCGGCCAACAGCTCGAGCACCACGGGAGTCGCGGGACCATCCGGGCCTGTGGCGAGCATGGAAAGTGTATAGGTCAGACCGCTTTCAATCGCAGCGACGGGGGCATCAGAGACGATGAGCCCACCGGCCGCATTGCCCCAGGCACCGCCGTTGGACAAGTAATAATAGACACCATCCGGGGTAGCGATTTGGGCTGCGACAGCACCCTGACGGTTCGGAAAAGCCGTGTCTCGGTCGTATGTGCCTCCGTTATCGACCCACCCCTGGGCATCGGCTCCGATCCACCCCGGGATATCAACCGCATTACCACTGGTGCCATCAGAGTACAGTGCCGTGCCCGAGTCCATCGGCGCATCCGGCCCGACGCCCTGCGTCCAGCCGTCGCCGAGATCCGCGGTACTGGTACTGGAGCCCGGCTTGTAGATCTCTTCAAAATCGCCATTGGGCACGGTAATCGCGACCGAAGGAATGTCGCTGACAACAGGCCGATACAGTCGAATGTCGTCAATGAAGACGAGTCCCTGGCCACCAACGGCCCCGATCCGATCGAATCCAATGCCAAGCTGCGTAACACTCTGCAGGTTCACGCCCTGATTGGCAAGTTCTTCCAGGGGAATATCCCACTGTCTCCACCTTGGTTCCGACATGATAGGGGCTTGGCCGCTGTACGGCACCTTGGTGTCGTTGATCTTGAAGTACATCTGTTGGGCATCATTTGCCGGATCGCCGTGGACCCATACGTTCAAGACCTTGATCCCATGCAGAGTCCAATTCTGGGCGGCATCGAAGGTCCGCATGGTCTCCGAGTGGGTCGCGCTAGTATTGTCATACGCCAACGGCATCGACTGGCCACCGCCGTGGACGATCGTCTGCTCGGCGAACGGCGCTTCGATATGGCCGACCAGGGAGCCGTTGTCGTCGATCTCGTAGCCGTCAATCCAGGTCTGGAAGATGGCTTCACCGGCCTCGATATCGTCCGTGTAGCTTTCGAAATCATCCACTCCGATGTACTCTTGGGTCGAGAAACTCCAAACGTCCCCTGGCCAGATGGAAGGCATCTCGGCCTCATTGACCTCGTCGATCCGCCAATAGTAGGTGGTCGCCAGATCGAGCGCGACGGGATCGGCGCTACTGTCAGCGACCGAATCGATCAACGCCAGCGCGTCGGGGTCCGTGCTCAGGTAGACATCATGCGAAACCGCCTCGCGACCGGCCCGCCAACTCAGGTTCGTGCTGACGCTGACATCGGCAGCTCCAACGGCTGGGTTCGGCTCGGTCGGGTGTACGGGGATGGAGAGGAAACGGACTTCGCTGAGCCCGAACTTGCCCGTCGTGCCATGAGCGCTGTTGACGATGAGTCGGACATATTGAGCCGGAACGCCCTGAAGATCGACGGTCGTGGGCGCGGCATAATCCGGCTTCGCCGTAGCCTGAGCCAACGCCACATCGCCCAGTGTCGCCCACTCTGCGCCGTCGGTGGAATACTCCACGGTGGCGTCCTTGACGCCAAAGCCGAGCAACAGTTCGAAAGCGACGTTGTAGTTCCAAACCACCATCTCATGCATCTTGTATACGCGGTCGAACTCGAATGTGATGGTCAGCGGTTCGTCGCCTGCGGGACTGGCCAACCACATGTCGAAACTCTCCACGGAGTGCTGGTCGTCGGCATTGAGCCCGGAGCCATTAACCACGTTCTCTGGATCGGAACCCACGTCAGGGGTGCCGTTGCCGGTGGCGGTGACATTCCCAATGGAATAGGCGAGCAACTCAGTGGTGAAGCTCCAGACGTCGCCCTTGAAGATCGTGTTGTCCGGTGCGGCTTTGACCTCATCGACCCGCCAATAGTAGGTCGTGTCGAACTGCAGCCCCTCGGGCGCAAACGTGGTCCCGTCCCGACGGCCGAGGTACACGTCACTGCCGGTTGTGGCGTCGTTGACGTCGTCGAAATCCGTGCCGAGATAGATATCGTGGGCCGCTGCCGTCTCTCCCGGGCGCCAGCCCAGGACCACGTCCCGGGGAACATCGGTCACCTCTTCGGCAGGCGAAGGATCGGCGGCCAATTCCGGCTGGACCGCACGGATCTGCAAACCGCACGGACCAATGTGATTGAAGGCATTCCCCCATACCTGCACAGTGAAAGAGGAGTCCTTCAGCCCTTCGTAAACAATATAGTTACCCGGAGTAGTGGCGTCGACGATCTCGGCAAAAGTGCCGTCAAATGCACCACTTATAAGAGTAAAACCCCGCTCAACGCCGTTAAAAACAATTTTGCCTGTTCCATCGCCGAATTGGGCTGACTGACTTCCCATGTAAACAATCACATCGTAATTGTTGAAGGGAATGTCTGACACCGTCATGATGAATGGCTCATCGTCCTGTTCGGTGCCATTGGCATGACCATCCATCATATCCCCATTGCCGTCGCCAAGCAGAGTGGTACGGACCTGGTCCCAAGAGTAAGAGCCGCCATTACGTGCGGCGGTAAGGGTAAATGTTGCCGTCGATCCCTTTTTGCTTGTTATGGGTACTGGATCTTGAGGCCCTTCTGGAGCCCAGGGGATCTCTATATCCTGCCAGCCATCTGTCAGCCAGTCTCCAAAACCTGCCGATTGATCCCCATCTTCCAGCGTTATATTGTGAGTATCCTCCACAGGCCAAGGCCAAGGTGTGTAATAAAAATTCACACTAAACACATCTCTTCCGCCATGAGCCACCCCGCCCATAAGCAGCAGCACCACCACCAGCAGTTGTCCCATCAAGACATTTCTTCTACACATCACAATTCTCCTCAGCAGAACAAGATTAGTAGAACACTCGAGAATCATCCTGACCTAACACGTTCCTCCCTCGGTTTTGGCAGGGATACACTAGCAGATGATTGAGAACCTCCCTTCCTGCATTCAGTTTGGCGCATTGGCCCAGGACCCAACCATGTCGTGCTCCAACGCACCGGACTCTCGCGCCAAGCACGAAACCGTTGAGATTTCGCGCCGCCTATGCTGTTTGACAGCATAGGCGCAAGTGAACGTAAAATACACCACTCACGCATCTATTATATACATCTATCATCTCTTCATGTATGCCATATCTGGCAATAATCGTTCTCTTTTGCCCCCCCCCCCAGAGTCTTGCTCAGAAACAGGGGTTTGTCAGCGGAATCAATTCTTGACACCTTGTTTTTGTCATTTGCACGCGTTTGGGAGGCGGCGGTCCTGATGGGCCAACGATTCCGGAGGCCCCAGATAGGACTCCGCGACACCGCCGGTGTCTATCACAATTTTGTCCAGCACCATGCCGGGATCGATCATCCAGACTTTGAGCACGTGCTGACCGGCCATGGGAATGGCAAACTGCTTGTTCATCTTCCTTGCGTTGGCGATCGTACTGGCCGCCCCGCCCGAGACCTCGACAGGCGTCCCCTCATCAAAAGAAACAGCGCATCTCAGCCCGTAATCACGATTGATAGGCCGAGTGGGACTGGAATAGAGAGTCACGGTCACCGTGCCGGTGGTGAACAGGTACACATCGTATTCCAGGACCGGGGAAGATGAGGTGATGTGACTGCTGGTAACGGCGGGAACCGTCGAGGGAAGGACGGTGACGGAATCCCCCGTCCGCCCCAGTCCGGTGATAATGTCCCACCCGGCTCGGCCTCTGTCCACTTTCCTGGAATAATGCTCCGCTTCAATAGACACATATCCATGGCTTTCGACAAATCCCTTGACTTCATCGGGCGCCGGTACGGACGGGTTGAAGACTGAAATCGGGAGGCGGAGCGTTTTCCCTGTCCCCTTGAAGATAACCGCGGCCTGCTGCCGTGCACCCTTGGGGGCTTTGGCCCAGTCGATCGTCACCCAGATCCGCCGTTCTTTCTGGAACTGCCCCGAGTTTTCGCTCAACTGCACCCAGTCATCAGAGACATCGGCGCTCCATGCGATGGTTCCTGTGCCTGAGTTGAACAGGTCTATGAAGCGTTTGTTCTTCGTGTACACGCTGAAGTCGGGAAGTCGGTCTACGACACCGCCCTCCGGGGCAATATGCAGGCTCGCGGCGCCTGAACCTTGGTAAAGGCTCAGCGGCGGCATTTCAAACTGACGCCCCATGCCGCCATAGGGGCCGGGCATCGAAGCCATGCGGTCCCACTTGTCTCGTACGGTGACAAGGCCCTTGTTATAATGCTCGATCACAGCTTCCAGCTCATCGAGGGCATCCTGCGCAAGCCGAGCGTAGTCGGCTGCGCTCGCTCGTTTCTGGGCGCCGTAGGCATGGCTCTTTTGCGCGTACAGCACTTTCTTGTTGTGAAGACCGCTACCCTTTACATTGTACAGAACCATTTCGAAGAAAGCGTCCTTGAGGTCCTCCGGCAGTTGAGCATACAGGTCATCTACTTGCCTGATGAGGTCATCATAGGCATCGATACGCCGCTGCACCTCGTCGTTGTAGTGGTCCAGGCTGAACCAGTCCCATTTGATGGTCTTCTTTCGCGGCACCTGCTGGACCATGGATTCCGGCCGGCGGGCGTAGCCCAACTCAAAATGCTTTTCCATGATATCGGCAATGCGGGCGGCATACCGGAGACCGAAGTCGCGCGTGGCCCATTCCAGCAGAAACTTCCGAGTATTGCGGTTGGTCCATGGACGGATATCCCATCCCAGTCGCATGAAATACTCCGTGCCGATCTCGTAGGGTTTGATGTCCCCTACATTCACAATCCACAGGTTGCTTGCGTTGTATTCATAGGCCATGTGCATCTGCTGCCAGGTAAGGCCCAAGGGGGTGGTGCACAGCCATACATAGCAGGCGGACGCGCCTTGCAACCACTGGAAGTGGTATATAGATACCCGATCCGCCGGAACGCCGCTGCTCCTCGGCATTGGGCAACTGGCGAATATTGCCCCAGTTGTCATCGGGCCAACAAATGATCACATCGTCAGGAACCTGGAGCCCCTTATTGTATAGCCCCAGCACCTCCGTATAGGCAATGAGCACTTGCGGCACGGTAGCCGGATCGGGGTCGACCCAGTCACTCAGAATTGTCCGCTGATCGGCGACTATACGTTCCAGCACCGGCACGGTTCCATCGCTTCCAGCGACGTCGTCTTTTCCCCGTTTGCCGATGGTGTACACATTCTCATACATGCCGTTGGCTTTGACGCGGTCTTCCCAGTATCTGTAAATGTGATCCTTGTTGACCACATAGTCCCACGGTTCCCCAGGGTATTCCTGATCCCATTCGGCACCGCCTATATTGTTGCGCAACATCGGTTCGATGTGGGAGGATCCCATCACGATGGCGTATTCATCGGCCACGACCTTGTTGTCGTCGTAGTAGTTGAAGGGACGGGTCCCCCGGTGCATGGCTGGCCAAATGTGGTTGGCTTTGAGCCGCAGCAGCAGTTCGAATATCCTCCGGTACGTCTTGGGGCCCAGTCCCTGACCTTCATCAGGAGCATAGGTATGCATCGCCCAGGGTCTAATGCCCCACATCTCATCGTTGATAAAGATGCCCCGGTATTTGACTGAGGGCGGTCCTTCCCGGTAAGCCCCGTTCTTGACCACCAGGGTAGTCTGCTTCTGCGGGTGCACGTCTGCAAACCAGTACCATGGCGACACCCCCATGTTCTCCGACACATCGAACAGGCCGTATATCGTCCCTCTTCTATCGCTGCCAACGATCACGAGTCCTGCCTCCACGCCCGGCAGAGGATTCGGGACGACCTGAATGAGAAAGGTCTCCCATTGCCCCCGGACTTCGCGGACGTCGATTTTGCCGGCAGCGACAAGCGATTCAATGACGTCGCTCTTACCGAGAGTCCCTACAATCACAGCATGCGAGGAAAGCCCGGTCACCGAGTGTCTAAGGGAAGGCTTCCAACCGGTGACCCGCTCCACATCTTCCGTAAAAAGCGTGGCCGCATTGCGCACAGCCGAGGTCTCCTCGCGGCCCACATAGACATCCGCCGCAAACTTTTTCCACACCAGCTTGACGTCGCCGGCGACATAGGAGGTAGTGACGAATTCTTGCACGCCGCGGGCAAAGACACTGGCGGGCACAAGAAGGAACAGCAGTGTGACAGATCTTACCATGTTGTCTCTCCAGTTGTTGTGTACGGAGGTCATTCCTGCATTCGACGCCATGCCACAGGTGGCCGAATACCATCTGCGCACATCCCATACCCTTCACGGGCATGCTATCACGCCTGAACTAGCGGAGCAAGGGGGCCGGATGTGCCTTCACGCGGGATTCGAGATGGGCCATCTGCTTGGGGAATGCAGCAGGATAGATCATGGGGAGATTGGGCGTAGCGCCTGATCTTGGAGCACACAGGGTTGACAATGGCGGTCAACACATCGATTATACCCCCGACAGATACTGGAAGAAGATGTGAAAGAAACCGAAGAAATCCAGGAGCTTTCCATTCTGCCGGGCATCATATTCTCAGACAGACGAATGCGTGGTATTGGCCAATACCCCATGCCGATGTGCATTTTGCCCGCAGGGGTTTCTTGAACGTAGTCAGAAATCGTGTATTGTCACGAGTGAATTGACGGCCGGACTCTTTGAGGAACCGTTGAACATGGGACCTAATCCACTTTTGGGTGTTGTGTTGCATTCGATCGGTGGCTGTGCCGCCGGCAGTTTCTATGCCCCGCTCAAGAAGGTCAGGTCCTGGGCGTGGGAGACGTACTGGCTGGTGATGGGGGTTGCGGCATGGTTGATCACGCCATGGGTGGTAGCTGGCATCACGACACCGCAATTGTTCCGAGTCCTATGCGGGAGCCCTCCCCGGTCGCTTGTCTGGTCGTATGTCTTCGGGGTGCTTTGGGGGGTCGGCGGCCTCACCTATGGTCTGACGGTGCGTTATCTGGGAATGGCACTTGGCGTTGCCATCGCCCTCGGCTTCTGTGCTGCCTTCGGCACGCTTGTCCCGCCTGTCGTCGGGGGCAGGTTCGGTGAGCTACTGACTAGTTCTGCAGGACGCACCATACTGGCAGGAGTGGCTGTCTCTCTGGTTGGCATTGGGGTTTGCGGTCTGGCCGGTCGTCGCAAGGAGAACGAACTTTCCGACGAGCAGCAGAAAGGGGCCATCGCCGAGTTTGCATTGGGCAAGGGATTTGCCATGGCCGTTGTTTCCGGCATTCTCAGTGCCTGCTTTGCCTACGGCCTGGCGGCGGCAGAACCCATTGCGGAGTTCTCAGTGCAGATGGGCACGAAAAGTCTCTATGCGAATAATGCGGGGCTGGTTGTGATCCTGATGGGCGGGTTGACTACCAACGCAGTCTGGTGTCTGCGGCTGAACCGTCGTAACAAGACCTTCTCCGATTACAGGACCGGTCCCCGGCTTAACTACGTCCTGTGCGCCCTGGGCGGCATTATCTGGTATCACCAGTTCTTCTTCTACGGCATGGGTATGACCAAGATGGGCCAAGAGTACGGCTTCTCGAGTTGGTCCCTTCACATGGCGTTCATCATCTTCTTCTCGAACCTGTGGGGCCTGTATTTCAAAGAGTGGCGAGGCGTAAGCCGGGGGACACGGACCATGGTGTGGGTCGGACTGGCTGTCCTGATACTATCGACCATGATCATTGGATACGCAAACCGGATGGGTTAGGAGTAGCTGGAGGGCAGGCGAAGCATGAAATCGAAGGAACGCGTGTTGGCCACGTTGAACCGTCAATCCGTCGACCGCCTGCCGGTAGACCTCTGGCACACGCCGGAAGTCGGCGCGGTGCTCCGGGAGCACTGCGGGGTCGAGAGAGACCTTGATATGTATCGTGCACTCCAACTCGACAAGATTGTCTGGGTATTTGTAGACTACAAGATGGAGGAAACCGAACGTGTGGGATCCCAGGTCGGGGCCAAGGCGGTCGGCAGTCAAACAATGTGGGGTGTGCCGCTCAAGCGAGTCCAGGCCGGCGCCGCCCACTACGACGAGTTCGGCAAAGCTCCCCTCAAAGCCTATCAGACACCCGCGTCGCTGGACGGGTATCCCTGGTGGCCGGACGTGAACCGTTTCGATTACGAGAATGCCCTGTCGTCTGCCCGCGAAGCATCGGGCGAATTCGCTGTGATTGGCCCCTGGGTCTCGTTCTTCGAGATATACTGTCAGTTGCGTGGGATCGAGCAGGCGTTGATGGATCTCGCGATGAGTCCCCATTTCGTGGAAGCGGTTTTAGACCGCGTGGAAGCGATCCAGACCGAGATGATAAGGCGCTTCCTCTCGCAGGCCGGTGACACGGTGGACCTCGTCTTTGTCAGCGACGACATTGGCGGCCAGAGGGGCCTGCTGATGTCGCCGGAGATGTGGCGGCGGCACCTGCAACCTCGAATGCAGCGCTGGTGTGAACTGATCCACGCCTTCGGAAAGAAGGTGTTCTACCACACCGATGGCGCGGCAGAGGCGTTGATTCAGCCGTTGATCGACTGTGGGATCGACGTGCTGAATCCTATCCAGCATGCCTGCCCTGGGATGGAAAGCGCCTCTCTCAAGAGGAAATATGGTGATCAGATCATTTTCCACGGCGGTGTCGACAACCAGCGTGTCCTACCGTTCGGTTCACCTGAGGACGTACGGGCCGAAGTCCGCCGGTTGCTGGCCACCCTCGGAGCAGGGCGAAGTGGCTTCATCTGCTGCTCATGCCACAATGTCCAAGCGGGCACTCCGCTGGAAAACATCTTGGCGATGATTGACGAGATGCAAAAGAGCTGACGCATTGCGGGGAAGAGAGCCTTCTCTTGACATCAGACAAAGAAGTAGAGGCTGCACTGGACCCGGCCCTGTTCGTCAGCCCCCCGAGGGACTGGAACTGGAATACATCCCGATCGTGACCGGCCAGGGAACTGCAGCCGACTGAGGTTTTCGTGGCCCGCTGATAAGTAGAACAGAACCCGAAAGAACGATATGTCATCAAAGGAATCGACTATGCAACGTACGCTCTATGCTAAGGCGGGCATCATCTATTGCCTGCTCATGATGTCGGGCCCGCTGTGGGCCCAGGCCAACCGTCCTGTGCTGCACTGGAGTTTCGATCATGTGGTGGATGCAAATACCACCGAATCGGTCAGCGGCGATGCGGACACCGTCGCCGGCAAATTCCGGCTGACCCGCGGCGTTAAGGGGCAGGCGATCGTGATGGACGGCTACACCACTCACATCGTCAGGAAGGCCGACCGCGTCCCTTCTTTGCAGCAGGCCTTCACTGTAGAAGCATGGGTCGCTCTGGGTGCCTACCCCTGGAATTGGGCCCCCGTCGCCGCTCAGGAGAACACCGTCGGCGCGAACTCGAATCGGGACGGCAAGAACTGGCCCGCTGACGTGGCCGCCGATGCGCCTAAGGCCGGTCTTTTCTTCGGGATCGATTCGCAAGGCCATCTCGGCCTTCACGTCGGAACCGGGGAATGGCAGGTGTGCCGCACCGAACGCCAGATCCCGCTAAGGGCCTGGACCCATATCGCTGCTTCGTGCGTTACAGGCAAAGGGGTCACGCTCTACATCAACGGAGAGAAGGCGGGTGAAATGAAGCTCTCAGGCGACATCTCTCAGGCCCGGGATGAAGACCTCAGGATCGGGATGGCCCGGCAGCAGATCGAGCCGTCCCACCCTGTTCGGGCGTTTGCGACACTGCCCTGCTGGTATGCACTGGACGGCCTCGTCGACGAGCTGAAGATCTATGATCGCCCCCTTTCGAGCCGGACCCTCCAGGGGCACTACGCAGCACTGAAGCCCACTTCGGCTCCGGATCTGCCGCCACGTGTCATGCCCTCCGGTCCGGCGGGCAAGGGTAAGTTCGGTGCGTCCTATGTGAAGCTCCAGTACTACCCTGAATGGGATGCCCTCTGGCGCGTGGCTTCTGACCCGGATGTCGTGGTGCAGTTTGACAACTCTCCCGTACGCGTCGTCTTCTGGCGCGGCACCCGCTACGGTCCGGCCTGGGTCATGGAAAACGGCCTGTGGATGGCCGACCAGAGCATCGAAAACTTCAACGGTCAGGATGGCTGCATCGAGCACATGCTGGACCCGCGATGTCGATTCTCGCGCGTGCGCATCATCGAAAACACGCCGGCCCGCGTGGTCGTACACTGGCGTTACTGCCCCACCGCCGCCAACGGCAACCACTCTCAGGTCAATACCGTCTCGAAATGGGAAGACTGGGTGGATGAATACTACACGTTCTATCCCGACCAGGTGGGCATTCGCAAAGTCGTTCAACACACGGACGGCAGGGCCTTGTGGCCGGAAGAGGTCATCGGCCTTTGCCACCCGGGCCAGAGACCCGAAGACATCGTTGACCTGGGCGCCCTGACCCTGGTGAATCTTCACGGCCGCAAACATACGTATACCTGGACCGACCGGTCCCCCGCTATCCGCAACAAGGGACGCTGGGAACGAGGTGGCTATATCGACTTCGGTGACGAAGCGGGCGAGAGTCCCAATATCATGATGGTGAACTTCAAGTCGAAATACAGACCTTTCCAGATCTTCGAACTGGACTGCAATTTCAGCATCTTCGCCCACGAACACCGCAAGGAGGTCTCGCACTTCCCGTGGTGGAACCACTGGCCCGTCGCGCTGATTCCCTCCGACGGCCGCTACTGCCAGGCCGCCGACCGAGCATCGCATTTCTCTTTGGCCTGGGCCAGTCCCCGCCCGCACGAGGGTCCGAACAACACTTACTACTGGATCTGGATGTATGGCGCGACGCGGGAGGACCCCAAGAGTCTGACCTCGTTGGCCAGGTCCTGGGTGATGCCTCCGGAGTTGACCGTTCAATCGGGCGCCACGAGCGGCCGGTACGACTCGACGCAACGGTGTTACGTCGTGTCCGGAATGAAGCACGCCAATCAGAACACTCTGGAGCTTATCCTCAAAGCGGACTCTAATCACCCCGCGTTCAATCCGGCGTTCGTTATCGAGAACTGGGGACCCAGAACCGCACAGTGCCTCGTCAATGGCAAGATAGTGTCGTCTGGCGACGATTATCGCATGGGCCACATTCGCAGAGTAAATGAATATGACCTTGTGGTCTGGCTCCGGGCAGCGTCGGACCGACCGATCCGCATCGCGATCAGAGAATAACTATACGGATTAGGATAGATTCGTCGGCCGGTGCCAACAGAGCCGAGGAGTCCCCCGTAACGGAGCTGACACCTCCCAGCAGGTAGGCCCATTCGCACACGGCCCAGCGATTGCCGCCACTGAACGGCGGGGCAAGAACGCTCGCTTTCCCATTATCACGACCCTGGACACCTTAGACGTCAAGGCTCAGTGGTCACCTAAAGAGAAACTGATCCGCGAACTGATGGTGGGCCAATACCTGGATCGTCGTGAGAACATCCTGAGTGTGGGCAACAGTGAGACCGTTAGAACCCACCTTGCCAATGCCCGGGGCTATTTGTTCAGATGCCAGAGAGAAGCATTTAATACGATGGCGAAGCTTACCCACAGTATATAGGGTATCAGAAGATACGTAGCCGGCTTTGATATCCTCCAGAATGCAGCAATTGTGACAAGTATGGCTACCCAAAGCAGGATAATCTCAGCCAGAGCAAGCCCCATCATATGCAGGCCAAAGAAGATTGGCGTCCACAGGCCGTTCAGAACCAGTTGGAACACAAACAATCCCAGGGCCACCTTGATTTGCCTGCTACGGATTCCCTTGTTCCAAATCAGGAAGGCGGCTACTCCCATCATCACATAGAGAATCGGCCATACCACACCGAAGGCCCAGCCCGGGGGATTGAATGAGGGCTTCGACAGATCGGCATACCAAGTGCTGACGGAATCCATTGTTGAGAAGGATCCGATGAAGCCTGTCAGCAGGCACGCCGATACAGAACAGATTAGCTTGGCGATCTGCTTCATTTCACATCATCACCTCCTGTGCGCGATTGCGATAGAGTCTTGGCCACGGGCACGCGCCAGCGATACGCGGCAATGGCCCGGAGTTCGCGCACGAAGATCTGTTCGCCAGCCACGGCCAGGTGAGCCCACGTTTCCTGTTCCGCGATCTTTCGGCGATCGACCAAGTCAAACGCCTCGGGATTGGCATCGATCAGCAGCAATTCTCCCTTCTGATCAAGCGCTAGTATTCGGCTTCCATTGGCCACGAGTGACCAGTACTTCCCGAATTTGCCTTTGGCTGTCCACCGCACCTCCCTGGCGCGCGGATCCAGGCAGCTGAATTTCTTGTCGCGGCGATGGAGGTAGATGTGGCCTTCAATAATCACGGGGGTAGACATATAGCCTTGCGATTTCTTGTCGCTCCACACCTCAGCAAGTGCCAGACCATCGCCGGAAGACTTCACATCGTAAAGGCGGGAACCGCCCCCATAGCTGCTGGTGAAGATGCTGTCATCGAAGACCAGAGGGGTCAGGATATTCATGCCACGAAAGGCTTTGACGGGGTGCTGCCATAGCACCCTGCCACTATGAGGATCGAGGCCAGCCAAAGCGTTTCGCGTCTGTGCCAGAAGTTGAGAGACACCTGCTGGAGCACCCAGAACTGGCGAGGAAAACGCACCGCCGTTCATGCCCCCACCATCGCTCAGGCGGCACCACAATACATCGCCGGTGTCCTTGTCGAGCTTGACAACACCGCCACCGGCCTGAACGTACACGGCCTCAGCGGTCACCAGCGGCGAACAAACGAAGCCGAAGCTGGGCAAAGGCGTGTCGAACCGCTCGGCCAAATCGATTCGCCACTTCACCGTCCCATCCGCCGCCGCTAGGCAAACCAGGACATCCCGCATGCCCGCCACGTACAGATGCTCTCCATCATAGGCCGGCGTAGAGCGCACCCAGCTTCCGTTGCGTGCCGCGAAAAACGGGACCTTCATGGCGCCAGCCCAGGACGTCTCCCAGTGTTGCTCCCCTGACGTACGATCGAAAGCGCGTACGATCTCGTGTTTCTTATCGCGCGTCTCTACGGTGAAAACTCGGTCCTCGCTGACGATTGGACCCGGATAGCCATGACCGATCTCCTGACGCCACATCGGCTGCAAATGCGTGGAATCGAGCTTGCTCGGCCACGGAGCGCCATCGACTGTACCATTGCGATGTGGCCCGCGCCATTGCGGCCAGACACTCGAGTTCGTTGATTCAGACGGTAAGCCAAGAGCCAATCCGGATACCCCCAAGAGGATACTCGCCAAGGCCACCTTCATCCCTGGATAACGCATGTACGCCATATGCCTGCCCTTTGACAAGAGATTGACTGTTGACATCGTTTTCAAGACGGCGCCCGAGACTTATCAGCCCGTTGGTAGATAGCGGCGATAACCACACCACCGGCGCCCTGTTCGACCAAGGCCCAGAGGGTGTCGATCACAACGATCGTGAAAGGAAGGCGATACACGCCGTGCAACACCAAGCTCAGCGGAAAGACCCAGAGCAACCCCATGATGATACCAAACCGAAGCCCCCGCTGCCAGATCGGACCGTCGCCCACACGGTAATGCGGATACACCCAGGACATGAGAACAGCCAGAGCCACATATCCCAGGACAATGCAGCAGTACCCGGGTGGTTCCTGTAGAAAAGCTGGATCGATATGGCGACTGATGGTATCGCTAAGAATCAGGCTGTAAAACAGGACAGAAAGCGTGAACATGGCAGCGAAAGCCGCGACGAACGATGCGATGAACGTCTTGGTGTTAACCCGAATGAGACACCTCATTGATGGCCATTCTTCATTTACTCTTTGGCAGAATCACACTTAGCGAGAACACACGATAGCGGCACAGTCTTCGAATACGCCACGTCTTATCCAAAGTTGTGTTTCAGATATATCAGTCTCTGTATCATGGATCACGAAGGATTCAGTGTAACCGAGTTCACCGTATGCCGGCGGCCCCCAGTATACAAAGATCTTTTCGCTCTGGTCTCATCGGTCCAGGGCGCCGGGTATGTATAGCTTACCCGACGCCCTGGTCAACGCATCTCAAAGTGAGAGCAAGACCACATCGATGCCTGTGGATTAGCCAGACCGAGCCAGGGCCACATCCGAGCTAAGTCCTATTGTCCCGGGGGCGCCTTCGGCAATACAACGGCATCGATGGCGTGGATCACCCCATTGGAGGCCGCTACGTCGGTGACGATGATCGTAGCCTTGCCGCCCAGATTGTCCGTAAGCACGCCGGCGTCTTGCATCAGGTTGCCACCTGTAAGCATTTCGATCTGCTCGAGCGTCAACACGTCAGCCGCAAGCAAGCGACCGGCAGTGACGTGGTATAGCAACACGTCCGTGAGAAAAGCCTGATCGAGGTCACCAATGTTGTCCGGCGTCAACTCCAAGGCGGCGAAGGCGTCATCGGTCGGTGCAAAGACCGTCAATTGATCGTCCCCCGCCAACGCATCGGCGACAGCGGGGTCAGCCGCCAGAACGGCCGCAATGAGCGTGTCGAACGCGCCGGCGAAATCGCCTTCCGTGTTGAGTTGGATGGCCAGATCCAGCAGGTTCGGGCTGGGCTCCGGAGGAGCTTTCGGCAGCACGACGGCATCGATGGCATGGATGACACCATTGGAAGCCTCGACATCGGTGGCGATGATATTCGCCGGCCTGCCGAGGTTATCTGTGAGGACGCCGCCGGCCTGCGTGAGATTACCGCCTTGGAGCATCTCAATCTGCTCGGCCGCTAACACATCGGTAGCCAGTAACCGGCCCAGGGCAACGTGATACAGTAGCACCTCGGCGAGAAAGGCCTGGTCCAGGTCACCTACGTTTTCCGGCGTGATGTCCAGAGCTGCGAAAGCGTCATCGGTCGGCCCAAACACGGTGAATTCGCCCGGGCCGGAGAGGGTCTCCAGAATCAGCGGGTCGGCCGCCAGGATCGCGGCAATCAACGTGTCAAACTGTCCGGCGAACGGCCCCTTGGCGTTCACTTCAATCACGGTGTCCACAATACTGGGCGCCAGCGGAATCACGTTTTGCAGCACCGTGAGCGTACCGTTGGTCAGGGAGCCAACGGCGTACAGGAAATACGCCTTTTCGGCACCCAGGTCCAGAGCCACCGGTCCGAAAACCGGCTCTTTGACGCCGGCCGGTGATATCGACACGTTCCACGTGCCCGGCCAAGTCGTCAAGATCCCCTGAGCCCCGTTCGTCACGTCGCCGAGACTCAGAGCCCGGAAGCCAACGGGCGTGCGCACTTCAGCGCGTATATCAACGGCCGGGGCAGCCGCCGTATGATGCACAACCAGAGGCGAGTCGATGCTGTGATGGCACTCTGGCAACTTGTTCGAGAACACACTGGCTGTCGCCTGGGCGTGTTCCGCCAGATGGGCGATAATCGTCACATTGTCCTGAGCGGCAAGCTTGACATTCGCTTCGATGACCGCCGGTTCGCTACACGGATTCTCAGGATTGGCGAGCCCAATCTTGATATTGTACGCCCCCGGTGTTAGCTCGATGGCATCCGTTACGGTACCGAACGTAAAACCTGTCAGCGCACAGGCGCCATTGAGGGCAATGTCGACGGGTAACTCCGCCGGCAAACCCAGATCCTCACCCGGGATGCCATGAATCACATACGCCACGGCAGGTATCGCAGTGTAGGTTGCATCGGCCTCTAACGCGCCTTCGTAAAGCAGCAGCGTAAGCGAGTCGTTGTCGAGGGAACCCACGGCAAAGATCAGATAGCTCTGAGAGGAGTCGAAGGTGAGGGATTGAGGTCCGAGGACAGGCGTATCACTGCCTGCAGGAAACAGGGAGGCATCCCACTGACCCGGCGGCACCGTCAAACTTCCCTGCCCACCGTTGGGCACGCCGTCGAACGCGCGCTCACCTTGCCAATCACAAACGCTCCCCCGAAGCCGAATGTCCACGGCTGGGGCGGCGGCCGTGTGGTGGAGCGTGATACGGGATCGGCCCTCGTCGGTAGCCGATGGGTCAAGAAGGAACTTCGAGGCGGTCGGGGCCCCGTCGGCCGCCAGGTGGGCCATGACCACGGCCACCTCTCCAGCGGCGAAGGGGACATCTGCCTCTATGACCGGCGGTGCACTGCACGGATTTTCCGGGTCGGCCAGCCCAATCTTGATGTTGTAGGTGCCCGGAGCCAGGCTCAAGGGTCCGGCAATCTGGCCGTAGGTGAAGTTCTGTAGCGTGCAGGCTCCGTCGACAGCGACGTCGACTGGCAAGGCAGCCTCCAAGTCAAGATCTTGCCCCTGAATGCCATGAATAACGTAGACCGAGGCGTTGCCATCTTGGGCAGCAGTGGTGCTCACAAGGGCGGCTAGCCCCAACATGCAAGCAATCAGTAGGGATTTCATTGTTCTACCTCCATGTAAGGAGATCGATTTGGCGGTTCTGGTCGCTGCTCTAAGACAATCATCACATGCGGCAACTCCAACTCCTTCTCATTATGGAATTGAGCAGGTATCGCTATTTCGGAAGCATCACAGTATCGATCACATGAACGATGCCGTTCGAGCATGGGATGTCCGTATAGATCACGCAGGCCCCGTCCACGGTCGGTGCAATAGCAAGATTCTGCCCCTGGACAGTACCCGCCTCCTGCGTCTTAATGATATCGCCAGCCATGGCTTTGCCCGATGCCACGTGATAGGTGAGGATCGCGGTCAACTTCTCCGCGTTCTCGGGTTTCAGGAGGCTTTCCAGCGTGCCCGCCGGCAGTTTGGCAAAGGCCGCGTCGGTCGGGGCAAACACGGTAAAGGGGCCCGATCCTTTGAGAGTTTCAACAAGCTTGGCCGCTTTGACGGCTGTTACCAAGGTCTCAAACGGGCCACTGGAAACCAGCGTATCCACAATGTCCTGCTTGGTTGGAGGAGGCAGGATCACGGTGTCGATCACGTGAATGACACCGTTGGAGCACAGGATGTCCGTTTTCACCAATCCAGCTCCGTTGATCGTAGGCTTCTTGGCGCTACCCGTGAGGAAGATCGGTTGTCCCTGAGCAGTTTCAAATGCCTGCTTCTTCAACACATCGGCAGCCAGAAGCTGCCCTGGCACCACATGATAGGTGAGGATCTCAGTCAACTTGCTCTTATTGGCGGGCAGCAAGAGGCTGTCCAGCGTGGCCGTGGGCAATTTGGCGAAGGCTGCATCCGTGGGGGCGAACACGGTGAATGGTCCATCGCTTTTCAGTGTATCCACCAAACCGGCGGCCTTGACGGTGGCCACCAGTGTGTTGAAGCTTCCAGCAGACACGGCCGTGTCGACAATATCTCGACCGGGTTTGGTCATGCTCGCCTCTGGCAATATCACGCCGTCGATCACATGAATGACGCCGTTGCTACAAACGATGTCAGCCTGAATCACCCGGGCGCCGTCGATCGCCAAACCCACGCCGGCCTGCTGGCCCTGCACGGTCTTGACACCCCTGAGTTTGAGTAGATCAGCCGACATGATCTTCCCGGGCACCACATGATACGTTAAGATGCTGGCCAGTAACCCCTTGCTTTCAGGTTTCAAGAGGTTGCCGAGGGTACCGGCCGGAAGAGCGCCGAACGCCTTGTCGGTCGGCGCAAACACGGTGAAGGGCCCATCGCTCTTGAGCGTTTCGACCAGACTGGCCGCCTTCACTGCAGCTACCAACGTATTGAAGTTGCCCGCTGCCACCGCCGTATCGACGATATCTTTCGCGGGAGCTGCCAGGCCCACAGTTGGGAGAATGAGGAGAGAAATCACGACAACATACGCGAATACTTGAGCCGAGGCTCTCATTGTTGCTCTGCTAATCGATCTCATTTTGAATCCTTTCGGTAGAGTTCATCCTTGGGTATGTTTCATTACCAACACCAGGAATCCACATAGTCCTTCTTGCTCACGCCCCTTATCTTAGTTTTGTCTAAACCCTCCGCCTCTGGCGGAGGACCCGGAGAGGTTCTACCGATCCGGGGAGAATTGGCGTAGGATCTTCCTTCGGGGAAAGCCCTGTGGGCAGACCAAGGAGAAAGATCCTATGCATGAATGGAGTAGTCTATCCCACGTTCGGTGGGACTGCAAATACCATGTGGTGTTTGTACCGAAGTATCGTAAGAGGCAATTGTACGGCAAGATGCGAAGACAGATGCGAGCGGTTATATTGGATCTGAGCCGGCAGATCGGCGTCGACGTCCTTGAAGGGCACCTGCTGCCGGATCATGTCCACTTGTGTTTACGTGTAGCGCCCAAGTATAGCATCGCTCATGTCATCGGCTTCTTGAAAGGCAAGAGTGCGGTCCGGATCCACCGAGAGTTGGGCCATCGGCGGATGACGGGCCTACACTTCTGATCTCGTGGCTATTGCGTGAGCACGGCCACGCAAGAAGTTGTCTGTAAATTGATTCATTTTGCATAGGCGGTTCAGTCGTTCACTGCAGTGTTCATGTTGAGATATCGTTTCCCGGTGAGCCATCGTTCATCGGTTTCCATC
>Ga0075114_10000093_pt1 | contig 61379 bp, 57 predicted proteins | sample AntAceMetag02UKM_FD_69784 | JGI IMG/M metagenome (GOLD analysis project Ga0075114, IMG submission 69784) | Saline lake microbial communities from Ace Lake, Antarctica - Antarctic Ace Lake Metagenome 02UKM | ecosystem: Environmental > Aquatic > Non-marine Saline and Alkaline > Saline | place... | reverse complement strand
CAAGGTGATATAGTAAAATATGCCACTCATTAAGTCAAGAAAATTGTGAGGGAAATTGAAAACAATTTGGTGTTTAACCAATTGATATAAAAGCAGTTACTATTTTACAGGAGCCTTAAACATCCCGGGAATTACACGAACAATTAATAAAACTTTTCGAAGAAAAGTTTTATTCGTGAGCTTTTTTATATGAAAGGGCCAAAAATCAACGTTTACACGGGGATATTCTGCATATCCTGCAGCGCCCTTCTTCTCGAGATCGCCCTGACGAGGATCCTCTCCGTCTCCCACTGGTACCACTACGCCTTCATGGTCATAAGCCTCGCCCTCCTCGGCTTCGGCGCCAGCGGCACACTCCTCTCGCTCATCCGCACCCGGATCGTCTCCCGGCCGGTCTCCTGGATGGTCCTCTTCTGCTGCCTCTTCTCCGTCTCTTCGATAACCTGCTACCGTCTCTTTGAAATTATCGGCTTCGAGGAGATCCTCTTCTCGTGGCACCCGTCCCAGCTGGGCCTCCTGGGACTGAGCTACCTCGTCCTCTCCATCCCCTTCCTGTTCGCCGGCTGCGCGATAGGCACGGCCGTCTCCTCGTACACCTCGAAGATCGGGCCGGTGTACTTCTCCAACCTGGCCGGCTCCGCCCTGGGCTGCGCCCTGGTTATCCCCGCCTTCGCCGCGATAGGGGGGACGAACGTGATCCTCGCGGCATCGGCCATCGGCCTTCTGGCCGCGGCGATCCTCTCGTTTCCGCGGCTCAAGAAAGAGGGAATCCTCATAATCATCGGACTGTTATTCCTGCTCCTGCGGATCGGACAGCAGCCGGCCCTTCTCCCCCTCGGCGTATCCGAGTTCAAGGCATGCAGCATGCTTCTCAACCTACCGGACGCCTCGGTCGAGGATTCGCGATGGAACGCCATATCGAGAGTGGACGTCATTAAAAGCCGGTACATCAGGATAGCGCCAGGCGGAATGAGCCTCATGTACGACGGGCGGCTCCCGGAGCAGCTCGCGCTGACCATCGACGGCGACAGCCCCTCCCCCATAAACAAGTGCACGGGGGGAATGGCCGGCCTCTCCTTCCTCGACTACTCTCCCGCTTCACTCCCCTACAGGCTCGCCGGGGAGAGACCGGGGGTCCTCATAATAGGGCCGGGCGGGGGGTCGGAGGTCTGGTGCGCCCTCAGGAACGGCGCCGGCCGCGTCACCGCGGTAGAGGTCAACCCCATCGTCGTTGACATGGTGAAGGAAAAATACGGCGCCTATGCCGGGGGAGTATTCAGCAAGCCGGGGGTGGAAATCGTCGTTGACGAGGGCCGGAGCTACGCACGCGGGACAGACGACACGTTCGACATCGTCTCGATAACCCTGCTCGACTCTCTGGCCGCCGCATCCGCGGGCGTCTACAGCCTCTCCGAGAACTACCTCTACACAACCGAGGCCCTATGCGACTTTTACAGGCTGCTCTCCGACAGGGGGGTCATATCGATTACAAGATGGCTCAAGATACCGCCCACCGACTCGATAAAGCTCTTCTCGACGGCCATCAGCGCACTCGGGGAACTGGGAGTCCCCGACCCCGGGGCGCACCTCGCCTTCACGCGGTCGTGGTCCACGGGGACAGTTCTAATATCGAAACAGAAGCTCTCCGGCGACGCGGTAAAAGCGATAGAAGAATTCTGCGCCGGGAACTCCTTCGATATCGTCCACGTCCCCGGGATGAAAAAGGAGACGGCCAACAGGCACAACGTCCTCGAGAGGCCCTACTACTCCGAGCTCGCGGCGGCCCTGTTGACCGACTTCGATGGAACGATAGCCGGCTACCCATTCGACATCTCCCCGCCGACTGACGACAGGCCGTTCTTCTACAACGCGTTTAAACTGGAGAGCCTTCCGTACCTCCTCCCGACCATGGGGACCAGGTGGCTCCCCTTCGTCGAGTGGGGCTACCTCGTCCTGGTGGCGTCCCTCGCACAGTCCCTCATCTTCAGCGCCATCATCATTATCCTCCCCCTTCTGCTGATCGGGCGGTCGCCGGCACGCTCGCCGAAAGTACTCGTCATATCATACTTCGCGCTCATCGGAATCGCCTTCATGGCGATAGAGATAAGTATGATACAGAGGTTCATCCTCTTCCTCGGCCACCCGGCGTACTCCATGGCGGTCATCCTGGCGGGGATACTCATATCATGCGGCGCCGGAAGCTACGCGGCGGGGAAGGTCCCGGAAGCCGGTATCGGGCGCCGGCTGAGGTGGGCGATCTTCGCCGTAAGTGGGCTCGCGGTGACCTATTCCCTCGGCCTTCCGCCGCTCTTCGCGGCGCTCAAGGGGATCCCCCTCGCACAAAGGGTGGTCATAACGCTGCTGCTTATATTTCCGCTCGGCTTCCCGATGGGATTCCCGTTCCCCCTCGGCATCAGGTCGTTTGCAAGGCGACACCCCCGCCTCGTTCCCATCGCGTGGGGAGCTAACGGCTGCGCCTCGGTTGTGGGGGCGATTCTCGCTGTCGTCCTTGCAATATCCATGGGATTCGCCCTGACAACGATCTTCGCGGCGGCGTTATACCTGGCTGCTGCGGCATGCGGCAGGGTGATGTGCAGGGGAAGCGGCTGACGGGCGAAGGCACGAGCCCGGGGCAGAGAAATCCCTCAGGACTGACGAAAGACCGCTGTCAACGGGGCTGAACCCCGGACGGCTAATCTTTCTTGATATTTTTCAGGGCCTGCTCGATCCGGTTGAGGCGGATAATGATCCCCCAGAAGATGAGCAGGATAAAGATGATCTGTAACGCGTTGCAGGCGACAGCTATAGCCCAAGGCATGGCCATACCTCCTTCCCCAGTGTTGAATTGTAAAAATACAATACCGGATTGAACTCAGAATGTCAAGGTGATTACAGCATTTTTTTCTCGCCGATTTCAAGCCGGGAAAAGTGGAAACGCGCCGCGCGACAGCACCACCCCAGAAGGCAAAATTATAATTCGATCGGACTATGCCAACCGCAATATTTTTGTTAACCTGTTTTCGTGATGAGCAAGATAAAGCTTGTTATCTTCGACCTTGACGAGACGTTGTGGAGGATGGAGGATGGCTACTGCTCCATATTGAGGCCTCCCCTGCGGGAGACAGCGCCCGACACGCTCGCCGATTCAATAGGCAGGACGATTAAACTGGTGGGCGGCGTCCGCGAGCTCCTGGCATCCCTCTCCGAAGCTGGAATAATCCTCTCGGTGGCAAGCAAAAACGATGCCGAGCCGACAACAGAGGTCATGCATCGCTTCAAGATTTACGACTACTTTAAATATCCACAGATGGAGTGGAACTCGAAGGGGAAACTCGTCACGAGGATAATCGACCTCCTGTTGGAGAACGACGGCATATCCATCAAGCCCGAGGAGGCTCTCCTGGTGGACGACTGGGAGTCGAACGTGAACGATGTGCGCGACCTCGGCGTCCGCACGCTCCATCTCTCCACGGACATATCCCGCATAGAAGAGGTCAAAGGCCTCGTCCTGGAAGACGACCTGTGAAAGAGATACGGGAGATAATAAGGGAGCGCAGGAGCATACGGTCCTACGAGGAGAAGCCTGTCCCCGAGCAGGCGATTGCGCGTATACTGGAGGCGGCCAGATGGGCGCCCTCAGCCCTGAACCACCAGCCCCTGAGATACATCGTCGTGTCCGACGGGAACCTCATCCGGGACCTCTCCATGCGGACGATAGCGCGCGCCGGGAAGGTGATAAGGTGGCTGCCGGTCCTCCGCCTTTTCAAGAGGACATTACGCGACGCTAAGCTGGTTGACGTGATGCGGGAGAGAGCCGCATCCACCTCCGGCGACCCCATCTTCTACCGCGCCCCCCTCCTCGTACTCGCCGTGGCGGACAGGAAAGGATACCACGCCGAAACCGACCTCGGCTACGCCGCGGAGAACATGCTGCTGGAGGCAACGGCAATGGGCCTGGGGAGCTGCGTGATCGGCTTCGCGTCCCTCCTCAACATGGACAGGCAGGCCGGGAAGATACTCGGGATCCCCCGGGGAAGCAGGATACTCGCCGGCATTGTCTTCGGCTACCCGAAATCGCACCCCGCCCCCCCGCAGAGGCGGGAAGACTGCCTCATAAATCGGATAGGCCAATAACCACTGTTCAATATTTAATTAAAACCAGAAGCCGCGTGTAACCTTCGCGGCAACATAGAAAAATGAAGGTCATAATAAGGAAGGCGACTTACGAAGGGGTAAAACCTGTCATCGAGAAGATCCTCGACGCCTTTCCCATTGAGTGGGAGGGCAAGAAGGTACTCGTCAAGCCCAACATACTCGGCCCCTGGAAAGCCGAAAAGGGTGTCACCACCCACCCATCGGTAGTCGGGGCGATCGTCGGCTATCTCAAGGATAGAGGCGCCGTGGTGTGGGTGGGCGACAACCCCGGGATTCTCGGATACGCCGACAACGAGAAGAGCGCCCGTGTATCCGGAATAATCGGGGCAGCGCGGGGCTGCTACATCAACCTGGGGAAGGACCCGGTCAAGGCCGGTATCGAATCAAAATACCTGAACGGGATTACTATATCCAGGCAGATCCCGGAATGCGACATACTGATATCCGTCCCCAAGTTCAAGACCCACGCCCTGACCATGATCACCGGGGCAGTGAAAAACTCCTACGGTTTCATCATCGGAGCCGAGAAAGTGCTGCTGCACGCGAAGGCGGCGGCCCTCCTCAAGTTCAGCGAGGCGGTTGTGGACATCTACCAGCTCAGGCCGCCCGACATCTCCGTCATGGACGCCATCGTGTGCATGGACGGGAAGGGCCCCTCGGGAGGGGGGCTCATAGAGGCGGGAAAGATACTGGCCTCCGACAACGCCGTCGCCCTCGACGCAGTCATGGCCAGCATGATGGGGGTTAAACCGAGGGACATCCCGATGCTCAGGATCGCCGGCGAGAGGGGGCTGGGAGAAATCGATGTATCGAAGATAGAGATAGACGGGCCCCTCGAGGTAATAGACGGATTCAGGATGCCGCAGACGTTCGCAGGGGGAATCATAGGTTCGCTGATAAACCGGTTCGTCTTCCCCCTCCTCCGGGCGAAACCGGCCTTCGACTCCCGGCGGTGCACGAAATGCAGGGCGTGCCTGGAGGTCTGCCCCGTGAAAGCCATCTCCTGGGACGACGGGCCCGTCCTCGACAGGCGGAAGTGCATCTCGTGCTTCTGCTGCATGGAGAGCTGCCTCTTCGACGCCATCGGCCTCGGGGGCTTCCTCTACAAGCTCAGGGACGCCCTCACGGGAAAAATAACGGGGGAGACAGGTTAATACCGCCCTTCAATGAAAAAGTATTATTTATCGTGTAAAAAGAAATACATGAAAACCCTGAAAAAACCCGCCATAGCCCGGAGAATTACTGCCTACACGATCTCGGCGCCGAGGACGGACTCCATTTGATCCAGGGCGAAGTCGTGCGCCCTCTTGTCGAAGGTGGCAACCCCTTTGCGGGGGACGACGACGCGATAATCCCTGTTTCTCAGCTCTTCGACAGTGTATAAGACACAGATATTAGTGCAGACGCCCACAACCTCGACGACATCAGGCTTAATCCCATCGAGGGCGTTTTCGAGGGTCGTGCCGAAGAAGGCGCTGTAGCGCTTCTTGAGCACTATCTTGTGTCTTTTTGCCGCGGGCCGCAGCTCGTCTATAATCTCCGCCTCATCGCTCCCCCGCACGCAGTGGGGCGGGAACATCCTGAACTCCTCGTCGTCCGGATCATGGCTGTCGGCAACAAATATAATGGGCTCGCGGTTCCGTTCGTACTCCCTCACCCGCCGGAGCACGAAGGGGGCGACATCTCTTATCATCTTCCCCACATAGAGCGGCCTGCCCTCCTCGCAAAATCCTTTCAGCATGTCCAGCACGATCAGGCACCCCTTCATCTCAAAAGCCCCCCGGGTAACAATTCCACATACACCGTGTAACAACACACCCCTTTTAGGTTAAAAGAGCCCGCCGCAGCCTGCCGAGGGCATTTCTCTTTCCTCGAAGCTCCCGATCCTGAAGAGCCTCACCGGGTAGAGCTCCCGGGGCAGCCTGCCCTTGCGCATAAACCACGGAAGATCGGCGGGCCCGGTTACCTCGTCCAGGTCGTAGTTCCTCCTTAGGTGCTTGAAGAGCCCCCTGTCGGATGGATGATCGACATAATAAGGGACGGACCCGCTCCCGGCCACTGCGCAGATAACCCCGTCCACCTCTTCGGGCCGGAGCCTGCCCGCCCGGCTGAAGACCATCCTCTCTGGGAATATCGTCTTTCCCCAGTAGGATGTAATGATAACCGCGTTATCGGGCGTCGAATCGACGATAAAGCGCGCGGCCCTGGAAAAATACGCCCGCCCTCCGACCGTATCGGCGACGCCGAAAGGGCCGAAGACAGCAACGAGAAGGTTAAAAGCAGCGACAAGGAGAATAATTCCGCCGCGCCCGCCCCCGATGGCGCCGAGGGACTTAACCGCCAGCAGCGGCAGGAAAATCAGGAACGGAAGGGAGTACCGCAGGAAAGACGACTGAAGGGTCATGTGGCGCTCCTCGAAGCCGTACACCCTGTAATTGCCGAAGAGAAGCAGCAAAAGCAGGAAGAGCACCAGGTACGACAGGTAGAAAGCCCTTCCACGCCCCCGTTTCAAGTCCGTGAACACGGCTAGAACAGCCAGTATGAACGGGGGAAAAGCGATGGAGAACGACACGGGAATAAAGATCAGGTGGCTGAAAATCTCCCAAGGGCGGAACCTGTACCATGCGAGAAGCTTGCCGATCGCGCTCGATTGCCGCGCCGCCTCCGTGGCCCGCTGAGCGAACTTCTCGCTGGAATAGCCTACGGCGAAGAAATTCCCGTACAGCTCCCTGCAATAGATGAGGAAGGCCCCCGCAATAACGCAGGCCAGAACGGCGGCAGCGATAAGCGGCAGGGCGCGTACCCTCCCCCTCCCGGCAAAAACGTAAACCAACATGGGAAGTATGAGGATGAGGTTCGTGTATCTCACCCAGATAAGGAGGCCGCAAAAAGTGCCAAAGAGGAGATAGTGCAGGCAGCGGCCCTCCTCCGTCGCCCGCACCAGGGAACAGCAGGCGCCAAGGAAAATTGCCACGCTCAGGATATCCGCAACGAAGAAGTTGTTGAAGTGTATAAACGCCGGCATCGTCCCCAGGAGAAGGGCAGCGCCGAAAGCCCGCCCATCGTCTTTCATGACGAAATAGCAAAGTCGGTAACACAGGTAAACTGCGAGGACTCCCAGGAGGGGATTGAGAGCGACGGCTCCCAACTCAGAAAACGTCGACTTGACCAGCGCGGCGAGAACGATGAAGCCCGGAGGGCCCCACGGGACGGCCTCTCCCCGGTAATTATACGTGAAGTCCCTGGGCACAAACCCCTTTAACCCGAAAAGAAGGTCGCCGCGGGGCTGAAAGGACAACCTCCCCTCGCCCGCGAGGAGCGAGGAGAAGTAGTCGAAATCGAGCTCGTCCGGTGAGAGGGGACAGCGGCTGATAACGTGCGGAACCAGATAGAAAACAAAGAGCCCCCCGAGGAGGAGGACCATCCTCGCTCTTCCGCTCAACATAAAGGGACACCTTTCGCAACTACCTATGTTGCAAGCTATAATAAATAAATAAAACTATCGGCCGATCAGTTTGACCATTTAAGCTTCCGACCTCTTCCGCGCCTCTTAAATCGACCCCCAACCCGTAAAAGTGTTCTCTGAAAGTTTTCTAGGCATGTTAACACCCCCTTTCATAACAGGCGGAATTTATTTACTAAATACTGTGATACAGTAAGTTACATAAGGTGTCCCTTGTTTTGTCTACCTGCCGAGCATTTCCACTTTCAGCTTTGCATCTACAGGTTCGTCGGAGAGCCATATGCCGAACAATGCCTTTTTGAAATCCAGGCCCGGTATTGTCACCTTGAGAGCCCCGTTTTTTGAGGCGCTCACGCCCTTTCCCGGCTCGTAGACGAGCTCGTACACGTCGTTTTTCTTTATCGCCTCATCGAAAACGGAGATGAACTTGGCCACCCTTTCCTCGATGGCGGTGAACTTCACCTCGGTGGTGTGCGTGAACGACTCGCGTGTCGCGTCGGCCATCTTCTTGTCCGTGATCATGTCTGAAGTGATTTGCAGCCTGATCGCCATGGGCTCGTCCGTCTCTATGATGCTTCGGGAATCACTGCTCTTTTTCATAAGGTAGAGGCTCCCTATATAGACCCTGACCATCCTGTCATAGCGGCGATAGCCGGCCCCGTTCAGGAGCAGCTTCACTTTGCCGGAGGGGATGGATCCGGGAACGTTAACGCCATCGATCTCATCGGCTGCGCCCGGATGGTTCAGCAACAAAACTGATACGGCGACGACCAGTGCTCCCTTAAACATCATGCCACCTCCTTACTTTTTTCGGGGGCCGCTCCCTGCCTAACTCCCGGCCTCGCGCCGTAGCGAAGGCAGGCCCTGAGGAAGCCCAGCTGCTGCAGGAAAAAAGCAGCGACAAGAAGACAAAGTATTACGGGCAAACCGGGGTCTTTCAGCCTCTTCAGTATCATGTTCTTCGTCGACCAGAAGCGCAGCCCGATGAGCGGCATCACCCTCCCCAGCTTTCTCTTTATGAAGTAATTGCCGATCCCCCTCTCGTACTGCCGGCGGACGAAGGTTGCCATAGACGTCATCGGGGAGTGCTCCAGCTCCATATCCGGGCAGAACCTTATCCTGCCCCCGAGCGCCCTCAAATTACGGGCAAATACGGTATCCTCCCCCGCTGCCGTCGGGAAGTCCTCGTCGAAGACACCGAAGCGTTCGAAGGACTCCCTTCGAAGCGCGCAGTTGCAGGTCGAGAGGCTGACGGTGTAACCGTCCTCATCGACGGGCCAGACGCACTCGAAGCCGAGTCCTCCCCCCGCAGGGAACCCCAGAGAGGAGATGCAATCCCCCAGGAAAGTGCTCGGCGGGACTACGGTCTTCCCCATCAGTGCGTCGGCATCGTTGCGGTAAAAATTCTCTATTATCTTCTCTATCCAGTCGGCAGCGGGCACGCAGTCCGAATCGGTGAAGGCAACTATATCGCCCGAGGCGCTCATCAACCCCATGTTCCTGGCACGGGCGGGGCCGCCCTTCATCTCCGCCTTCAGCACCTTATCGGCGTGCCGGGCCGCCTCCTCCGCCGTCGCGTCTTCGGATTTATCATCCACGACGATTATCTCGAAGGGCCTCACGGTCTGCCGCCTGAGGGAGAGCAGGGTCTCACCGAGCGCACCGGAGGAGTTCCGGGCGGGGATGACGACCGAGACGCGCTCGCAGGCGGCGCCCGCAGCGGGAAATAAGCTCACGGTGTCCCCATCTTTCATCCGGCTCAAGTCTCCCCTGCCGGACGGCCTTTCCCGATCGAGATAAGATGGATATCCGCAATCCCCCACATCCTCCAGGGCCCTCCCCGGGGTCCCTCTATGACCCTCGGCCCGCAGGTGTAAAAGCGCTCCTGCAGACGCTCCATCACCTCCCGGACCTCTTCAGCCTTCACGGCGCACACGATGACCTCACAGTGAGGGGCGACACACGACGGGTCGTCGATAACGTCACCCGGTTTACATACAGTAACCCTGCCGGACAAGCCGTACGCCTCAAGCTGAAACCCGGCCCAGAACGAGACGCCTTCCGGGAGAATATAATAGTACCTCATATCCCCCCTGTTTTCCCGGACATATTTGGTCGCGAGGCACAGGGGATGGAGCCCGTTCTTCTCCGGCATCTCGACGTAGAGCCTGTGCAGGTTCAGCCAGATAATGCAGCCTCCCGCGGCCGCCGCGAGCGCCAAGAGCGCGGACCTGCCGTGCTTCGGCAGCCGGCCCGTCAGCGCCGCCGCCATGACGGCGCCGACACCGGCAAACGCGCAAACAAGGGGGACAAGGACAAGCTGCCTGGTAACCGACAGCCTGGGATAGGGGGTGGTCGCACCCACGATAACCGCGGAAACGCAGTATCCCAGCAGGAGGAATAGGGAGGCCCGCCGGGCCGATCCCGGCGCCCTCCCGGCGAAAAGGCGAAAGAGGGAATAGACGAGGCCGGCGACGAACAACGCTGTCGTAACCGGATCGAAGAGCGACCCCGCCACAAAGTAGCCGTGGCCCCAGCCTTCGAAAGTAACGGGGCAGGCGAGAGAGAGGAGCATATGGCCCGCCACCTTCTTCGCCTGGTTGTCGACCCTCCAGTCATCGTGGCCGAACCATCTCCCGCTCACGTCGCCCCACAACTTCTCCGGGCCGTTCATGAGCAGGGGGACGACGGCTACGGCGAACACGAGTATAAAGAGCAGGAAATAGCGCCGGGCCGGCCTCCAGATTAAAAACATGAGAACGACCAGGACCAGGGTGAGCCTCGCGGTGTAGTAGGTATAGAAGCTCGACGCGGTGGCGAGGCCGCACAGAGCAAAGAGACAGCGGCTCCCGCGCCTGTGCGCCAGGGCGAAGAGGCAGAGGGATAAAACCATCGGGAAGATAACATGGTTGTCATTATGCCCGTTGTGGGCCCAGGCCATGAAATAATGGGAGAAGCAGAGGCAGAATGTTCCCGCCGCCGCCGCCCCCGGGGAGAACGCCAGCCGGAGAAACACGTAGAATGGCAGCAGGGAAGCCGCCGCCGCCAGGACCGAGCTGAAGCGGAACCCGAAATTATTCACGCCGGCAAGCTTCATCACGGCGGCCTGGTAGTAGGAGTCCATCTTCGGCCCGTCGCCGTAGACGCCGTCCTCGGAGAACATGTCGGCCAGGCTCACCCCCTTTCCGCGGGCGATATCCCCGGCCATAGCGTAGAAACCCCACTCGTCCCCGACATAGGAGTACCTGTACGAGTCCAGGTCGAAGCTATAGAGGGCCAGCGCCCCGAGGGTCAGGGAGATGACCAGAATCCATTCCCATCTCTTCACAACAGTGGAAGCCTCGCCCGGATCATTCTCCCCGCGAAGGCCGGGGCGGCGCTAAAAATCGAAGACCGTGTCCAGCTCCTCGTCCGGGATGTCGAAAACCTGATTGTGGGGCGGGAGTTTCTCGCTGTGAAAGAATTCCGGCAGCCTGTCGTCCTTCGCGGTCAAGCCCGCCATGCTGTTGAAGAGCCGCTCCCTCCGCAGTATCTCCATGCCCATCTCCATTAAATTGTCGGCGGTCATGTCCCACCCGTGCCTGGCGTTTATCATCCCGATGAGGGACTTCACCGTGTCGGGGTTATCCAGGGCGGCGAACGCGACGAAGATGCACACGTTGACGCTGTCCAGGGCCGCCGTCGCTATCTGGAGCTTCCTCGAAAGCTCGACCTGCCCCTCGGTCGAGAGCGGATGGATCGAGCCCCCGCACTCCAGGATATTGGTCGCGATGGTGTATCCCGCCGTGTGGTCCGCACCCATGGGCGAGGTCGCGTAAGTAACCCCCATGCCCTTTATCGCCCGGGGATCATACGCCGGAAGGGCCTGCCCCTTGACCACGGGGACGCGATCGCAATTCAGGTGCTCGCCCGTCGCCTTCGCCCCGTGCCCCAGGACGCTCCCTATCCCGGTCTCCTCTACTACCCCCTCGATCAGGCGGATAGCGCCCTCCCCGTCGCCGAAAGGGAGAACGCCGGCGTACATCGCCACGCCCAGGGCCACGCCCATCTCGATGGAGTCGAGCCCCAGCTCGTCGTAGAGGCGGTCGAGGCGGGCTATTATGTCGAGATCGTCTATGCCGCAATTGGCGCCGTTGGCCCATATCGACTCGTACTCCAGGCCGGACGCCAGGTGTTCGCCCTTCCCGTCCACGTAGACGTTGGAGCAGCGGATAACGCAGCCGGGCTGGCAGACGTGGGTCGGCTTGCCGCCCCGCCTGACGATAACATCGTGCATCGTCTCGCCGCTGATTTTTTCTACGCCGTCGAAGACGCCCGCGGTAAAATTTTTCGTCGGATAAGCGGCCGCCTTGTTGATGATGTTTGCCAGGACGTTCGTCCCGTAAACGGGAAGCGCCTCGCCGCTCACCGGGTGCTCCGTCAGCGTCCTGGCGAAGAGGCGCGCGTGCTCCTTGAACGACACCGGGTCCTTGATCTCCGGCGGCCCGGACCCGGAGGCATCCAGCACGATGGCCTTCAGCCCCTTGGAGCCCATAACGGCGCCGGTCCCGCCCCGGCCGCAGTGGCGCGTCGGGCGCCCCTCAACGTCCGTGACGATGATGCTGGCCGCCCGCATCGACCTCTCCCCGGCGGGCCCGACCAGCACAAGGCTGACCCCGGTTCCGTAGGACTCGCGCAGCTTCCCGACCGCGGCATAGCTCCTCATCATGCGAAGGTCGTCCCGCCTCTCAAGCCGGGCCCCCTTCGAATCCACAATCAACACGTAGGTGCCCTCAGCCGGCTTCCCCTCCACGATGATCCCCCTTACGCCAAGGCGCCCCATGGCGCGTCCGGCCATGCCGCCCGCGTTGCTCTCCTTGATACCGCCGGTGAGGGGGCTCTTAGTCCCCACCGATATCCTCCCGGACGTTGAGGCCCGTGTCCCGGCGAGGAGGCCGCAGGCGTAAACGATCTTGTTGTCCGCCGAAAGGGGATCGCAGGTGGCGGGGACTTCGTCCGAGACGATCGACGATGTAAAGCCGCGGCCGCCGAAGCCCAGGAGGTTCAACGGAATCCTCTCCGGCTTCACGGAAAGACAGCCCATGTCGACCCTGTAAATTTTCTCCATGACAACCTCCGTGTATCTTTCAGCCCTTCAACCCGTCCAGGTTTCACGCCGCCGAACCGGGCGAGGCCCCCGGAAGACCTGCACGTATTTTAGCCCATCTCGCGGGCAGGGTCAACACGGCCGGCCGGAAAGCGGGACGTGCCGGGGTCCTCCCGCCCGGGGGCGGGGACCGGATAAAACGGGGCAAAAGCGGTACGAAGCGGAAATTAGTGGAAATTTCTTATGAATTCGTGGATAAATAGGTGTTATTTTTCACCCGAACACGAGTTGCGATCAATAATAGGAAGAACCACGAACAAAGCCAGGAGGGTAATGTGAAGATACTTGTTACAGGCGGAGCGGGATTCATCGGGAGCTTCATTGTGGACAGGCTCGTCCGCGAGGGGCACCAGGTAAGGATATTCGACAACCTCGACCCCCAGGTGCATCCCGGCAGCAATCCCCCGGACTACCTCAACACGGAAGCCGAGTTCATAAAGGGAGACGTCAGGGACTACGACGCGTTCAAGGCCGCACTCGGCGATATCGAGGTCGTCTTCCACGAGGCCGCGGCCGTCGGCGTCGGGCAATCCCAGTACGAGATCAAGTACTACACGGACGTCAACATCGGGGGAACGTCAAACCTCCTCGATATCATCGTCAACACGAAGAACCGCGTCGCGAAGATCGTCCTCCCCGCCTCGATGAGCAGCTACGGCGAGGGGCCTTACGAGTGCGCCGCCCACGGCCGCATGCTCGTCGAGCTCCGGCCGGAGGAGCAGTTGAAGAAGGGGGAGTGGGAGCTGAAGTGCCCCGAGTGCGGTCAGGACCTGAAGCCGGTACCCACGACCGAGGAGCATCCGCTCGGAAACAGCTCGATCTACGCCATAACCAAGCGCGTCCAGGAGGACATGGTCATCAACATCGGCACCACGTACCATATCCCCGTCGTCTGCCTCAGGTACTTCAACGTGTACGGGCCCAGGCAATCGCTATCCAACCCCTACACCGGCGTCGCGGCGATATTCATGAGCCGCATCAAGAACGACCACAGGCCCCTGGTGTTCGAGGACGGTGTTCAGAGCCGGGACTTCATAAGCGTTCACGATATCGTCCAGGCCAACATGCTCGCTATGGAGAAGGACGCCGCGAACTACCGATCGTACAACGTCGGGTCGGGAAGGTCGATATCGATCGTCGAGATAGCGAGTATCCTGAACAACCTGTACGGCAAGGAGCTCGAGCCCGAGGTGGCAAACAAGTTCAGGAAGGGCGACATCCGCCACTGTTTCTCCGATATCTCGAAGATACGGAAGGAGCTCGGCTTCTCCCCGTCCAAGTCGTTCGAGGAGGGCATGAAGGAGCTTATAGAGTGGAGCAGGACGGCCGAGTCGACCGACATGGTAGATAAGGCGACGGAAGAGCTGAGGGAGAAAGGGCTGATAGAATAACATCTTGCCATCGTTCCTGGGCAAATTACAAAAAATGACCAAACCAGAAACCAGAACGATGAATCAATGACAAAAGTTATTAATAACCAAACACCAAGAAACAAGATACAAACAATCATCAATAACCAATATTCAATCACCAAACAAACTATGATTTGACCTTGGAGATAAAGCTTTAGAGTTTGGTTCTTTGAATTTTGAATTTGGATATTGTTTGGTTATTGTATCTTGCATCTTGGTTATTGCTGCTTATGGATTCGACATTCGGCCATTGGATATTGATTCGTCATTCGGATTTCGGAATTCGGATTTTAAAACTTCACTCTCTCTAGTTCCTTTCAAGGATACCTCCTTGCCCAATCAATAGGCGAAGATGAAAAAGGTAACAATATTTCTTCTCTTTCTCCTCGTCCTGGCCTTCTCCATCAGCAAGATTTACAGCTACGACATCTGGTACCACCTCGCCGCGGGGCGCTACATCCTGGAATCGGGAAGCATTCCCCGCCTGAACATCTTCTCCTACACCCAGGCGGGCCACGAGTGGGTCGACATACAGTGGCTCTTCCAGGTCATCGCCTACGGGGTCTACTCGGTGGCAGGGGCGGACGGCCTTATCCTTTTAAAATCGCTCTGCCTCCTCCTGGCGTTCGCCATCCTCTTCCGGACAGGCTACCGGGGCGAGCGGGCCATCGCAACCGCCGTCTTCTTTTACCTCGCTGTTCTCTGCTCCCAGGAAAGGTTCTTCGCCAGGCCGGAGATCTTCAGCATCCCCCTTTTCGCGCTCTATCTCAAGATCCTGCTGGACGACGAAAGGAGACGGTCGAAACTGATATACCTCCTGCCGGTCCTCCAGCTCCTGTGGGTGAACGTCCAGGGGCTCTTCGTCCTGGGTATAATCCTTGTCTTCTTCCACTTCGTGAGCAGGGCAATCCGCGGCGACGTCCGCCGGCCTGCCCTGCTCCTGCTCCTCTGTATCGCCGCCTGCTTCGTCAACCCGTACGCCTGCAGGGGGGCGCTATTCCCGCTTCTCCTCTTCAAGCGGGTGGGCCATTTAAGCAACGTCTTTGCCAGCACGATCGCCGAGTTCATAAGCCCCCTCCCGACCCACAACCCCCTCCGGCTCCTTGAAATATTCCTTTCACTAAAATCGTACACCCTCTCGGCCTTTATCTGCCTCGCCGGCCTCTCCCTCTTCACCTTCGTCCTGAACCTGCGGAGAACGAACCTGTTCCTCCTCCTCTCGTACATCGCCTTCCTCTACCTGGCCGCGTCGGCAAAAAGGAACCTCCCCATCTTCGCCTTCGCGGCCGCCGCAGCCGCGGTACACAACATCAACTCGTTTCTAGACGGCTCGCCCCGCGGCAAAAGGTTATCGACGGCTCTCTCCGGATCGCCCCTGTTGAAAACCGGGTACGGCATCCTTTCAATCATGGCCGCCGCGACGATATTCCTGGTCGTCACCGACAACTACGCCATACACGAGAAGAGCACCCGGAGCTTCGGCTTCGGCGTCAACAGCCCCACGTACCCCGTCGGCGCGGTGGACTTCGTAACGGAAAACGGGATCGGAGGCAACGTCTTCAACACACTGGGCGCCGGAGGCTACTTTATCTGGAAATGTTACCCCGAGAGGCGCGAGTTCATAGACGGGCGCCTCGAGGCCATATCCAACGAGTTCTACTCCTTCTACATATCCCTCCTCAGGGACCCCGGCCGCTGGCCTGAATGCGTCGCCGGATACGGCGTGACCTACGCGATCCTGGACCACTGGGTAACGCCCGATGCAGCCCTCTTCTCGCGGATATACCGCGACAAGGACTGGGCCCTCGTCCACCTGGACGGGAGCTCTACCGTCTTCCTGCTGAGAAACGAGGAGAACGAGCCCGTCATCCGGAAACACGAGATCGACCTGGCGAAGCTCGATTCCGTCCCGCCACCCGCAGAGATTGAAGCCACCCGCCTTTCCGGCCTCACCGGCCGATGGTTAATAAAAAGGAAGTTCCCCTTCCTGGATTTCACCCTGGGCAACCTTTATTCGGCGGCCGGAATGAACGACAGGGCTGTCGAGTATTACGAGGCGGCCGCTGGGAAAGCACCGGACGAGGCGGCGTTCTACAACAACATCGGGATCTGCCATGTAGAGGAAGGGCGGACGACAGAGGCCATCGCCGCCTTCGAGAGGGCCATCGCCGTTGAGCCCTCCCACCTCCAGGCCGTGAAGAACCTCGCGGGCGCCCTATCCTCGACGGGCGATGACAGGGGCGCGCTACGCTGCTGGACAACTGCGCACGGGCTGGACCCGTCGGACGCCGCGGTCGAGAGCTCCATGCGCGAGACCCGGAAGAGGCTACTTGCGATGAGTGACAGCGCGACGGGCCCGCTGCTCCTCCTCCGTACCGGCCGGCAGCTCGAGGAGCGGGGCAACCTCGACGGGGCCATAGAAAAATACAGGGAGGCGACGGCCATCCTCCCCGGCGAGCCCATGGCGCGGTATCAGCTCGGCATCGCCTACAGCAGGAAGGGCGACCTGGAGAACGCGCGCAGGCAGTTCATGGAAGCCGTCCGCCTCAACCCGGACGACGGCAGGGCGCACCACAACCTGGCGGCGCTCTGCCAGAAGATGGGGATGAACGACGAGGCCGTCGAGCACTACCTCTCGGCACTGGCCATCGACCCGGAGTCGGTCCCTTCCAACTTCAACCTCGCTCTCCTCTACCACGAGACGGGAAAGAAAAGAAAAGCCAAAAAGCAACTGAAAAAAGTCCTGAAGATCGACCCCGGCTTCGAGGACGCGAAGAAGCTCCTCGAGAAGCTGAAGTAAACAAGGAATATCAGGGAAAACAGGGAAATAAACATTATGATATTCCTTGATGTTCCTTGCACTTCCCTGTTTTCCCTCTGTTTTCCCCACCCTTCATTGACAAGTGCGTCTAATAGCGCTATATTATAATAAGCTCGACTGATGAACCCCTTCTCAACCTTTGATCCGCAGAAAAAGGCATGCGGGAATCCTTACTATGAACGCCCGATATTGTAGTGCGGCACTTCTGGCCCTATGCCTGGGGCTGCCTCTCAGTGCCCGGGCATACCAGATAAGGTACAGCAGGACCGGATCTGTCATCCGCTGGGTCAGGGCCGAATTCCCTATCCACTACTACATCGACTCGAATCCCTCAATGCCGGCTGGCGCGGTGGAGGGAGTGATACGGGCCTTCCAGAGCTGGGAGAACGTGGGGCCGGCAAGGCTAAGCTTCGCCTACAGGGGGCTGATAAAGAGCCCGGCCGTCGCCAACGACGGCAAGAACTGCATCATCTGGGTCGAGGATGGGTGGAGACACGGGGCCCAGACCATCGCACACGCGACAACCTGGTACTTCCTCGAGGACGGGCGCATCGTTGACTGCGACATAGAGGTGAACGCCCGGGATTACGACTGGAGCACCGCTCCCTCGGCCGAAACGCTGGACATCCAGAACGTCATGGCCCATGAAATCGGCCACTTACTCGGCCTGGACGATATCTTCAACAGCCTTGATAGAACGATGTTCGGCTTCATACTCAGGGGCGAAACGACGAAAAGGAGCCTGGACATCGACGAAGTCAGGGGCTCGAGCTTCCTCTATCCCTTTTCCGCTTCATTCGAGGCGATAGAGGCATCGTCCATCGACCGGGAGGGAGAGAGCCTCTTACCCTTTCTCCCCCGGCGGGATACACCCGAAGGAGCGAATATCATCCTCATCTCATCCTGCGACTGGGACAGGGACGGCATAGGCCGGGAGCTCGCCGCTGTTTCCTACGAGGAGGAGAGCGGCTTCACATTCCACGTCTACAGGCTCCCCGATCCCGAAGAAAAAGAAGAAGATATATCCATCGCGGCGAAAGACGAGTGGATGATAGCCGCCGGCAGCAACGCCAGGTGCATGGCCGCCGTGGACGCCGACGGCGACGGCTCCAGGGACGAGATTGTCATTCTCAAGGACACGGCTGAAGGAGAACCGGTGATAAACGTCTATAAATTTTCAAGCGCCATGGAAGCGCCATCCCTTCTCTGTCGCATCCCCCTCGGAACATCGGACTCCACGACCCACATGGCGGGCATGAACGGCGACGAGATCTGCTTGCTCAGGAAGGTAGAAGGAAGGAGATACAACCTCTCGCTACACAAGCTGGACATCTCACGGGAGAAGCTCTCCTTGAAAGAGAACTACGGGGAACTCCCGGTCGCACCGGATGAAGAAGTTCTCTCCATCTTTTCCCTGGAGGAAGATGCCGGGAAGGCCGCAGTGCTGGGGGTCCTGGCAGCCGACGCCAAGGGAAGGGCGCGAATCGACTTCATGGAGCCCACGCCCGACGGTGAACTGTCCTGCTCCCTCTCCATCCAGCTCCCCGGCTCCTCCCCGGTCCTGGCAACATCCATCGACTCCAACGGGGACGGCCTGCTCAACGAGATCGTCCTTATAACGGAATAACAAAAAAACAAGGGAGACAGGTGTAACATTCCTGTTACACCTGTCTCCCTTGTTTTTTTTCTGATAAAATATCGCTCCCGAAGCCGAACAATAAACCGCCCCGTTCGTATATACATATGAACAGGGGCTTCGAGAGATTTATCCATGCCGGATAGTGACGAAACCTTGATGTCGCTGGTCAGGAGGAACGACCGGGAAGCGTTCGCCAGGCTCTTCAACCGGTACAAGACGCGCATCATGACATTCATATATAATTATGTGGGCAACTACGAGAGGGCGGAGGACCTCTTCCAGGAGACCTTTATCCGGCTGTGGAGGAGCAGGCGCCGCTACGACGGGGAGAGGCCCCTGCGGCCTTGGCTATACACAATCGCGGCTAACCTCTGCCGGGACAACGCCAGGAAGATGCGCTATAGAAGGACAGTATCGATAGACGCCGCCCGTGAGGGATGGGCGCCCTCGGAGAAACTTCCGTCTCCCCTTCCCTCTCCAGCAAAGATCGCGGAGGAAAAGGAGAGCAGCCTAAGCCTGAGGGCGGCCCTCGACTCCCTCCCGAAAGAGAGCAGGATCGCGATCACCCTGCACCAGTTCCACGGGCTCAAGTACAGGGAGATCGCCGAGACACTCGGCGTCCCCATAGGCACGGTGAAATCGAGGATCCATTCCGCCGTGAAACAACTGAGAAAAATATTATCCATTAATTAAAAAAAGAAGATGTCCACGAATTATTTTTGTGAGGTGATGGGTTATGAAATGCGATGAGATAAAAGACCTCATATACGACTGCCTCTCAGGCGAGCTCGGGCCGGAGGAAGAGAGTGGACTCCGCCTCCATCTCCGGGAATGCCCCGCCTGCAGGAAACGCTACCGGGAGATAGAGGCCATCGTAAACGGCATCCGGCGGATGGAAGCCATGGAGCCCTCCGCGGATGCCTGCCGGAAAACGCTGGAAAGGATAGAGGGAGGAGGCCGCTTCCTGCCCGTGTTTCCCATCCCGCGCGCCGCTTACGCGTTCGCGGCGACCATCCTCATCGTGGTCGTTTCGTCCGCAGCGTACTTCCTCCGGCATGAAGATAAGATAGTGATGGAGGGGAAGTCGAGCACGATCGCGCACAGGCAGGTGGCCGGCGCCGACATGGATAAGCTTCGGAAAGAATACCTCGACGAAGCCGACCTCGTCCTCGCCATGGCCCTGGATATAAGCCGGGGCACGGCCCCCTACACCATTGAAGACGTCAAGAAGCGGATCATGGAGAAAGACCTTCTCTACCACGGCAGCGTTATAATATCTTCGGGGGGCGGGGACAGGCGGATTATCGAGGAGACCAACGCCGTCCTGAACGGCATCATGAAGATCAAGGCAGGAGGCGAAGGGAAGGAAATGCAATCGGTCGCGCGTTCCATCAAAAGCTCACGGCTTATCGAGAGGATAGGCGAGGAGCGCGATCGATGAGAGGATACCTCCCCCTCGTCAACATCTTACTGGCAATCGCGCTCGTAGCAGTCGTAGCGCGCGGCATCTACCCCGCCGTCACGACGCGGACTGCAACCGAAACAGCGCTTGAGAGCATGGATGCGGAAATGGAGACCCCCAGGGCGCCGGAAGGCCGGTCGCAGGGCGACTACAAAATCATCGACTCACGCAACATATTCTTCTCCGGGAAAATCAGCCCCCCTCCGCCCCCGGCCGCCCTCCCGACGGCCGTGCCCACGGCCCCGCCGACGCCTCTCAAGCTGGAGCTGCAGGGAACGATGGTCCACAGCGGCAGCAAGAGCGGGGGCATGGCGGCAATAAAGGACCTGCGCACGGGAAAAGACGACGTCTATCACGTCGGCGACTCGATAGGCGACACCGGGGCCGTCATAGTCCTGGTGGAGCGCAACAAGGTGACGCTCGAGCGGGGCGGGAAAAAGGAGGTCCTGCTGTCTTACAAGGACGCGATCTCGGGAACCTCAACGATCGCCAGTAAAAAGCCGGAGCCCAGGAAAAAGCCCTATGAAGATATCATCAAGGTCATCTCCCCGTACAAGAGAGAAGTGAGTAAATCAGGCCTCCACGCCGCAGTCGGCAACATCTTCCAGGCCATGGACAGCTCGGGGATAGAGGTCCGCAGGAACTACCTGAACCGCAAGGAGAGAAAGAACCAGCGGGGATACAAGGTGTGGAACATCCCGCAGGACAGCATAGTCGCCGCCATGGGCATACGGGATCATGATATCATCATGCGGGTGAACAGGAAGCTCATCGACAGCCCGAAAAAAGCGCTCACCCTCTTCCAGGAGGTGCAGAACGCCAAGACGGTAAAAATCGAGATAGAAAGGAACAGGCGAAGGATCAACCTTTCATACAAGATAAAACCCTGAATACGGAGAAAGCCATATGCGTTTCATAACGTTAGCGACAGCCGCGGCCGCCATCGCATTGCTGGCGGCGCCGACGGCGGGACACGGCCAGGGAGCTAAAGGGCCGCCCGACCCCATGGAGGAGGAGCTCATCAACATCGACTTCAGCAACGTCGACATCCGCCTCGTGATCAAGCTCGTCAGCGACCTCACCGGCAGGAACTACCTCATACACGACGCCATCAGGGGGCCGGTGACCATAATATCGCCGACGAGGATACCCGTGAGCGAGCTCGAGAAAGTCCTCGACTCGATTCTCCAGGTGAGGGGCTTCGCGGCCGTACCGAGCGGCAACATCACCAAGATCCTTCCGAAGACCGACGCCGGCCAGAGCACCATCGACACCCGGCTCGGCGACGAGCTCGATACCATCCCGGCCTACGACGAGCTCATCACCCAGTTGATCCCCCTCGAGTACGCCGACGCGGAGGAGATAAGGAGGATAGTCGATCCGCTCAAGTCCAAGGGTTCCAGCCTGCAGATATACGCCCCGACGAACACCATAATACTCACCGAGGTGGCAGCGAACATCAAGAGGCTCGTCTCCATAATCGAGGAGCTCGACATCCCCGGCGGCGAGGCGACCATAACCGTCGTCCCCCTCGAGTGGGCCTCGGCCTCGATCATGGCGTCCGAGATAATGCAGGTCGTCCTGGAGGGAAAGATACCAACCGGTAAACGCCGCCCCCCTACTAAGGGAACAAGGCGCGCCGAGGCCGTAAAGATAATATCCGACGAGAGGACGAACTCCCTCATCATCGTCGCCACGCCGAAGCAGACGGAGGGCATCCTGAACCTGATAGAGAAGCTCGACACATCCACCCCCGCAGGCAAGACCAGGATCAACGTCTACCGGCTGAAATACGCGAAGGCCGAGGACCTCGCGACCGTCCTCACGAACCTGACGTCGAAGAAGAAGCTGGGCCCCACGGAGAGCCCGGTCATCATCACCTCCTACAAGAACACGAACGCGCTCGTCGTGGACGCCTCCCCCCAGGACTACATACTCATCGAGAAGATCATAAACGACCTTGACATCGCCCGCGACCAGGTCCTGGTCGAGCTCATCCTCGCGGAGGTGAACCTGGCGAAGTCGCTCGACATGGGGATCAACGCGAACACGATAACATCCATCCTGACCGCGGAGGAGTTCACCGACACGAGCCTCTTCTGGGGCGGCCAGGCCTTCGACAACGCCCTCAACAACATGTTCGTGGAAGGCGACACGGGAAATTTCCGGACCAGGGCCATGCCCTTCGCGCCGGCGGGAAGGGGCGGGAAGTACGGCTTCATGTTCAGGGACGATGACAGGGACTGGATGAACTTCGCCGTCCTGCTGGACCTCCTCCAGGCCGACCGGGATTTCAACATCCTCTCCGCCCCCCAGGTCCTGACGTCGGACAACGAGGAGGTCGAGTTCAAGGTCGTGCGCAACATCCCGTTTCCCACTTCCAACATCATCTCCACCGAGACACAGGCCATCGGCGGGGAGCTCCAGAACTTCGACTATCGCGACGTGGGCGTCGAGATGAAGATAACACCCCAGATAAGCCCGGACAGGACGGTCACCCTCGAGATCCATCAGAAGATAGACAACGTGACGGGCTCCGTCGAGGTCACGGGGGTAGGCCTCGCCGCCCCGGAGACACTGAAGCGCGAGACAAAGACAACCATAAGCGTCCGGGACAAGGACGTCGTCATCATGAGCGGCATAATAAGCGACAGGAAGACCGAGGTCGTAACCAAGGTGCCCATCCTCGGCGATATGCCATACTTCGGCGCGATGTTCCGCAGCAAGCGTAGTAACTGGGACAAGATCAACCTGCTCATATTCATACGGCCCCACATCATAACCAGCCCCGACGAGCTGCTCGCGGTGACCAACCTGCTGAGGGAGAGAAGCGAGGACTTCATCCAGGAGGGCTACGGCCAGCCGCCGCGGTCGCTTGACCTTTTCCTGGAGAAGCTCGAGCGCGAGCCGACCGAAAAGCCTCCCAAGGTCATGGAGCTCTTCTACGACGCGGATAAGGGGTGAGATGAACGGGTCACAGAACAATCAGCTGTGCAGCATTCTTCTCGAACGGACCTCCCTCACGGAGGCGCAGATCAAGAAATGTCTCTCCATCCAGAAGATGGAGGGGGCGAAGATCGGGCAGGTCCTCATGGAGCAGGGCTTCGTGACGGAAGAGGAGCTGCTCCTCGCGTTGAGCGAGCAGCTCGACGTCCCCTACGTCAAGAGGATAACGGAGGCGATGGTCGACCGGGACCTTCTCGAAAAAGTGCCGAAGAACTTCGTCCAGACATACCGCATCATGCCACTGTCGAAGTCCGGCAACGCCGTCAAGGTCGCCACTACCGACCCACTCGCGATCCAGCCCCTCGACGACATCGGCCTGATACTCGAGTGCGGCGTCCAGCCCGTGCTCGCCCGCTCCGAAGAAATAGTGAACGCAATCAACTCGTTCTACGGGCACGCGGCGGGCGCGGCGGAGCAGCTGATAGAGGACATAAGCGGGGAGGACATACCGACCCAGGTCATAGACATCATCGACGACGCGGAGGACGTGCTGGACATAGCCAACAAGGCCCCCGTTATCAAGTTCATCAACCTCATGATCTTCCAGGCTGTGCGCGACAGGGCCACGGACATCCACATCGAGCCGTACGAGAAGGAGCTGGTGGTTCGGTACAGGATCGACGGCATTCTTTACAAGACCCTCTCCCCGCCCAAAAGCATGCAGGGGGCGATCGCTTCCAGGATAAAGATCATGTCCCACCTCAACATAGCCGAGAAGCGCCTCCCGCAGGACGGCAGGATCAGGATAAAGATGGCGGACAAGGACATCGACATCAGGGTCTCGATAGTGCCCACATCGTTCGGCGAGCGCATCGTCCTGAGGCTCCTCTACAAGTCGGAGCAGTACTACAGCCTCGATCAGCTCGGCCTCAGCCACGACAAGCTGGAGACGCTCGTCAAGCTCATTCACATCCCGCACGGGATCATCCTCCTGACGGGCCCCACGGGAAGCGGGAAGACGACGACCCTCTACGGCTCCCTGACGAAGATAAACACACCGGACAAGAACATCATCACCGTCGAGGACCCGGTCGAATACCAGATCTCGGGGATAGGCCAGATCCAGGTCAACCGCAAGATCAACCTCACGTTCGCCAACGGCCTCCGGTCCATCCTGCGGCAGGACCCGGACGTGATGATGGTGGGAGAGATCAGGGACCTGGAGACGGCGGAGATAGCCATCCAGGCCTCCCTCACCGGCCACCTCGTGTTCAGCACCCTTCACACCAACGACTCGGCGGGGGCGGTGACCCGCCTTGTGGACATGGGGATCGAGCCGTATCTCGTGGCGTCGTCGGTAATAGCCATGATAGCACAGAGGCTCGTCAGGGTCATCTGCCAGCACTGCAGGGAGAGCTACGAGCCCACGCCGGAGACGCTGGCCCAGCTCGGCCTGAAGAAGAGCGATCTCAAGGACGGCGTCCTGTGGAGGGGGAAGGGATGCGATTCCTGCCTGAAGACCGGCTACCTGGGCAGGACGGGCATTTACGAGATACTGAAAGTGGACAACGAGATACGGAAGATGATCCTGGAGAAGGCCGACTCTAACGAGATAAAAAAACGGGCGGTGAAAAAAGGCATGCTGACGCTGCGGGCTGACGGCTTGAGGATAGTGGTCGAGGGCATAACGACATTAGAAGAGATCATGCGCGTGACGCAGGAGGAACTGGAGGAAATCTGAAATATTTTTTTCTATCCCAAAAAGAGGATAGAAAAAAATATAAAATAAAGCCATGGCCGTTTTCGAATACAAAGCACTGACGGAGGCTGGGAAAACCGTCACGGGGATCATTGACGCCGACTCCGACCGGGAAGCGCGGTCGAAGCTCCGCAAGAAGAGCGTTTACGCCACCGACCTCAAGGTCTCGGAGGAGGGCATATCGCTCAAGAGCGATTTGACCCTTTCAAAGCTCCTGCAGAGGTTCTCGCTCAAGGACCTCGCGGTGACGACGCGGCAGCTCTCCACGCTCATCAAGGCGGGCATCCCCGTCATCCAGGCACTGACCGCGATCATAGACCAGCTCGAGGCGAGCCCCCTCAGGAAGATCATCATACAGGTGAAGGAGACGGTGAACTCGGGCGGCACGCTCGCCGACGCCCTCGCGGAGCACCCCAAGGCCTTCTCCGAGCTCTACGTCAACATGGTAAGGGCGGGCGAGTCCGCGGGCGCCCTCGAGCTCATCCTCGGGCGGCTCGCCGACTACAACGAGAAGAGCCTCGCCCTGAGGAACAAGGTGCGTGCCGCGCTCGTCTACCCGATAGCCATGTCCGTGATAGGGACCCTGGTGGTCGTCTTTCTCATGGTGAAGATCGTCCCGAACATGGTAAATATATTTATCGACATCGAGCAGAGCCTCCCCGCCCCGACACGCGCGCTCATAGCAATCAGCAACTTCCTGCAAAGCTACTGGTGGGTGCTGCTGCTCGTGTTCATGCTGCTCTACTTCCTGAAAAAGCGGATCGGCGCCACCGCGAAGGGGAAATATTTTTTCGACAAGGTTAAGCTCAATCTCCCACTCCTCGGGCAGACGGCCAGGAAGATGGCCGTGTCCCGCTTCACGCGCACCCTATCCATCCTCACGGCAAGCGGCATTCCCATCCTGAGGGCCCTGGACATCGTGCGAAACGTCGTCAACAACGCCGTCCTGGCCGACGCCATCGAGAAGTCGAGAGAGGCCGTCAGGCACGGGGACTCCATAGCGGAACCGCTGCGGCGAAGCAAGGTCTTCCCCCCCATCGTAATACACATGATCGCCATAGGCGAGGCAAGCGGCAAGCTCGAGGAGATGCTCACCAGTGTCGCCGAATCTTACGACAGCGAGGTCGATGCGACCGTCTCGGGCCTGACGGCGCTCATCGAGCCGATCATGATCATAGTCATGGGGGCCATCGTCATGTTCATCGTCCTCTCGATCATGCTCCCCATCTTCCAGATGAACATGTCGATAGGCTAAAAGAATGACGAAACAGCAAATCAGACAAAATAATGAACCGCAAAGGCGCAAAGAACGCAGAGTAAGAATAAGGCGAATATAATGGATGAGAATAGCTTATCCAAGGAAATCATAGGCGCAGCGATTGAAGTTCATAAGATACTTGGACCAGGGCTGCTGGAAACCGCATATCAGATGTGCTTGGAGCGTGAGTTCGCTATAAGAGGCGTAGCTTTTGAAAAAGAAAAATCTTTATCAGTAGCTTATAAGGGAATCGAGTTGGATTGTGGTTTTAGAGTCGATTTTATAGTGCAAGGGTTAGTGGTTGTAGAGCTGAAGGCAGTCGAGCGGTTACTGCCGATACATGAGGCGCAGGTTCTAACGTATCTCAAGTTGCTAAATTTAAAGCTGGGATTACTGCTGAATTTCAACGTACCACTGTTAAAAGAGGGGATAAAGAGAATTGCTCTTTGTCTATAACTTTGCGATCTTTGCGCCTTTGCGGTTCAAAAAAAAGGATGCTAGAAAAATTGTGATCAAGGATGAAGATGCTGCAAAGACAGTACAATTAACAAGGAGGGCATGATGAATAAGAATGATTCCGGGTTTACGTTGATCGAGCTCATGGTGGTGATCGTCATTATCGGCATACTGGCCGGTTTCATCGTTCCGAAGCTGATGCACAGGACGGGACAGGCGGCGCAGACGAGGTCGAAAGCCGATATCGCGAGCATCAAGACCGCCCTACAGCTTTTCAAGCTCGACACCGGGCGCTACCCCACGAGCGGCGAAGGGCTCCAGGCGCTGAGGAGCGCCCCAGGCGGGGTCAGGGGCTACCAGAAGGGCGGATACCTGGAAAAGGACCCTAAGGACCCCTGGGGCAGAACATACATCTACACGTACCCGGGAACTCACGGCAATGAATTCGATATCGTTTCGTACGGCGCCGACGAAGCCCCCGGAGGCGATGGTGAAAATGCCGATGTCGAGAGCTGGGACATCAACTGACCCCGCCCGGAATAGGGGCTTCACCCTGATAGAGCTGACGATGGTGCTCGCCATCCTCGTCATCGTCTTCGGACTGGTCGCCCCCAGGTTCAGCGGCATCCTCGGGTCGGCGGAGCTCGGCTCCTCGGCACGGATCCTCGCCGGCACGGCCCGGGCGATCCACAACGAGGCGGCCCGCCGCGGCCATGAGATCGTCCTCCACCTTAACCTCGACAGGAACGAGTACTGGGCCACCATCAAGACAGACGAGGGGATTGACAAAGAGGTGGGAGGGATGTTCCTCAAGAGGAGGCAGCTGCCCGAGGGCATAAAGTTCAAGGACATCGTCCTGCACGGTAAATACGTCACCAACCAGGGAGAGGTCTCGCTCGTCTACTCTCCGATGGGAAGGGTGGGACGAACGATCATCCACATGGAAGACAGGTCCGGCAAGAGTTTCACGGTGCGGATAAAGCCGTACAACGGCCAGGTCGAGGTCTACAACTACTACTTCGACGAGCCGCTGTATTCCTAAAGAAGGGTTACTAATAAGTGTTACTAAAAAGTTACTAATAAAAAGATGCTTTTATAATTACCTGAAATCCAACCTGATAGAATTTACAACCAGGAATAATTTCAACCCGAATGGGTTTCCATATGGAGCAGGCATACAATAAATTAAGGTTCTATCAAAACATCTGTGAAATACGGAGATTAGTTTACAGGATTACCGAAAGATTTAGCAAAAGCCACATAAGATTAGTCGGCCAGATGCGTGATGCCGCCCGCAGCGCCAAGCAAAATATCAGGAAAAAGTTTCAATGAAAGAGAGAGACCATGGTTTCACGCTCATGGAGGTGATGATCGCCCTCGCTGTCATCGCGATCGCGCTTGTCGCCCTCCTCTCCACGCAGGCCACGAGCATCAAGGCCATAACAAGGTCGACGCTCATGACGAAATCGTACCTCCTCGCCGAAAAGAAGCTCGCCGAGCTCGAGCTGGCCGGCTACGAAGGGGCCATGGACGGCGAGGGGGAATTCGAGGAGAACCCCGAGCTCAGATGGACCCAGCAGGTTTCTGAAACCGACGTGGAAGGGCTTAAAGAGGTCCGGATACGCATCCTGTCGGGAACGGAAGAAAGGGAGCGAAGCGAGGCGGACTTCGCGATGTTCATTGCTGAACTGGAAGAGCCGGAGGAAGAGGGTGCGGAAGAGTAACGGCTTCACGCTGGTAGAGATCATCGTGGCGGTCACCATAACGGTCGCCATCCTCGCCATAGTGTACACGACGTATTCCACCGCCCTGAACTCCATGGAGAACATCCGTAAGCGGATCAACGTGTACGGCACCGCGCGGCCGGTCCTCGATCAGATGACCCGGGACATCAGCTGCGCCTACTTCAACGCTGACGACGAGAGAACCGCCTTTGTCGGGACGCCTGATACACTTGACTTCATCACCCTCGCCCACAGTCGTTCGTCCAGGGACGACAAGGAGAGCGACATAAGCGAGGTCGGCTACTTCATAAACACCGAGACCGATACCCCCCTCCTCATGCGGAGGGAGAGCACCTACCTCGACGGCGAGCCCCTCAGCGGGGGCGACGTGTCGGTCATAGCGGACAACGTGACGGCCGTGTCGTTCCAATACTACGGCGAGGATGGGTGGACGGACTCGTGGGAGGCGCTGGGAGAAGAGGACGGCGGGGAAGGGAGCGGGGGCGAAGCAGATGAAGAGGAGGCGTTCTTGCCCAGGGCGGTATCGATAACGCTGAACATCACGGACGGAGGGGAAGAGACGTGGGTCTTCTCAACCGACACGACAATCCCCCTCGGCGGCGAGAAAGAGAAAGAAGAAGAAGAAGAAGAAAAGAAATGACGAATTTTCAATGTTCAATCTTCAATGTTCAATTATCGAGGCGTGAAACTTGAAACTCGAAAGAGGGAATAAAGAGATCAGGGCTCGCCACGAAGACACCAAGGCACAAAGAGAAGACGAATTTTCAATGTTCAATACTCAATGCTCAATGTTCAAGTAAAAACAATGCAAGAAAAAAGAGAATATGATCTAAGTGAGAGGCTCTTACGATTTGCTTCAATGATAATTGCAACTACTAACAAGCTGCCGAATACACTCCCCGGACGAAGAGTCGGAGATCAACTATTTAAAGCTGGAACATCGGCAGGAGCCAATTACGAAGAGGCAGTAGGTGCTGAAAGCAAGAGGGACTTCGTCCACAAGCTTGGGATTGCTTTTAAAGAGCTCCGCGAGTCCCGATACTGGCTCAAGTTAATATGTAAAACAAGAATGCTCTCAGGAGCCGAAATACAAGAAACTCTAAATGAATGCGATCAATTAATCCGCATTATCGCTAAATCTATACATACCGCAAAATCAATTCGTGGTGCTTACGGGAATCTTGCGGACGAAGTACGGAAGCTCGAAATAGGCATGATTCAGACAGCTCTTGAGAAGACCCGCGGAAATAGGTCGGAGGCGGCCAGATCCCTCGGCCTGAGCCGGGAGGGGCTACGCAAGAAAATAGAGCGCTATTCTATAAATAAATGAACATTGCACATTGAACATTGATCATTTGGGCGGTTGGTTTTTTGCCCAAGTTAAAAGATGAAAAACAGAGTATATGCAAATGCACTATTGAAGTCGGAATCAGGAACCGCCCTCCTTGCGGCTCTCTTCATAGTGGCGATACTCACTTATCTCGTCATCGAGTTCAACTACACCAGCAGGGTCGACCTGGATATAGCGGCAAGGTACCGGGACATGGCCGAGGCGAAGGTGATAGCAAAGGCAGGTGTCAACGAGGCGATCGCCCTACTAAGAGAGGACTTCAAGAAGGACGAGGAAGAAGCAGAAGCCGATGACGAGGGAGATGAGGAGTCATCAGACAAGAATAGCGAAAAGGAGATAGCGAGGGTCGATCACCTCGGCGAGGCCTGGGCAGAAGTAAAGGTCAAGGAAGAGCGCGCGAGGGGATCGCTCTCCCTTGTAGTTTACGATGAAGGAAGCAGGATCAATATCAACAACCTCTTCGTGGAATCAGGGGAGAGCAAGCTGGATAAGATGATAAAAGGATCCCAAAAAAAGGAGGAGAAGGAAGAAGAAGAAGAAGAAGAGGAAGATGAGGATGAAGACGAAGAAGATGAGGAAGAGAAAGAAAAGCGGCTGATCGATAAGAAGATAAAGAAACGCCTGGAGCGGCTCATCGAAGTCCTCGACATGGAAGATGTGGACGAGGAGGAAATAATCGAGGCCATTATCGACTGGATGGATGGTGACGATGACGGGGACGCCGAGGAATCATATTACGCGGACCTGGAAGAGCCCTACGCGCCGGCCGACGGGCCGCTCAACACCATCGATGAACTCTTCCTCATCAAGGGAATAACCCCCGACATCTTCTTCGGCGAGGGCAGAGAAGAGGCGGAAGATGTCTTCGACGAAGAAAAGGTTGATGATGAGGCCGGCCCGGGCCTTAGAAACTGCTTGACCGTGTACGGGAAGGCCAAGCTCAATATCAACACAGCCGGGCCGGAAGTAATGAGATCCTACGTCGAGGAGGACCAGGAAGACCTCATCGATGAAATCATAGACTACAGGGAGAACGATTACTTCGAGGACAGGGCGGATTTCGAGGAGGCGATGGGAAGCGGCATACCGGCAAAGTTCATGGACGCGACGACATTCTCAAGCTCCATATTCAGAATAGTCGCCGAGGGCGAGGTAAACGGGACCAGGGCGCGGATAAACACGGTTGTAGAGAGGGACAAGGATGGAAACGTCGAATTTCTCTACTGGAGGTGGGAGAACATATAAACTCAATGTTCAATAACCAATGAAAAAGATGCAAGATTCAAAATACAAGATACGAGATGCAGGATGCAAACGAATAACCAATGTTCAATGATCAATGTTCAATAAAAAGAAAAAAGCTAACGACAGTAAAAGGTTGAAGGTTCAAAGCTGAAAGAATTGATAGCCACAAAGGCACACAAAGAGAAGACGAATGTTCAATTTTAAAAATAATTATCCGGGTAATCAGGTTATACTTGTCCTGAGCCTGATCGAAGGATCAGGTGTTAAAATATCGTGATTCGGGATCGGTAAAGGCGTCATGGTGAAAATAGACATTAAGAGCAAGATGGGCGGAATCGCGGAAAAGGCGCGGGAGCGCTTAAGGGAGAAGTCGAAGCTAAAGGCCGATCTCCACAACATCCTCGATACGGTCAGCACGTCGGTAACGGCCATCGGCATAGACGTGGGCACATCCTCTGTAAAGGCCGCCGTCGTGCGGGGCGCGGGAAAGAAGGCAAAGGTGCTCAACTTCCTGTCGAAGGAGATACCCCGGCGCCAGGCCGGGCGGGCGAGCACCGAGGCGATATCCCAGGCTATATTCGAGCTGGCCTCCGGTCTAGGTAAGCAGAAGGACGCGCTGGTGGCCGGCATCTTCTCCACCCAGTCCGCCATGATAAGGAACATAGAGGTCCCCTTCAAAAAGGAGGCCAGGATAAGCCAGGTAATCAAGTTCGAAACCGAGGTGCACATACCCCTGCCCATAGAGAACGTCATCGTCAATCACTGGTCCCTCCCGCTGGAATCGGCAAGTGGAACTTCCATTATGGTCGCCGCCGTTAAAAAGGCCGATCTCTCTTCCTTTATAGAGATAATGAAAAACGCCGGCGTGGAGCCGGAGGTCGTCGAGCTCGAGGCATTCTCCATATTCAACTGCTACCTCCTGACGAAGGAGTCACATGAACCCTCCCCCACACTCATCCTGGACATAGGGGCCGGGAAATCGACGGCCATATTGGCCAGGGAGCGGCACCTCTTCATGGTGCGAAGCATCGGCGTCGGGGGCGACGCCTTCACCCTCTCCATCGCAGACGCGTTAGGGGTCCCCTTCGCCGAGGCGGAGAGGCTGAAGCTGGCCTTCTCCGCCGGCAAGGAAGAGGTCGCCGTGCGGGAGAAAGCCATACTCTCGGCAATCCAGGGCCCCCTCGCCCGCCTGCAAAGGGAAATCGACGTGACCATAGGATCGGCGCACACGCTCCTTAAGGGAGAGGGGATCGAGAGGGTGCTCATATGCGGCGGCGGTTCGAGGCTCCCCGGGGTGACCCAATACCTCAGCTCCAAGCTGGGCTGCAGCGTTGAGCTCCTGGAGGAGATTACTTTGAAGGGCCCGGGCGTCCCGGTAGACGCGGTCAGGTACGTCTCCGCCCTGGGCGCAGCGGCGGGACAGGTCATGCGACTCGGCAAGAAGACGAACCTCCGGGGCGAAGAGCTTGCGTATACGGGGAGGCAGGCCAAGCTGAAGAAACAGCTCGCGACGACCGCGGTCCTGGCCCTCTCCCTGGTCGTCGCATGGGTCGGCCTCTTCTTCTTCAATCTCCACCTGAAGAAGAAGCTCCAGCAGGAGCTCAGAAGCGGCATGTCGAGATGCTTTAAAGCCGCCTTCCCGTCAGTAACAAGGGAGGCGGGAAATATCATCGACCAGATGGAGAAGGAGTACGAAAAGCTGGGGGTCCAGTACCAGAGCTTCGAGGCACTCTCCGAAGGTTCCATATCGTCTCTCGAGATATTCAGGGAGATTTCAAGCCTCATGCCCAAAGAGGTCGATCTGCAGGTGACCGACCTGACGATAGAAGAGGATGACGTAACGATCAAGGGGAAGACAACGGAGTTCGCGAACGTCGACGCGATAAAGAACAGTTTGCAGAAATCCAGGTACTTCAAGTCGGTGAAAGACTTCCCGGCGGAAAAAGGGAGGGACGGTTACATCAAGTTCAAGTTCGTGATGGAGAGGCGCGGATGAAAAAGCTCGCCGCGAGAGAAAAAATTCTGATCGTTGCGGCCGCAATCGGCCTCACGGCGGCCCTCTTCTACGCCTACGTCATGAGCCCGGCCATCGACGAGATGAAAAAGCTCGACGCAAAAACTCCCTACATGGAGAAGCAGTACAAGGCGGTCCGGAGGATAGCGGACAGGTGCGAGCAGATAAATTCACTGATATCGGAGGTCCAGGAGAAGCTGGACAAGCGCGAGGGCAACTTCCAGCCCCGCGCATTTCTCGACAAGCTCGCGAAGCAGGTCGGCATGGACAAAGGTCAGCTCAAGGAAGTAAAACCCATAAAATCGACTATAGAAAACGACATTTACAAAGAGGAGAGGTTCGGCGTCAAGCTGAAGAAGATAAACCTCAAAGACCTCGTTAATTATCTTTACAAGATAGAGAGCTCCAAGTACCTGCTCACCGTTAGGAAGCTGAGTATCGACCCCGACAAGAGGGAGCCTAACCTCCTCAACGCGAAATTCGAGGTCTCAACCTTCACAAGAAAAGAACCTGAAGCTGGTTCCTGATCGATATAATAAACCCGGCGCGAACGAACCGGAATAGCATCGAACACGAAATCAAAAAAAGAAAAATATGAGAAAATTTATCCTGCTTGCCATTGCCCTGGTCGCCGTGGCCATCATCTGCTCGTGCCACAACACCAGGCGCCAATACTACAAGATGATAGACGGCATCCACGACGTCTTCCTGGAAGGCACGTAAACCGTTGGTAACGTTCAAAAGTTACGGCAAATGCCATCACCATATTTCCCCTCCCCAACGGGGGAGGGGATTAAGGGGAGGGGGCTTTAATGCCCTTATTCGTTCCTGTTTAACCTGTAAGAGATACGAGTAATTGCTTTTGTAGTGCCTTTGCGAAAGTCGGGTTAGCCTTTGCGGCGGGCGGCGACGGCGAAGCAATCGGACATCCCCGGATACAGCTTGAACACCACCCTGCGGATAAGGGCCTTGATGGGGTTGCAGCGCGGCATGTGCATGCCATAGTCGCGTTCGCGGATTGTGTAATCCCGTGCCAGCAGCCGTTCCACCTCACCAAGCGTGTAGAAAACGGAACATTTGACCATGCGGGACTTGTTCTTTTCCGCGTTGTACTCGTTAAACCACCTGAATGGATTCCGGCCTCTAAGGGCGTCGATACGCCGGGCGGCTGCGACGGCGTTGGGCGCCTCCAGCAAAAGCAGCCCTCCCGGGCGGATAACACGGGCAAGCTCCCCCAAAGCAAAGTGCGGGTTGTAGAGGTGTTCGAGAACCGACGCGAAGATAACGAGGTCGAAGAAGCCGTCCTCGAAGGGGAGAGGCTCTTTGTCTATGTTGCACTCCCGGGAAAGCAGCCCCTTCCGCCGGCCCAGCTCCACGTCCTCTCCAAGGTCAACCGAATGGGTTTCCGCCCCGAACCGCTTTCGAACCACATCCGACAGGTCGAGAATGTCGCCGCCGCCGCCGACGTCCAGGGAGCGCCCGACGGGGACGGTCACATGCCGTTCGAGGAGACGCACCATCATGGCCAGCCGGTGCCGATGAAGGGCCTTATACTCTTCGGGCCACGTCATGTGCGATTCAGGGGTTCAAGACATCTCTCACAGACCCAGGCAGTATATGACGTTATCTTCTGATCCCGTGTATATCCTTCCGTCAGAGTCTATAGCGGGAGAGGAATATACATCGTCTCCTGTTAAGTAGGTCCATAATAGGGTGCCATCAGCGTTGAGCGCGTAAATCTTGTCGTCATCAGATCCCACATAAACCAATCCGTCAGAGCCCAAGGCGGGAGAGGAATATATATTACCCCCGGTTAAATAGGACCAAGCCAGGGATCCTCCGGAAGCAAGTGCATATACTCTCCCATCAAATGAACCGCAGTAAAGCTCATCGTACCCTGTGCCACCATCGTCTACTACCAAGGCCGGGGAAGAACGTATATCGCCTCCGGTTACGTAACTCCATAATACAGAGCCATCAGAGTCGAGTGCGTAAATTTTATCATCATAGGATCCTGTATAGACCCTGCCGTTCGAACCTATGGCGATGGAAGAATACAAAAAGTCTCCAGTGACATAACTCCATGACAGAAAGCCCATTGAGTTTATTGCGTGGACCGTATTATTGAAAACAGACCCCACATAGAGACTTCCGTCAGAGCCTAGGGCGGGTGCAGCACAAACAGAGCTTACAGTCGAATAGCTCCACAAGAGTGAGCCGGTAGAAGTTAGAGCATACAGATTTGTATCGACCCCTCCAAAGGCAGTAGATCCTATGTAAACACGTCCATTTGGGCCTATTCCGGGCGAAGAATATATATCGCCGCCAGTCACGTAACTCCATACCAGAGAGCCGACTGAGCTTACCGCATAAACGTTATTATCATAGGACCCTACATAGATACTCCTGTCAAAACCTATAGCAGGTGAAGATTCCACCATATCCCCTGTCACGTAAGACCATAATAAGGACCCACAGGAATTCAGGGAATAAAGCCTATGGTCATTAGACCCCACGTAGATGGTCCCGCCCCATCCTGCAGCGGCCGAAGATAGCCCGATAGCGCCTCCGGTTTTATAACTCCAAATAAGGGAAACAGTTTGCGGACCTGTATATAGACTTCGCCCCGTACGCTTCTCATCATGTCGGAACATTAGCCAACTACCGCGCGGGTCGGGCGTAAACGTATTTGTCGGCGTGCTTGTAATTGAAGGTGTTTGCGTAATCGTAGGCGTCTGGGTGATTGTCGGGGTCTGCGTAATTGTCGCCGTCTGTGTTACCGTGGGCGTTTGGCTCGGTGTCGGCGAGGCGTAGAAGCAATATAGCCTCTCATCCAGAGACCCGATATATACCCCTCCGTTAGAACCTATTGCCGGTGAAGACCAGACTTCACCCCCCGTTGCGTACGTCCACAGGAGGGAGCCATCCGCATTGAGGGCGAAGACCTTGTTGTCGCTGCTGCCCACGAAGATGCGACCCCCTGAACCTACAGCCGGCGATGAGTCCACGTCCCCCCCGGTTTTAAATGTCCAAAGGAGAGAGCCAGATGATGTCCCGAAGGCGTAGATTTGATTATCCCTACTGCCGATATAGATGCTTCCGGCGGAGTCGTTTACAGCAGGCGATGAGTTCCAAACTTGCCCCATCACGTAACTCCAGAAGAGGGTACCGTCGGAGTTTAAGGCGTACATCCTGGCGTCGTACGAGCCCACATAGACACGCCCATTCGAGCCGATTGCAGGTGATGAGCATATTGCATACCCGGTTGTATAGGCCCAGAAGAGGGTGCCGTTACCGTTGATACTGTATATGATGTTGTCACGGCTCCCCACATATATACGCCCATCGGAATCGACAGCGGGGGAGGACTGGACCAGGTCGCCGGTCGCGTATGTCCATAAAAAAGCACCAACTGCCGTGAAGGCATAGATGCGATTGTCATTGCTTCCGACGTACACGTTCCCGGTAGCGCTTATCACGGGCGATGACTGGATTTGAGCGCCGGTCGTGTATGTCCATAAGAAGGAGCCATCGCTTGCATTGAGCGCGTACAACCTGCTGTCCCAACTGCCCACATAGACGCGGCCGGAGGCATCAAGGGCGGGAGAAGATTGCACCTGGCCGCCGGTGAGATAGGTCCATAGGACGGAGCCATCGGAGTTGAGTGCGTACAGTTTCTGGTCGGATGAACCAACATAGATATGGCCGTCGAATCCGATGGCGGGTGAGGAGTAGATGTCACTTCCCGTGTTATACATCCAGTTGAGCGTTCCCGTCTCTGCACCGTTGCTAACGGTGCTTTTCCCTGTATGTGCCGCGTCGTGGTGAAATATGGGCCAAGGGTTCGGCGTGCCCGTATGGGTTGCCGTTGGCGTGAAGGTGGGTCCCGTCGGCGTGAACGTGGGGATGGAAGGCGTACTCGGCGCTCCCGCCGTGAAGGTGGCCGGGGCGGTGAATTTTGCCGGTGCCGTGAATGTCGGCGGTGCCGTGAAGGTGGGTGGCGCTGTAAAGGTAGGAGGAGCTGTGAACTGTCCGGAGGCCCCCGAAGTCGGCTTAGCCGTCGGCGCGGAGGGTAATGTGGGCGTCGGACTCTGCGAAAATACAGAAGAGGAGAATACAGTGCCAAGGAGCAGGGCAATTGCCGCCCCTGCAAATACAGTTATCCCTCGGTTACCCAACTGGTTCTCCTATTATTATTGTACGTATGAAGCAGGAAAAGGTTTGAATCTGCCTTCAGAAAGTATCGCATAAAGCATGGAGCATGAAAATATGGAAATAATGAACCGGGAAGACGTGAAACGTGTAACGTTAAACGTGGAACGGAGAAAAAGAAACAAGAAACAAGAAACGAACGAATAATCAATGAAGAGACCAAAGACCATAGACCGAAGACTAAAGATAAAAACAAAAAGAGAATTAGCACCTGAATAAACCTGATTTACCTGAAAAATAAAAAAACTAAAATAATTATCAGAGAAATCAGGTGCAATTTATTCTTATTCTCTACTTCTTTCTTTAACGATATACGAAATACGCTGTACGCAGAACGCTGTCCGATATACGAAACACGCCATCGGGAGTCAGGAGAAGGCGGGGGCAGCCGCGGTCTGGGCCTCTTGATATATCCCCTCTTCCCGCAGGTAATTCCGGAGACGCTTCACGTGCTCCCACATGTCCTTCTTCTTGCGCGGGTCCCTCAGGAGGAATGCCGGGTGGTAGAGGACCATGAACTGGATGCAGGGGTATTCGCTGATGTTGAAGAACCTGCCGGCCTCCTCTTCCATCTTGAAGTCCCCCCTTTTCTCGCAGAAGTGCTTCAGGGCTACTGCGCCCAGGAGAATCACAACCCTGGGCCCGACCAGCTTTATCTGTCTATCCAGGAAGGGGCGGCACGCCCTTACCTCGTCGGAGAGCGGCGACCGGTCAACCGGCGGGATGCACTTGACCACGTTGACGATCAGCATGTCCCTGTTCGTGTCCAAGTCGATGGACGCCATGATCTTGTCGAGGAGCTCTCCGGCGTGGCCCACGAAGGCAACCCCCATCCGGTCCTCGTTCTCACCCGGCCTCTCGCTTATCACCATGATCCGTGAGCCGGGATTCCCCCTGTCTATCACGATCTTCTTCCTGCTCCTGGAAAGGGGGCAGAGGCGGCAATCGTAAGATGAGAGATGGTCCTTGAACTCGTCGTAGGTATCGGAGGTGAGTATCCTGTTGTGGGTATCGTCGAAGAGGTCGAATTGTACCATGGTGCAGCCTGCCCTTACGGGCCGATTATAAACCTCCATATTTAAAAGCCAAACATTTTTTTAAAAAAATTAACCGCAAAGGCGCAGAGAACGCAAAGAAAAAAGAGGAAGAATAGTAGACGGGATAACAGGATTAACAGGATAGAAAAAAAGAGGGAACAACAGTATTCTTTATCCTGTGAATCCAGTTAATCCTGTCTGATTCTGTCTGTTACTATTTTTTTCTTCTTCCCTGTTTTCCTTGATATTCCTTGATCTTCCCTGTTTTCCCTGCATTAATCCTTTTGCTCTTTGACGGTGATCGGGGTAATCTTTGTATCTCAAGGTCATGAGGAAGAAGAAACTCAACGTCGCCGTGATCATGGGCGGGCGCACCGCCGAGCACGAGATCTCGCTCCAGACGGGCGAGATGATAGTCAACTCCCTACCGCGCAGCAGGTTCAATGTAAAGCCGGCCGTCATCACGCGGCGGGGCCGCTGGATCGTGCGGCGCGGGTACCTGCCGGAAGGCAACTGGAGCCGCAGGCTCTTCAAGGGGAGAAAAGGCACGGGAATCGGCGCGGCGCTCACCACGCTGGAGAACGACAGGGTGGACGTTGCGTTCATAGCCATGCACGGCCCATACGGCGAGGACGGTACGATACAGGGCCTCTTCGAGATCATGGACCTGCCCTACACCGGCGCCAATGTCATCGGAAGCAGCATCGGCATGGACAAGATAAAGTTCAAGGAGCTGCTCCTCTTTCACAAGATCGGGGTACCGGCCTACATCACAGTCAGCAAGGAAGAGTGGAAGAAAGCGCCCGCTGCGGTTGTCCGGCGGATCGAGAGGGGCATCGGCTACCCTTGCGTGGCGAAGCCGCCGAGGCTCGGCTCCAGTGTCGGGCTGGCCATCCCGTCTTCCCGAAAAGAGCTGAAAGAGGCCCTGTCACACATCTTCGAGCTGGACAGGCTTGCAATAGTGGAAAAATATATCGAGGGCACGGAGCTCACCTGCGCCGTCCTGGGCGGCGGCCCCGGCAAGCCCCCGGTCGCCCTGCCCGTCACAGAGATCGTGCCGAAGACGAGCAGCTACTTCGACTACAAAGCCAAGTACACACCCGGCGCGACGGAGGAGATAACGCCGGCCCGGATAGACGGCAGGACGACGGCGCGCGTCAAGAGGACCGCGCTTAAGGTGCACCGGATCATAGAGGGGGGCGGGATGTCCAGGACGGACATGATCTTGAGCCGGGGCAGGCTCTACGTCCTCGAGACGAACACGATCCCGGGAATGACGAAGACCTCGCTCCTGCCCCAGGCGGCCAGGGCGCACGGCATAGATTTCCCCGAGCTGCTGGAAAAGATCGTGGACCTCGCCATGGAGGCCCACCGCGTCAAGAAATCCTTCCGCCACTAAATCGCCTACGGCAATTTAGATAAATAATAATCCAGGGGGCGCCAGACTTAATTAAGTCTGGCGCCCCCTGAATTATTTCTCATAGTCCCTCAATATCGGCCCCCACAACTTCTCGTACGCCTCGTCGCCGACCTGCTTCCTCGCGGCCTTGACGTCCTTCCTCAAACGGCCCCCGTACTCCCCGCCGTACAAGCGCCTGTACTCATCCTCGACCTGCGCCACGGCCTCCTCCCTCTCTTTCTCGGTAAGGAACGGGGCCGGTTTAAGACCGAGCAGGCCGGACTCCTCCTCAACCGCCACGTGGTATTCCTTCTCGGGGACGTTCATGTACGCCACCTTCATGAAAAGCGGGTATATGAGCTCCTCCAGGAAGAGGAAGCCGAAGAGGAGCAGGAGAGTTGCGACGACGATTATCGGCAAAAGCACCGTTAAAGTCGGCAGGCTGTTTAGCTCGAATTTCATTTCCGGATCTGCCCGCCGGCGCCTGACGCCGCAAGCAGGGCGATAACAACACCGGCAGCGACGGCCCCGTTTGGATATACCGCCCGCCCGATCATCTTCCCCCGCTCCCGGAGACGCCGCCCGCGCAAACAGGGACAAAAGGTAACAGCCCGGCAAGCGGGCTAGATATTCTCGTAGATAGCCTTTTTGATCTCCCCGTAGTCCGCCGGGAGATCCACCGGAAGGTTCGCGAACCGGCTCTCAACCTCATCAAGCTTCCCCTCGTGATACCTGGTCTTGAACTCGGTGAACTTCAAGCCGTTGGCTGTGGAGATAACAACGACACGCTCCCGCCGCCCTATCTTGCCGGCCTCCAACAGCTTCAGCAGCACCGCCAGCGCGACGCCGGTATGCGGGCAGCAGAACAGCCCGGTCCTGTCGGCCCACGCCGCCGCGTTGGCAAGCTCGCCCTCCGTGGCCTGCTCCACGATGCCGTCAAACTCCTTCAGCACTTTTATCGCCTTCCTGATGCTCACCGGGTTGCCTATCCTTATCGCCGATGCGACGGTGTTCCCCGCCGTGATCGGCTCGTATTCCTCGAACCCCGAGAGGTAGCTCAGGTAGAGGGGGTTGGCCTTGGCGGCCTGGGCGCAGATAATACGCGGGAACCTGTCGATCATGCCAAGCTCCCGCATGAGGATGAGCCCCTTCCCCAGCGCGCTCACGTTCCCCAGGTTCCCACCCGGAATGATGATCGTGTCGGGGACCTCCCAGTTGAGCTGCTGGACGATCTCCATGCCCACCGTCTTCTGCCCCTCGACCCTGAGAGAGTTCATCGAGTTGGCCAGGTATATCTTGTTCCTGGCGCAAATCTCCCGCACGAGCTCCATGCAGCCGTCGAAGTCGGTGTCGAGGGCCAGGGTGAGGGCCCCGCTCGCCAGAGGCTGGATAAGCTGGGCCGTCGAGACCTTCCCCCTGGGGAGAAAGACGATCGCCCTGAGGCCTGCAGCGGCGCAGTAAGCGGCGAGGGACGCGGACGTATCGCCGGTCGAGGCGCAGGCGACCCCGAGGATCTCCTGTCCCTCCGCGATCATCTGGTTCACCATCGAGACGAGGACCGTCATGCCGAGGTCCTTGAAGGAGCCCGTCGCGTTGTTGCCGGACTCCTTGACCCACAGGTCCTCCATGCCGATGGCCCTGGCGAACCGGTGGGCGTGAAAGAGGTTGGTCCCCCCCTCGTACATCGAGATGATGTTCTCGTTGTCCACGTTGGGACAGACCATCTCCTTCTTTCCCCAGACGCTGCTCCCGTAGGGGAAATCCGGCCGCCTGTATCGCCCGTCGAAGAGGTCCTTCCAGTATTCAGCTCCCTTCTCCTTGAGCGGCTCCAGATCGTGGACAACCTCCAGGAGCTCGCCGCACTTCGGGCACTTATAGATAATCTCGTTCAGCGGGTGTCTGTCCGGGCAGCCGCCGATGCAGCGGAACCACGAGTCATATTTCACGTTCGACTCCATATCACTTCAATAATATCACGCGCCTGCGGCGAGAGCAAGGATGAGAGGCAAGATATAAAGAAATAAGATGCGGGAGGCAGGATAAAAAAATGCGGGATACAAACAATCACCAACCTTTAAACTTTTACACTTTCAACCGGCGCCACCCTTGCGTTCTTCGCGCCTTTGCGAGAGAACCTTTCTGTGTTTTCATTCCATTGAGCGTTGAACATTCGTCTTCTCTTTGTATCTTCGTGGCTATATCTTCCCCACTTCACTCTTTCTGTCTTTTTTTCATCCTGCATCCCGCATCCTGCATCTTGTTTCTTTTTCTCCGTTCCACGTTCCACGTTCCACGTTTCACGCCTTTTCGGTTCACTTTTTCCGTTTCACGTCTTTACAGCTTTATACATTTCTTCGTTATATATAGGCGCAAGGGCGGAGAGCACCGCGGCCTTGAAAGCCGCTTTCCGGTCTATCTTGTTCCTGGTCAGGATACCGTAAGCCCCCTCGGCTCCCTTCACGCCTTTCCTTTTCGCCACGCGGTCCATTACTTCACCCAGTTCCACATGCGGCGTCACCTGGCAGGCAATGTTCTCCGGGACCAATATCCCCGGCGAGCATCCGAGGTAATACTCCCGCCCGTCATAAACGGCTACCCATCCCCTGAGAAACCAGCCGTGAAGGGTCTCGACCATCCCCCCCTCCAGGCCGAAGGATAGATCCGCCCCGGTCCTCTCGCGGGCGTCCCGCGCCCTGTTCATGGCGCCGGCGATCATCTCGTCGTCCGTCGTGGGCATATCCGAAACACCTGAATCGGCTCGCGTGGAAACGACCTCGAATTCTCCCAGGACCTCGCGGCACGCCTCGACCACCGCCGCTATCTTTGTCCCGTTCCCTGTTCCCACCGAAATCTTCATAACACGATCAATAACGTATGCTGTTCCGCACCCGACCGGGTCCACCCTCGTTGACGTCCGCTCAATGATATACTAAACTATCGCCCATTCCATGAGTAGAAGATTGTTTCTCCAGGTAGCCGGTCTCGCAGCTCTCATCGCGCTCGTGAACTCGTGCCGCGAAAGAACCGCTCCCGGCACGGGAACACTCACGGGGAAAATCATCATAACCGAGCACTACGGCCTTGTTTACAAACCCGAAAATATGCCGATCTACCTCCTCGGAAAAGTGGAGCTGCTCGACAAGGAGCACGAGGCGCTCGGGAACAAGGTAAGGGCGGAGCTGGACGGTAAAAGCGCCATCAACGCAAAGAGCGAACGGCTGGGCGTGAAAAAATACGTGCAGATCGCCAACATGCTCTTCTTCGAACACCTCGTCAAGGAGGGCAAGACCGACTCGAAAGGGAGGTTCAAGATCACCAGGATACCGCCCGGAAGGTACCGGCTGCTCTTCTCATACTCCGTCCTCGGGTCGGACCCATATTCCAGCCTCACGGCCAACAGGCACTACCACTGGTTCTTCGATATCGAGATAAAGGCCGGGGAGATACTCAACCTGGACCTCAATAAATACAATGCGCGGGGAATGCCGTATTGGGATATAATCTAGGGAGCGGACGCCTGCCGCCACGTACGGGCGGCGCGTGGCGCGGAAATTGTCGATCAGATACCGGGCCGTAAAACAATGAGATACTACTACTACTGCTTCGCCTGCAGGCACCTCTTCGAAAGCACGAAGCCGGAGTGCACATCGTGCAGGAGGGGGGCAGCCCCGGTGACCAGAAAATTCAAGCGCTCAACCAGGTTCTCGGACAGCTACGAGATCTACGTCGGCTCAAAGCTCATAGCCACGCAGAGGATCCCCAAGAAAGTGTGCTAATAAAAAAGGGGGCAGGCTGCTTTTTCGCTAAAAAGGAGCCTGTCCCCTTTTTTATGCATGAAAGCCGCGATGCAGCCCGTGGCTCCCGGCAATAGCAAGGGCTTCTGAAAACTCCTCCATGGTTATTCCCCTCATCAGGCGCGGTTCCTCGCCCGCCCTGTAACACGGCCTGTACTGCGCCATGATGTTGACGTAGGTGTCGGTCGAAAGCTCCCCGGCTATGAACTCCATCACCCTCTCCGTTCCCGCGAGGCCGCCAGGGAGGACAAGGTGCCGTACCAGGAGCCCGCGCGTCGCGATTCCCCGCCCGTCCGTTTCGAGGTCACCGACCTGGCGGTGCATCTCCCTCAGCGCATCGAACATCATTTCCGGATAATCGGGGGCGGACGAGAGCGCCGACGAAACCTCTCCGTCCGAATACTTGGCGTCCGGCATATAGATGTCGACGATGCCGTCGAGCAGCTTGAGGACCTCGACGGACTCGTACCCGCCGCAGTTATAGACTATTGGAACGCCGAGGCCCCCGCGCGCGGCGGCCCCGACGGCCTCTACTATCCCCGGGACCTGATGGGTCGGTGTGACGAGGTTTATGTTGTGGCAGCCGCTGCGCTCCAGGGAGAGCATCGTACCGGCAAGCTCCGCCGGGGATACGGGACGGCCCGCCCCCAGGTGGCTTATGTCGTAGTTCTGGCAGAATATGCAGCCGAGGTTGCAGCCCGAGAAGAAGATGGTCCCGGAGCCGTGGAACCCGACCAGGGGCTCCTCCTCTCCGAAATGGGGCCCGTGGCTCGCCACGACGATACGGTCGTCGATACCGCAGAACCCGGTCTCCCCGCTCTTCCTCCGGGAACCGCACCGGCGCGGGCAGAGCCCGCAGGGATCGATAAGCTCAGCCAGGGCGCGCGCGGACCTGTCTATGGCGTCGATATCCACCGCTGTTTCACCGGGTTGCAATGAACATACGCCCGGGGCCGGCATCCGGCACACCGCTTACGCCGGAAGGCTCTTTAAGCGCGGCCCAACGGCTTTTCAAAGCACCGGCAGGTACTTATCCAGCTCGTACTTCGAGACGTGAACCCTGTAGCCGTCCCACTCGATCTTCTTGTTCTCGACGAACTTTTCAAAGATATGATCTCCCAGCGCCTCCCGGACGAGATCGCTCCTCTCGACCTCCATGATCGCGGCGTACAGGTTCCCCGGAAGGTGCTCGATTCCCTTCTCCTCCTGTTGCCGGCGGCTCATCTTGAAAACGTCCTCCTCGACGGGCGAGGGCAGCTCGTAGCCCTTCTCTACGCCCTCCAGTCCCGCCGCCAGCATAACCGCGAACGCCAGGTAGGGGTTGCACGCGGGGTCGGGCGAGCGTAATTCCACGCGCGTCGCCATCTCTTTCCCCGGCTTGTACATGGGGACGCGGATCATCGTCGAGCGGTTCCGGCGGGCCCAGCTGATGTAAACAGGCGCCTCGTAGCCGGGAACGAGTCGCTTGTAGGAGTTCACCCACTGGTTGGTGACCGCGCATATCTCCTTCGCGTGCTTGAGCAGGCCCGCGATGAAGCACTTGGCCACACCCGACAGGTTGTACTCGTCTCCGGCGTCATAAAAGGCGTTCTTGCTTCCCTTGAAAAGAGACTGGTGGACATGCATCCCGCTGCCGTTCTCCCCTATAATAGGCTTGGGCATGAAGGTCGCGTAAACGCCGTGGCGGCGGGCAACCTCCTTGACGACCAGGCGGTAGGTCATCGTCTTATCAGCCATCCTGAGGGCCTCGTCGTACCGGAGGTCGATCTCGTGCTGGCTGGGGGCGACCTCGTGGTGCTCGTACTCGACCTTGACGCCTAGCTCCTCGAGGACGCAGACCGTCTCCCTCCGCAGCTCGGTGCCCGTGTCAAGCGAGAGGTCGAAGTAACCTCCACTGTCCAGTGTGGCCGGGGACCGGTCATCCTTGAAATAAAAGAACTCGAGCTCCGGCCCGACCCTGTACGTGTAACCCATGTCCGCCGCCCTCTTCAGGGCGCGCCTGAGCGCGTAGCGGGGATCGCCGGCGTAGGGCGAGCCACCGGGCTCCAGGATATCGCAGTACATGCGGGCGGTAAGTTCGTTATCACTGCTCCAGGGCAGTATGGCAAACGTCTCCGGGTCCGGCATCGCGATCATGTCGCTCTCCTCTATCCTGGCGAACCCCTCGATTGAAGAACCGTCAAAACCCATGCCGCCCGAGAGGGCCTCCTCGAGCTCATCCTTCGTTATGGTGAAGCCCTTGAGCTGGCCCAGGACGTCCGTAAACAACAAACTGATAAACCTCACGCCCCTGTCGGCAGCAGCCTTCAATATCTCCTCACGCTTCTTCGGCATCTTATCCTCCTTATTGCGGGCAGTTATAGATCTTTCGCGGAATCTCCATAAATGTATTAGCGTTTTTATCGAACAAGGGCAACAAATTTAAGGTCTGGGATATACCAAGAGGACTACATTGTATATCTCTAAGGAAAGTTCGAGCTTCTCAATGAAGGCGGAATAATCCTCTTCATCGCAGAATATCCTTCTGCGATCGTTCCCGCGGCAGGTAACGTGATAATAAGCGCCCGGATACTGGATCCTCAGGGGCCTGGCCATGCTATAACAATAGTGGATTGAAGCGATTTGTCAAGGGTAAAGATTTGACCCCATTTTTTTTCTCCACCGATCGAGGGCCTTCCGCCTCTTCTCCTCAGGAAGCTCCCGCTCATAGCCCAGGTTGTCGCCGGTTATCCTGCCGAGGGAGCCGGCCGCCACCTCGGCGACCGAAAGCTCCCGCATGGAGCTGTACAGGTAGATTCCGCCGGGGGCTTCGTCGTCGAGTAGGGCCGCGAGACCTTCCACGCTTTCTTCATCTGCCAGCTCCCCCAGGATCTCCGCGGCCGATGCCCTGACCGGGCTGCTCTCGTCTTTCAGAAGCCCCCGGATCCCGGCCAGGGCGGAGTCCCGAGCCTGCCGGGGGGCGGCAGTGTCCCGAGCTTGTCGATGGGCGGAGGCGGCCATCCGGCTCCCCAGGGCGCGCGCGGAGGCGCTCCGCACCCATTGATCCTCATCCGAGAGGGCGATGACGAGGTCCCCTACGACGTGCCGGTTGCCGACCCTCCCCATGGCGATCGCCGCGTTCCTTCTCACCCGCCTGTCCTCGTCCCCGATGAGAGTCTTCAGACAGAGAAGGGTCGCGGCCGACCGGTCCCCGAGCCGTCCCATCGCGGATGCGGCGGCCTCCCGGACAGCGGGGTCCGGGTCCGTCGTCATCTCCGCAACCGGCTTCACGGCCTGCCTGCTTCCGAGGTCGGCAAGGGCGCCCAGGGCGGAAGCCCTGACAGAGGGTGACGGATCGTCGAGGCGGGCGAGGACGAGCCTGAAGGCTTTTTCAACCCTCAGGCGCCCCAGGGCCCTTACCGCGTCCGCCCGCACCAGGGGGTCCGGGTCATCCACGATCTCGATAATAGCCCCGGCGCTCGACGGGCGCCCTATCACCTCGAGCCCGAGGAGGGCTTTCCGCCTCTCGAGCGGGTCCCCGGCCTTCAGCCGCGAGACGAGCAGCAGACGCCCATCCTCCCCAAGGGCCTGGAGGGCAAGTGATGCGCCCCTCGAAAGGGAGAGGTCACCGGACCGGAGCTGTTCCAGGAGCGTGTCTATCCTGCCGGGAAGAACCTCATCTCCGGCAAGCGCCGCAGGCACAAGTACAAGACCAATAATTAGTGCAATGGCTATTTTCACTGTAATAGTGCGTTACAAATTATTCCCTCTCCCCCCAAAAATTGGGGGGAGAGGGTTACTCGTCCTGTCGAAGATCCGGCAATTGTTGACGGAAGCGAAGTCGAAGGATTGTTTATAACAGGTATTCCAGTATTCACCTTAAACTGAATTGGAGAAGAACCAAAATAAAAAACACATATTGATATTTTTAGTTTGTGTTTTTGATTTTTGATCTTTGATTTTTTTCAAACTACTCTTCCGTGGCCAGAGAGACGTCCGTGATGCCCGCCTCCTGGCAGGCGCTCAGGACCGAGACGATATTCTCATGAAACGCCTTGGCGTCGCCCCTGACGAAGACACGCGGCTTCTTGGCCGAGGCCACCGCCTCCCTGAGCCTTTCGGGAAGCTCATCGATCGGGACCTCTTCTTCCGCCATCGTGACCTTCCCGTCCTTGCTCACCGTCACGGCGATGGGCTGGATATCCATGGAGACCGTCCCCGCGGCCTTGGCGGACGGCAGGTCTACCTGGATCTCCCTCTGTACCCTCTGAAAAGAGGTTGCCACGAGAAAGAAAATAAGAAGGAGGAAGACCACGTCGATGAGAGGCGTCATGTTCAGCGATTCGGCCTCGGACATCTTTCTAGGTATGATCCTCATTGCACGCCTCTCCTCTCGAAGAGGTCCTCGAGAAACGACCTCAGTGTTATCTCCATCCTCTCGGATATCCTGCCGTCCAGGACCCCCCTGAAATAATTGTACAGCGCGAGCGAGGGGATGGCTATCACCAGCCCCGCCGCCGTCGTTATCAGCGCCTCGGAGATGCCGGCCGCAAGGAGGTCCGCCCTTCCAAGCCCGGCCTCCGACGCCACCACGTTGAAGGCCTTTATCATCCCGAGGACCGTCCCCAGCAACCCCAGGAGCGGGGTGATGTTCCCTATGATGAGGAGCGGCCTGATCCTCAGCGCGATGTCGTCGATCTCCCGCGCCCCGAGGTCCTGGACCGTGCTTCTAAGGAGCTCGTTGGACATGGTCTTCTTCTTGTTGAGTTTCAGGGCCTCGACGAAGACCGAGGACGTTTGGTTCTTGTGCTTCATGCAATAGTCCATGGCCTTGTCGAAATCCCCCCTGGATACAAGTGAGCGGACGTCCATCACGAATTTCTCCGGAATGATCTTCCCCGGCCGCATTATTATAAAACGCTCGACGCCGAAGCCGACCACGAGCACCGAGCACAGCACTATGGGGATCATCATCACACCGCCCCTGACCAGCGCCTGGAACCTTATCGAGAACCAGGACCCCTCCGCGCCGTAAGCGGATGCCCCCGCGAAGAGCGCCGCCAGCACCAGGGTCGCAAGCATCATCCATCTCCACCGTCTGTTCATCTATTCTCCTCCTTTCAATCTGATCCGCAGTTTCATTGTTTATTGGTTATTAAACATTCGTCTTCTCTTTGTGCCTTAGTGTCTTCGTGGCTATATCTTCCCCGCTTCACTCTTTCTGTCTTTTTTGCATCCTGCATCCTGCATCTTGTTTCTTTTTCTCCGTTCCACGTTTAACGTTACACGTTTCACGTCTTCCCTGTTCATCATTTCCATATATTTTTTTATTTTCTCTGTTTTTATCTATGGTCTTTGGTCTTCAGTATCTTCTCCGAACCCTCCTTCTTCTCCCCCTTCACGACCTTGAACGCCGGCCCCCTGTACGTCCAGACGGGGCCGAAGACCAGCCGCTCCATCTTGTCGGGGTCGGACCCCGTCTCCGCGAAATACTCCTCCTCCGCTATCAGTATAGCCGCCATGGCGTCCACGGTGGGCTCGATGTACGGGCGGGGAGACCCCTCTCCCGACTCCATCAGGGCGGCCGCGGGCTCGCCGGAAGGGACCGCGGCCATTATCTTCCGGGAATCCGAACGGCTGTGACGGTTGACATAGTTCCTTATCTGGCCGGGAGTGAAGACCCACTCGCTGCTGAACCGGATGTTGAAATCGGTGATCTTCCGGCTGCCGTAACCGATGCTCATCTTATAATGTTCCATGAGCCTGCCGACCTGGTAATCCGAGCTCTTCTTAAGGTCGATAACGCGGCTGTAGCCGACCTCTCCCGCCTCCTCCCGCTCGACCCTCTCCTCGAACTCATCCACCTCCCTCTCGACCCAGGCCCTCACATCCTTCTCTTTCCTCCTGACAACCTCCCTGATCCTGTCGGCCTTCGGCTTTGCAAATTTTTCCGGTACAACCTTCGAACGCACGCGATCGAGCTTACGCTCGAGCTCCTTCTCCGTATAGACGGGCTTCGGAACGGGGGCCTTCTCGACGGGCTTGACCGCCGGCTTCGGAGGCGCCTTCACCGGCGGGCGCGGCCGGGCCGGCCGCGGCTTTATCTTCAAGGAGACGACCTTCACCTCCCGCGGCTTGATCTTCACGGCCTTCCCCAGCCACCACGGGCTTATCGAGACGACGAAACAAAGGTGAAGCAACGCCGACGCGATGATGCAGATATAGAGGGCCTTGTGACGCTGCCACCCCTCCCAGCGGCGACGTTTCCTGATTTTCGTGCGTCTCTTCATGACCGTCAATACTCGTCCGCCTTGGCCTCCACCTTATCCTTGAGCTCCTCGGCCTTTTCCGACGCCGAGACAGCCGTCTCCCCGGCCTTCTCGTAATCGCCATCTTCGAAGAGGCTCCTCGCATCGTTCAGCAGGTCGCTTGCATCTTCGAGGTCGGACCTCAGCTCGTCGAACTCTTTTTCCTCGTCGCCCTCCAACGCGTCGAGGGCCGACTCGGCATCCAAAACGGCTGTTTCCGCATCCTCTATCTTGCTCCCGGCCTCAGCCTTAAGCTCTTCCGTTATCTCGAGGATCTCCTCCGCCTTCTCTCTCGCGTCCTCCGCCTTCTCGAAGGCCTCGTCCGCCAGCTCCTTCGCCTCCTCGAAAACACTCTCATTGAAGCGGCCCCTCGCATCGTCGAGCCGGTCGTCGGCCTCATCAAGGAGCGACCTCGCCTCGCCCATATCCCGATCCTCGCCCTCACCTCGCTCCACCAGTTCCCGGGCCGACTCGACCTCATCGCTCGCCCTGTCTATGGCCGAGTCGGCGGCCTCCCCTGCCTCGATCGACTCGAGGTCCTCCCCTTCCAGGTCGATCTTCTTCAGCAGCGACTCATCAAGCTGCGACAGGTCTATCTCGGGGAAGCGGTCCTTAAGGCCGAAATAGAAATCTATATTCTTTCGAAGTATGAGCTTCCCGCCGTCCTCCTTCATGACCCTGTGCCTCATGAGATCCCGGAACACCTTCTCGACCTTGAGATAACCCTTCTGGTTCGACTGGTACCAGGCGACCGCTATCAGAAGCTGCGCCCTGTCCCTGAGGTCTTTCCCCGGGGAGGAATCGAGCACCTCGTCGCACAGCCCGAAAACGGTGCCCTTGTCGCCCACGAACGAGGACTCGTAGGCGCCCTTGAGAAGGAGGAGCAGCTTTCCTGCCTGGAGCTCCCGCCTCTTCTCGTACAGGCCTATCAGCTTCTTGGCCGGGCCGGCGAAGGGGCTGCCGGGAAACCTCGACGCCAGCTTGCGGAAGCACCTCACGCCCTTATCGTACTTCCCCTCCCGGTAAAGGTCCCGTCCCTTGGTAAAGAGCTGAAGCGACTCGGCGTCGGCAAGCGCGCTGTCGACGGCCTTCTCCCCGGGGCCCCACCTCTGGCTCTGTTGAAGGTCCCTCACGGCGGAGGCGATTTCCCCATCCGCCATGGATTTCATCCCTGCCTGGAAAAGCTCTTCCGAAAGAAGCACCGCCGGCGGGATCGTCCTCATCCTGCCGATGATCTGATCGACCCGGGTGCCGCTCATCTTCCTCAGGTCCCTGGCACTATCGGGTATGGCGGAGTACAGGGCGGCGGCCCTGGCGAAGGAATTATTGGCGGCCCACAGCCGCCCCTCCGTGTAGGCCCTGCCAGCCATCGACTCGAAGCCGTTCGCCTCCAGGTAGATCTTCCAGGCGTTCTCCGGGACGTCCAGGTTCTCCAGCTTGTCGAGGCCGTAAAGCTTCCTCAGGTTCCGGAGCGACCACTCCGGCAGGTACCTCTCGCGCAGGCACAGCTCCAGGGCGATCCGTGCCTCATCCTCCTCCCCGGACTCGGCGTATCTCTTCGCCAGGCGGGACATCGCAAACAGAAAAGGCTCCATCAGCCTCTCCCCGACGGGGCGGCTGATCTCTATACCCGCCGCCCTCATGCCGTCCTCGAGAGATAAGACCTGCAGGATAAGCTCGTACCTGTTGACGGCGTCTTCCAGCGAATCGATCTGCCCGGCGCCGGAAGAAGAGACGAGCTCACCCATCTTCCCGTACGAGGCGAGAGCCTCCTCCTTCATTCCACGGTGAAAGTAAAAGCTGCAGGCGTCCCGGTAGAAATCGTAACGGCTCGTCTCATCAACCTTCCCCTTTCTGCCGGAGCCGACCGTATATAAAACGTCCGCGACAGAGTGAATGGCGTCGTTGTAGAACCTGGCCGCCGCCCGCTGGACGATGGCGTTATACCCCTTTCCCGTCAGGTACTGGGACCTCACCGGCCCGCCCCATCCCGCCGACCGCTCTACGGCCGCCCTGGCGTACGCTTCGGGACTCCTGATCGTCCGCGGCGGGCGAGGGAAATATTTCATCTCCTGGAGACGGGCATCCACATCCTTCATGAACCTGTCCTTGAGCCCGCGGTCCCGACGCGAGGTCGCGGTGGCGAAGGGTGAGTTGAGATCCATGACGAGCCCCGTCAGGATTCCCAGGCGATAGGCCATGTAGGGGGACCCCTCACCGGGGAAGAGGTCTTGCAGGAGATTTATCTGGCCGCCGAGCTTCTTCGCGGCGTAGCCCGTGTTGTCGAAGCCTGTGAAGCCGGCGTACCGACGTACGACCGCCGGGTCCGCCCGGAGCCCCTCGCGGAACATGGAGGAATTTTTTTGCAGGAAAGCCGCCGTATCGCCGTGCAGGGACGAAATGGCCGTCGCGACTATTTTATCTGCCGTTCCCCGCTCCCAGGCGCGGGAAGGGAGGCAGAAACAAACATCGAACAGGAGGAGGCAGACTACAAGCTTGACTGTGGCTCTTACACCGGCCATTAGCGGCGCACTCATCCCACACGTATGGATAGCAACATGATGAGAAGAACTCCCCCGGAGGAACCAGGGCCGGGACCGACGGGCCGCTTACTCCGTCTCCTCAAACACGTCGATGTCGGCCTGTTCCTTGACGATCTCCGGGAGGATAACGATCTCCACCCTCCGGTTCCTCTGGCGCCCTTCCTTGGTGTCGTTCTCGGCCACGGGCCGGTACTCGCCGTAGCCGGTGGCGGACAGCCTCTCCGGGGGAATACCCTGCGACTCCATGAAATGAAGAACGTTTGTGGCCCTGGCCGTGGAGAGCTCCCAGTTCGATTTGTACAGGTACCTGGTACGCCTGATGGGCTCGTTATCCGTATGCCCCTCGATCGAGATCTCGTTTGGAATGTCCTCCAGAACGGCTGACACCTTGGCGAGGGTCTCCTTTCCCCCGGCCTTGATGTCCGCTTTCCCGGAGGAGAAGAGAACTTTATCCAGAAGCGTGACAACGATGCCGCGGTCATCCATCGAGATCAGCGCGTCCTCCTCGGCGAGCTCCTCGCTCAAAGCTAAACTGAGGTCCTCCCGGATCTTGGCCGACCGCGCGCGCAACTCCGCGTCCCCTCCAACCTCCGTCTTGTATTTGATGGCTAACTTACCGACACACGAGGATAATAATCCGGCCACCGCCAGTACTGCAACCAGTCTGAAAGCACGGTTCATAGCGACACCTCTTTCTTATTTGATCGGTTCTTCTTCAATGACCTCCACTGCATCTTCGGCCCCTGCCATCTGGAGAGACTGGTCGATCTCCTCGACCATTATTTCCTCCTCGACGGCCGGTTCCTCGCCCTCTCCGTGCCTTGTCTTATACTCGATGGATATCGTACCGAGACACGAACAGAAGAAACAGACACCTATAACTGCCGCCACAAGCGTAAAAGACCTGCCCATGATTACCTCCCTTGTTGAAATATATTAAAGTTAGTTTTATGCGTGTCCAGAAATGAATTTATATTCGGCCCGGCCCAATGTCAATCCCCTTTTTCGGGCCTTTTTTCGGGCCTCGAAAGGTAACGGAGCTAGTGCCCGACTCCCAGACCCTGATCTCGTGTAGGGGAAGTTCCTCCAGCTTCGCCCATATCCAGACGGCGAGGTTCTCCGCGCTCGGCTGGTCCAGGAGATCGTTCAGGTGCGTGTGGTCCAGGCGCTCGACAACACCCTCCTCTACAATCTTCGCCAGGTCCCTGAAATCGAACGCGATGCCGTCTTCCTGCAGCTCCGCCTCCAGCGTGACCGCGAACCTCCACGTATGGCCGTGCAGCCGCTCGCATTTCCCCCCGCGCCCGGATATGAAATGGGACGCGTCGAACTCGAACTCTTTTGTCACCAAAAATTCCATCTACAACCCCTCAGCCACCAAGACACTACAAAAGCGGTTTCTGGTTTGCACTTATCCCGGCTTCGCCGGGGCCTTTTGCCACTAAGACACCAAGGCACAAAGAAGAATAAATATTATTAGCTTTTCTTCGTGCCTTTGTGGCTAGTTTAAATAACAAATTCCTATACTATCGAGTTACTGGTTACTTGATTCTTTATACATTCACGAAAAACCAGAAACAAGAAACTATCTGTCCCTTAGTACCTTACAGTGGTTTCTTTTAATTGAACATTGGAAATTCGTTTTTTATTCATCCTTTTATAACGCCAAGCGGCCTCAGCTTGACGACCTTCCTGGATATGCCGGCCCGTTGGACCACCTCGACCACGTCGTTCACGTCCTTGTACGCCATGGGGGCCTCCTCGCTCAGCGTCGCCCAGCTCCTGGCCTTAACCACTATCCCCCGCTTTTGCAGGAGCTCCTTCTCTATGTGCCTCCCCTTCATCGCCCTCCTGGCCGCCGTCCTGCTCATCATCCGTCCCGCACCGTGACACGTGCTCCCCCACGTCTCCCTCATGGCCTGCTCCGTGCCGGCCAGGAGATACGAGTTCCTTCCCATATCGCCCGGTATGATGACGGGCTGCCCCACCTCCCCGTAGCGGGAGGGGACCTCCGGATGGCCCGGGGGGAAGGCCCTGGTCGCGCCCTTGCGGTGAACGCAGAGGCGCACCTCTCTTCCATCGACGAGGTGCGTCTCGAACTTCGCCATGTTATGGGCAACGTCGTAGACGAGATCCATCCCCAGCTCTCGCGGGGACGCCCCTAGATACTCCTCGAAGGCCTCGCGGACCCAGTGCATAATCACCTGGCGGTTGGCCCACGCGTAGTTCGCGGCGCACGCCATCGCACCGAAGTAATCCCGCCCCTCGGGTGAGTCCGCCGGGGCGCACGCAAGCTGCCGGTCGGGAAGGGATATGCCGTACTTCGTGGCTGCCTCCCCCATCTTTCTCAGGAAGTCGTCGCACACCTGGTGGCCGAAGCCGCGGGAGCCGCAGTGGATCATCACGGTAACCTGGCCAACCGCAAGGCCGAAGACGGAGGCGGCCCGCGAGTCTAAGACCTCCTCGACGACCTGGATCTCCAGGAAGTGATTGCCAGACCCCAGCGTCCCCACCTGCTTCAACCCCCTCTCGCACGCCCTGGGGCTGACGCTGTCGGGGTCGGCGCCGTCGAGGCAACCTCCCTCCTCGGTGAATTCAATATCCTCATCCCGGCCGTAGCCGGCCCTCACCGCCCAGCCGCTCCCCCGCTCCAGTACCTTCCTCTCCTCCCCGCGGCTGAGCCGTATGATACCGTGGGAGCCGACCCCGCATGGAACCTTCCGGAAGAGGGCATCGATGAGGCCGGCAACCTTCCCCCGGAGGTCCGCCTCCTCCAGGCCGGTCCTCACAAGCCTCACGCCGCAGTTGATGTCGTATCCTACGCCGCCGGGAGATATCACGCCTCCGGCGGCCGGGTCGAATGCCGCCACGCCGCCGATGGGAAAGCCGTAACCCCAGTGAATATCGGGCATGGCCATCGAGCAGCGCACGATGCCGGGCAGGCAGGCGACGTTAGCCACCTGCCTGAAGGTTTTATCCTTCCGGATATGGCCGATGAAATCCTCGCTAGCGAAGATCAGGCCGGGGACCCTCATCCCCGGCTGAAAGTCGCGGGGGATCTCCCAGCGAAAGTCATCGATCTTCTTAAGCTTCAGCTCTCTTTCTTCCATGCCTGACACCTACTCGAACCTTAACAAAAAGAAAATACAGCCTCCATTACAATTGAAGGAAAACAGGGACACCTTTTGGAACATGTTGTTAATCAGTATATTACAAATAAATTACGAGGATTCATGTATTCCGCATATCTAAATGTCGAAGAGGAGGCGGGCAATCCAGCCGTCTTCAATCTTTTCGACGAGAAGGTCGTGATAGGTTGCCGCCTTGATCTCCGTGCCGACCTCGCGCCTGCTCAAGTCGACCTCCTCGCCTGATGCCCGCGCGACCAGCTCTCTCTCGTTGATTACCTCAAAATCGTAACCGACGAGGAGGAGGCCGCGGCCGTCCAGAAAGAAGAGGAGCTCGTTCAGCCAGCAGACAAGGAGTTCCCCCAGGTTGGGAGCCCTTAAACGTATTCGCTCCTCTGCCCGCTCACCGATACCATCCAATGGCGTTATCGCGCCGAGCATGCCGCGTGCAGCGTTACTGAAGAGCTCTTCGAGGTCCGCCCCCCTGAACTCAAGGATCAAATCCGCCGTGTGATCGGTCTCTCCATTCATAGCGCCTCTTTTAATTGAATCCCGACTGCAAAGGGACGTTTAATGACCAAGTTAAATCGATAACGCGAAAAGCAAAAATGAAAAATGAAAAAACACATACGCAAAAACATAAAAATTATTTTTTATCATCGACATATTTATCTCTTTGATCTGTGTTTTTGATTTTTGATCTTTGATTTAACAGCATCAACCCTATGCCCATAACCTCTAACCGGCAGCTAAACAATCTCTTACCGCTCTCTATACTCCAGAAGTTTTTCATAGAGATCCCGGTCTATGCCGAAGGCGCCGACGGAGACCTTCTCACCCTTCATCGAGCCGTGGTAATCGGAGCCGCCCGTAACCACGAGGCCTGATTCCCGGGCCACACCGAGGTAGCGCCGGACGGCCGAAGGTTTATGCGTGCTGTAGTAAACCTCGATCCCCTCAATACCGTCCGCGACAAGGGCGGGAATGATCCCGTCGTTTCCCATGCCGCCGGGATGGGCCAGAACGGGTATCCCGCCGCTTCCCTTGATGATCCGGACAGCCTCGCGGGGCGAAATCCTCTCCCTTGGAACATACGCCGGGCCCCCGTCTCCGACGAACCTCCCGAACGCGTCCCTGACGCTCGACGCGTGCCCCGCCTCGACCAGGGCCCTCGCCAGGTGGGGACGCCCCACGGAACCCGAGCCTGCAACGGCCATCACCTCCCCGAGCTCTATGTCAATCCCCATGGAGGCGAGCTTCCCGAGCATCTTGCCGAGCCTGGCCACCCGCTCCTCGCGGTACTCCCCGAGCACGCGGAGAAACCCGCCGTCCCTGACATCCACGAAATACCCCAGGACGTGCACCTCCACGGGGCCGATGTAGGAGCTCACCTCCACGCCGGGGACCACATCGACGCCGAGCTTCGCCCCGGCGGCGAGGGCCTCCTCCACGCCGTCGACGCAGTCGTGGTCGGTTATCGCAACGGCCCCGAGGCCGCGCTCCGCGGCCGCCCGGACAATATCGGCGGGCGAATCCCTGCCGTCGGAGTAGCGGGTGTGATTGTGGAGGTCTGCGAAAATTTTCAACGAACACCCCACTCTTTTTCCAGCTCCTCGGTTATCTCCCTCGCCTCCCCGGGTGAGAGACCCGTCTCTGTTTCCTCTTCCCTTTCCGGCCGCCTTCGCGCCCGCCTGCCGACGGGCGCCCTGTAGAACTCCGAAACGGACATCGCCTCCGCCATGAACCTGCGCGAAGTGCGAGAAACATAGCTGTCGTCCGACACAACGATATACCGCACGGCACGCCGGCCTTTTCTTATGATATCCAGTATCCGGTCGTCCGCCGCCTCGCCGGTCCCCGTAAACACCGCGCGCACGCCCCTGTCCGTTCCGCCAATAACCCCCGCGACTGACGAATCACCATCGAAGACAACGCATACCTGCGAAACATCCCTCCTCCTGAAGATCCACGCGGCGCAATAGCGCATAAGGGCTTCCCGCGCCGCAAGCAGGCCGCGAGCGAGATGCCGCCTGAGCTCCGGCGCGCGGTGGATCACATTGTAGCCGTCCACGATAACGATTCTCTGCTTTTTCATCACCCGTCCAACCCCGCGCCATCTATTAAATTAGAAATATTCATAATGCATATCCTGTGAATCGTATCTCGTACAGCGTGTTTCGTATATCGTACTTTGTTAAAGAAAGAAGTAGCAAATAAGAATAAATCGCGCCTGATTTCTCTTCCGTCCGGCAGAGCCGCCGGATCTGACGGAGATTACTCTGATAGTTATTTTAGTTTTTCTTATTTTTCAGGTAAATCAGGTTTATTCAGGTGCTAGTGTTTTTATCTTTAGTCTTTGGTCTCTCCATTGGTTATTCGTCTGCATCCTGCATCGTTTTCTCCGTTCCACGTTTAACGTTACACGTTCCACGTCTCCTCGGTTCATTATTTCCATATTTCCGCCTTGTCTCGCCCCTCTCTTCTGATAGAATACTTTGAAGAATCATGAATCGCCACAGAAGAATAATTTTCATCGTGACAGCCGCGGCCATTATCTCCCTGGCGGCAGCGGGCTGGACCCAGACCTCGAGGGACGCCGGCAACAAATACCGCGAAGCGTACATCGCCCTCCAGGATGCCATAAAACTCAACTACGAGAACAGGAAAGAGGAGTCGCTCGAACGTTACGAGGAGGCGCGTGACAAGCTCAGGAACGTCCTTAACAGGTTCCCCGATACGAACAGGGAGACAATCGAGGCCAGGATAGCAAATTGCGAAGAGGCTATCGAGAAGTTGAAAATGGAAATCCAGGCGTCATCGCCCCATGTCGAACCCCCCGGGACGCAGGTCCCGGCAACGGCAGTGACATCTCCTCCTGAAATGGCGGCGAAAACAGGCGAAAGAGAGAAGCTGGAGATGCAGGTGGTGAAGCTGAAGAGGGAAGCGGAGGACCTCAAGGGTAAACTGGAGACAGAGGCCGACGACCTGAAAAAGGCCCGGGCGGCAAAAGCGGCTCTCCAGGATGAGCTTGAAAAGGCCCGGTCGGAGAAGGAGAGCATGATGCGGGATGTCCAGAACCTCAACACGTCGCTCGGCATAGCCATCTCCGACATCGAGAAGGAACAGGAAGCGAAAGCGATGGCCGAGGAAGAAGCCATAAACGCGCACCAGGCCTCCGAGGAGGTACTGAAAACGCAGCTAATCAGCGCCATCGCCGACATGAAGAAGATAAAAGAAGAGGCCCTGGAAGCATGCCAGGCCTCCGAAGAGATCATGCGGGACATGATGGATAAACAGAAACAGGAACACACGAGCGCCCTTGAGGAGCAAAAGGAGAATATTCTCTCCGGGATGGAGGCGAAGGCGCAGCCTATAGATAAGCTCCAGGTCGAGATAGAAACCTACCGCAAGCAGGTTGAAACGGCACGCAAGGAGCTGGACAAAAGCCTCGAGTTAATCGCCTCTTCCCAGCAAACACACAAGAAGCTCCTCGATGCCAACAAGGACCTGGAGAAGAGAATAACAGACCTCTCCAGATCGGTATCCGCGACGGAGACGGAAGCCGAGCTCACCGAGCTGCGCAATATGGCGGACGCCGAGGAGGAGAGGCTTAAAAAGCCCGATATCACGAGAGGACCTTCCCTGCCGAAGAAGGTGGACCCCTCCGAAACACGGGTGCTCGCGGGAGCGATTTCCGAGAAGAAAGACGAGTACGGCAAGGTATTCATCGACTTCGTCGCGAATGTAGAAGAGGGGACGGAGCTCGTCGTCATCAGGGACGACGAGGTCATAGCGAAAGTCGAAGTGTCGAAGGTGTTTCCATCCATAAATGGCGGCATTGCCAAGGTAATCCCCAAGGAGGACGCATACGAAATCCGCATGAACGACAAGGTCTTCGACGTTCGCCGCCAGGGCTCAAAAGAGCCCCTCTAGTATCTGCCGGGTTATCTCACTCACTAACTCATGATTATGCTTTGTGCCTTTGCGGGAAAATTCACGGGCAACTAAATCAGTGTTCGACAGGGAGCCTTATGAGCAATAGCGACGGAATTCCCCTTATAAAGGAAGACTGCCGCCGTATTGTATGGGACAGGCCGTGCCGGCCGCACAAGGAAAGGGGGCAGACCTGCGAGGACTGCCCGGACTACGCTCCGGCCGGTAAAAGGATCGTGATCGTGAAGCTGGACGCGATGGGCGATGTCCTGCGGACAACGTGCGTGCTTGAGGGGCTGCGGGAAAAGTACAAAGACGCGCACATCACATGGATCACACGGGAGGAATCCACGCCCATCCTTCTGGAAAACCCGTATATAGACAGGATCGTCCCCTACGGGACCGAAGCCCTCACCGTCCTCCTCTCCGAAGACTTCGACCTTGTCTTCAACCCCGATGCCGCGCCCGCGAGCGCGGCACTCGCCTCACTCGCGCGGGCAAAGGAGAAGAAGGGCATCTTCACGGACGAGAACGGCAGGCTGCGGCCCGCCTCAAACGCGGCGCGGAAGTGGATGCTGATGGGGATGAGGGACGACCTGAAGAGAGCCAACGAATCAACGTATCAGGAAATCATTCTGGACATGCTCGGCCTGAGGCCGCGGTCCCGTGAGATCATCCTCTCTCTCACCGAAGAGGAAAAGGCTGGGGCAAAGGCCGTTATGCGGGGGAAAGGCGGGCGACCTCTCGTGGGCGTCAACACGGGCGGCGGCGAAAAATGGGAGCTCAAGCAATGGACGATAGCGAACTGCGTAAAGTTCATCGACATGGTTAGCAGGGAGTTAAAGGCAACGGTTGTCCTCTTCGGCGGCGACGCGGAAAGAAAGAGGAACAGGGAGATACTCCGGAGGTCGAAAGTCCCCGTGGTGGACACGGGATGTGACAACACGCTGCGTGAGTTCTTCGCCCTGCTGGACAGATGCGACGCAATAGTCACGAGCGACTCCCTGGGACTCCACGCCGCCCTGGGTCTCAAGAAAAAGGTGGTCGCCCTTTTCGGCCCGACCTCGGCTGCCGAGATCGATATGTACGAACGTGGAGTAAAGGTCGTGGCCGATGTGGAATGCCGGGCCTGTTACCTTCCCCGCTGCGACAAACCGCATACCTGTATGGACGCCATCAAGCCTGAGACCGTGCTTGAGGCACTAAAGAGTCTGCTCTAAGCCCATTTGCGCCTTATTGCTGTGCAGTAATGTTTATTAAGGCTTAATCCCGAAGCACGAAATCCGAAACTCGAAACAAATCCGACTATAGGTAAAAACCCTGTTTACACCCCTCCGATGTTAGCTTAAATTATTGGCTCTATGGACAACACCATCGTCTTCATACCCACCTACAACGAGAGGGACAATATAGGTCCGCTCATAGACGAGATAAAGGCGATCGGCGGGGATCCGGGGATACTCGTGGTGGACGACGATTCCCCCGACGGAACATGGAGGGTCGTCGAGGAAAAGGCCGCCCGGTACGCCGGGGTCCACCTGCTGCGCCGTCGCGGAGAACGGGGCAGGGGCGGCGCGGGCATCGCCGGCTTCAAGCGCGCCATCGAGCTCGGCGCGTCCCGAATCGTGGAAATGGACGGCGACGGCCAGCACGACCCGGCGGCAATTCCCCTCATGCTGAAAGCGATCGAAAGCAACGATGTCGTCCTCGGGTCCCGCTTCATGCCGGGAGGCACGGACAGCGAGAGGTCGCTCACGAGAAGGGTGGTAAGCGCGTTCGCCCGACGGTACATAAACAGCGTGCTGGGCCTCAAGCTATCCGACCCGACCACCGGCTACCGCTGCTTCAGGAAAACAGCCCTCGAGGCCATCGGCCTGAAAAATCTCCGGTCGAAAGACCAGTTCATAGTCACGGAGATGCTTTATTCATGCAGCAGGGCGGGCCTCAAGATAGGAGAAGTCCCCATTGCGTTTCGCAGGCGCAAGAGCGGCTCATCGAAGCTCGGCGCCGCGGCATTGACAAAGTACCTGATTCGGGTTATACTATTAAGGATAAGGGGCTAACTGACACACCCTCTCCGCCACTTTTATTACATGAACTTGGCAACGGCACAACCTGTAATCAGCAATTTATTAATGTATAAACATACTTTGATGTGTGCAAATTTATTCATA
>Ga0075114_10000091_pt1 | contig 62409 bp, 32 predicted proteins | sample AntAceMetag02UKM_FD_69784 | JGI IMG/M metagenome (GOLD analysis project Ga0075114, IMG submission 69784) | Saline lake microbial communities from Ace Lake, Antarctica - Antarctic Ace Lake Metagenome 02UKM | ecosystem: Environmental > Aquatic > Non-marine Saline and Alkaline > Saline | place... | reverse complement strand
CCGCACCTACGGCCAACGCTGGCAGGTCGAAACCGTCTTCAGTATGATCAAACGCAACCAAGGTGACGTCCTGCGATCCAGAACGTACTGGTCGCAAAATCGTGAAATGCTCCTCAAAGTGCTCACCCACAACATCGGGATCATCCTACTTACAAAAGAGCTTTTCTACAGAGCAGACCGGACCCCTCTAATTCCTGATATCTTTGTTTTTCCTGAAATAGATGAGCGACATCTCCGACTACAGAGACATTGTGCCCGAGGGCACACGGGCAGAGGGGTAGGGTGAGAAGTGGACCGAGTTATGAGAGAATGGCAAGACCGATTCCCGGCGTGAGTTCGTCGGCGATCATCCTGACAGATCTTCTGTGGCGGAGAGACGGAAATGGAGCGGCGCGTACTTTGTGGCAAGGCCTTCCTGGCGACGATGATCCTGACGGCGTTGGCCGGTGGCGTGGTTTGTGCGGGCGGAGCGGCGCAACCGTTCACCGTGAAACTGCAGATTGACAAGCCTTACTGCATCCTGAATTTCATGGAGACGCTTCGGACGGGAGGCTACTACGGCCCGACGCTCTACGGGCACTATCGCCAGAGCAAGTACAGCAACGACGAGAAGCTGGCCAGGCTCGTGCAGCAGTATGCCAGCGTCAAGACCGTGTATCCGTATAACCTCGATGAGTACCCGAGGTACCGGTATGCGGCCAAGAACAAGTCCACCAGTGACGTCTTCTTCACGCTCAGCGCCCGGGCGCGCGATCTGGAGGAATTGAAGCAGATGACAGTGGGGATCATACCGCTGGCGGACCATCAGCGGCTGTTCGAGATTCTCCAGGCGGTCGAGCCGATCTACGACGATTTGGTCTGGAATCCGTACCATGACAAGGCGGTTGGGCGCCTGAAGGCCTTGCAGGCGTACGCCGAGCAGGTGGATTTGGGCGGCATGCTCGGCCTGACTGCACGCTTTCTCAACAGCAACTGGCCGGCGGATATACCGCTGATCGTGTCATTTTCGATTGTGCCGGGCGACAAGATCAGAATGGTTCCGCCTCCCCTGGGCAATGTGATCCGAGCGGGGCTGCTAACGGAGTCTGAGGATTACGGCTGGTATATCGCTCTGATCGCACACGAGTTCACGCATCGGGCGTTTGCCGAGCAGCCGCTGACGATGCACCGGAAGATCGACCAGTGGCTCACCGAATCGAAGTCTCCTCATCGCGGCACGGTGAATCTGATGTTTGACGAGGTCCTGGCCGGAGCGGTCGGACACAAGGTACGCGAGGATTTGTCGAAACAAGCGCACGCCTTCACATACGGCCAAGCGGCGGTGAAGGCCATGGACGAAGCGGTCTATCCGATGGTCGTATCCTATCTGGAGGATGGCAAGTCGGTCGACCACGCCTTTGTGAAAGAGTGCCTCGCCCTGTACGAGAAGACCTTTCCCAACGCCTTGCACGACTATCATAGCCTGTTTCAGGTCTACTACCTGCTGACCGATGTGGAAGGCGATCGGGCGCGTACGCTTGCCCGGCTGATGCGAAAGAACATCGTCGGACCGATGATGTACGAGGTTGGCAGCGGGATGACGGATGAGAACATCGAAGCACTGGAGGCCTATGAATTCACCAAGGTGATCGTGGTCACCCGAGACAATGAGAGAACACTGGAGTACCTCGAGGGCAAGCTTGGCGTTCTGAACGAATACGAGGACCTCGACCCCGCCGCGAATTGGGTCCTGTCCTGCCATGATGCGGATCGCAATCCGTATGTCTTGGTCAACCTCCAGTCGGCCGACGCCTTCGAGGATGTGACGAAGCGTCTGAAGGCCGCCGGGCGAATTGACTCGGAACACCCGCTGCTGCCCCTGGATGGGTGAGGCGGAGGGGGCGGTTCAGACTGGGAATCCGGGGACAGCATACTCATTTCTCCCTTCGTTTTGGCTGGTGGCCGGGCTTGGCGGGGCGGACGGATCGGCCGCGTTGGAGGACGTCTTTTGTCGGCGGTTGGCCCGCTGGGTCTCGTGGTGCGGCTGTTCCGGACCCACAACTCCTGCCAGCCGTTCCATGCCCTCAGCTTAGCCATGAGGCCTTTCGAAGTCAATGGAAGAGGGGAAGTACCCATACGGCCCCCGCAATTCATTTGTCGAGCGGACGGCGCGCTGCGTCCGGGGTGGAGATTCCTCCGTTTCGCCTTCGGCTCCAGTCGGAATGACAGTGGGGGCGCGTGCGATATGGGGCATGGGTGACGCCGGAGGCGTCGATTTCGCAAAGAACATGCAACGGTTTAGAATGCAATCCTTCTGTCTGGAAGATTTGTTTTATTGCTTTGCAGGGGGGTGTTTGCGCGCTCCGGTTGGTGGCGAGATTTCATTTTTTTTCGCAAAAAGTGTGCAGGTTCAGCCAATGGTAGAGGCGCGCGGTTTTTGGGGCGCGTCCTTGAGAACGACGAAAAAGGAAAGGACATGACATGGTTGCCAGCGCGAACGTGGCGGACCGGAACGAGACCCCGCGGGGCAAGCGGACCTGCGGGTACTGCGTGTACGGCCTGCCGGGCCTGGGCGAAGCGCCCGAGAAGAGGGTCTGCATCAACCGCCTTGAGAGGCCGGGCCAGTTGTGCCCGGTCCAGGCGAACGGGACGTGCCAGCAGTTTCGACCCCGACCCCGGCGACCGGTGCGGGTCGCGCCGCCGGCGCCGCCCAGCGACGAGGTCCGCTACATCGCGTTGACCCAGGGCAAGTTCGCCATCGTCGATGCCGCCGACTAAGAGTGGCTGAGCCAGACCAAGTGGCATATCCTCAAAGGGCACGCGCGGAAATGCTACGCGGCGGCCTATGGCAAGGGCCGGCGGACGATCCTGATGCATCGGCTCATTATGCAGCCCCCGGAGGGAATGGTGATCGATCACATCGATGGCAACGGCCTGAACAATCGGCGCAGCAACCTGCGGATCTGCACGCAGAGGCAGAACTTGTGGAACCATCCGGGACGGGGGGGCGTGTCCCGCTTCAAAGGCGTCTCCTTCAACAGGAAACGCCGCAAGTGGGAGGCGCGCATCGCCGTCGGCGGTCGGCGACGCCATCTGGGTTGCTACGACGACGAGATCGAGGCGGCGCTGGCGTACGACCTGGCCGCCGTCGTCCTGATGGGGGCGTTCGCCCACCTGAACTTCCCCCGCATCAGCGGCGCCACCGGCCAGGCCGTCCGCCTCGGCGTGCGAAGCCATTCTCTTGATCCTCGGCAAGTGGCGTGATAGACTGGAGTCGTATTCGCGTTGGAGGCCACCATGAGCAGCATGAGTATATCTCGTGGGACAAACACCGGTCGGAAGGCCTTCACCCTTATCGAATTGCTGGTGGTCATTTCTGTGATCGCAGTTCTGATGGCCATTCTCATGCCCAGCCTGCAAAAGGCCAGACGGATGGGCCAGGCGGTGGTCTGCCGGTCCCACCTCAAGCAGTGGGGACAGATCTTTCACCTGTACGCCTTCGACAACGAGAACCGGTTGCCCCAGAGTATCCAGGGCGGCGGCCTCAGTGCGCAGGACGCCTATTGGATCGTCTCTACGCTGCCCTACTATTCCGAGAAAAAGATACGCGTCTGTCCTTCCACCAAGGTGGTGCGGGAGACGCCGGTGAACCGCAGCCACGGGGGGGCGCTGGCCTGCTGGGGTCCTTTCGACCCGGCGACGCCCGACAACTGGTGGGCCGATTTCGACACGGGTAGCTATGGGGTCAACGAGTGGTGCTCGAATCCGCCGGCCGGGACGCCGCTATTTTGGGGATTCCCGGCCGAGAACGCGTGGCGGACGATCGACGCGCGCGGGGCCAGTCGCGTACCGCTGTTTATGGACTGTGTCTACGTCGATATCTTTCCCGAAGACGACAATACCCCTCTGGCCGAGGAGCCGCCGCTATATGAGTGGAGCAACGGGTGGGGCGACTGGGGATTTGAAGCGATGCGAATGGTCTGCATCGATCGCCACGGTGGATCGATCAATACGGTGTTTCTAGATGGCTCGGCGGCCAAGATTCCACTCCGCGCCCTGTGGAAGCTCAAGTGGCACAAGAATTTCGATACGAACAACTCGATGACCGGCCCTGAGGCGGACTGGCCCAAGTGGCTGCGGAGATTCCGCGATACGTACTGACGGCGGCCGGTAGAGGAGCGTCTTGATCGGTTCGTCCAGATGCGTTAGGATGGTAGAGGATGCACCGTATGCCCAGCGCGGATTGATGTCTGACGTTGGAGGCCACAGTGGCGCCGGAGAAGGAGGTGTGCTCACATCCACACGGGAACAGCCATACACGACGGCCATCGAAGTGTAACCCTATCGGAAGGATTTCTTGGGAGATGGAACAATGAAAACGGGACTGCTGTATCTGGGATTGGTCTTGAGCGTGTTAGGAGTCGGCGTGGCTTATGGGTTCTCCGAACCTGAGGGAGTTCCCTGGGCGGAATGGCGATTCACCAGCGACTTCGATGCGAGCCATGAGATTGTGGCCGACAAGGCCTCGGACCCCGACAGCCTGATGCGCCGCAATGCGGCGAGTTCGGAGATCACCTTTTCCGGGGGAAAGATTTCCTTCACCCAAACAGGTCCGGCTGACTATCTGCGGGCGGACGTCGAGGATCTGGTCGAGAACGGAGACGGTAGCTACGTCAACGAGTACACCATGATCTTCGACCTCAAGGCCGAGGACGCTGATTGGCTGCCCATCTACAACACGGGTTCCGACAACTACAATGCCGCCGAGCTTTGGGTCGCCAGCGATGGGTCGGTCGGCTCAGGCGCCTATTCGGACCCCGGGGTGGTCCCCCTGAACACCTGGGTCCGTCTGGTGGTGGTGCGCCGCCTGGAAGGAGGCAGTTGGGTTCGGGACGTCTACGTCGACGGCGCCAAGGTGCTTGACGGCCTCGGTACCGAAGGCGTTGACGGCAACGCCAGCCTGTATACGAACGCCCAAGAGGACGAGGGACAGTTTACGATTCTTTCGGATTCGGACGCCACGCCCTATGCCGGGTGCCAACTCGACAACTTCGCCTTTGTCGCGGCATCGCTATCCGACGCGGAGGTTGCCGACCTCGGGGCCTATAACGCCCGGGGTATCTATGGCCTTACGGGCCTGGCCTCTGAGCCCAGTCCCGCTGGCGAGGCGACGGACGTGCTGCGCGATAGCGATCTGAGTTGGACGCCGGCCGAGACCGCCCAGACGCATGACATCTACTTCGGGACAAACTGGGACGATGTCAACGATGCCGGCCGAACCAATCCGCTGGAAGTCCTTCTCAGCCAGAACCAGACGACGACCACGCTCGACCTCGATCGTCTGGAGTTCGGCCGGACCTATTACTGGCGCGTCGACGAGGTCAACGGGGCCCCGGACAACACCATCTTCAAGGGCAGCGTCTGGAGCTTCACCGTCGAATCGTTCGCCTATCCGATTCAGAACATCATCGCCACCAGCAACGCCGTATCGGAGGCAACGGCGGGCCCGGAGAACACGGTCAACGGCTTGGGGCTCAATGCCAACGACGAGCATTCCATCGCCCCGGCCGACATGTGGCTGGGCGATCCGGTCGATGGCGAGCCCGTAGCCATCATGTTCGAGTTTGACAAGGTCCATAAGTTGCATCAGATGCTCGTCTGGAACTACAATGCGCAGTTTGAACCGCTCCTTGGTTTTGGCTTCAAGAACGCCACCGTCGAATACTCGGTTGACGGGGTCGAGTGGACGATTCTCGATGACGTAGAACTCAGCCAGGGGACAGGCATGGAAACGTATACCGCCAACACGGCAGTCGATCTTGGCGGCGTGGCGGCCCGGTATGTGCGTCTAACCGTAATTGCCGGGTTTGGCACGAGGGGGTCGTTTGGCCTCAGCGAAGTGCGTTTCCTGTCCATCCCTGTCCACGCCAGCGATCCTCAGCCGGGCAGTGGCGCCCTGGGGGTCGATGTGAACACGTCCCTGAGTTGGAAAAAGGGCCGTGAGGCGGTTTCTCACGAGGTCTATCTGGACACCGATGAGGGCGCCGTCGCTGACGGAACCGTTTTGATCGCCACGACGGGTCAGAGCACTGCCGATCGCGGCGGCCTCGATCTGGCGTCGACCTACTACTGGAAGGTCAACGAGGTCAATGACGCTGAGGCCATCAGTATGTGGGAAGGGGAGATTTGGAGCTTCACTACCGCCGAGTTCATCGTTGTCGATGACTTCGAGAGCTACACCGATGACATCGATGCCGGCCAAGCTATCTTCCTGACCTGGATCGACGGCTATGAAATGCCTGGCAATGGCTCGACGGTCGGTCATATCGAAGCGCCGTTTGCTGAGACGACGATCGTCCACGGTGCTCGGCAGTCCATGCCGTTGTTCTATGACAACAGCGGAGTCCCCGTATCCGAGGCCGTGCTCACGCTGGGTCAGAACTGGACCGCCAGCGGCATCAAGAGCCTCTCGCTCTACTTCCAGGGCGCCGAAGGCAACGGTGGACAACTGTACGTCACGATCAACAACATCAAGGTCCTCTACAATGGCGATGCTGGTGACATTGCCGGCACTGCCTGGCTGCCATGGACGATCGATCTGTCCGCGGTCGGCGGGGACCTGAGCAACGTGACCTCACTGACGATCGGTATTGAAGGCGCCGGGGCGAGCGGTGTCGTGTACATTGACGACATTGAGTTGCACCCTTAAAGGTCGGGACTTGCCGCTGTCATTCGACTGCATTCGGCGCGAGATTCTGTTGTGTCTGACGCTGGAATGTGCTATAAAAGGATAGGTCGGCTGCGAGAGTAACTTATTGGCGAAGCCGCGGCTATGGAGCGTTTGGTTTCTGCGTCATCAACGATAAGGACGCGCCGCCGGCTGGAATTGGAGGCCCTGACGCCGATGTGTCATGGGGGACACATCGCAAGGGGGAGTGGTGCCATTTCTTTACGCTTTTGGGAAGGAGGATTGTCATGTCTAGAAAACTGATGCTTGGGGTTTTGGCGTGTGCTGTCATGGCGGCGACCGTTCAGGTTGCCCAGGCCCAGTTAATCACAGGAGTTGCGCATCGGAATTCGAGCGCCCCCGAGGATCCGGAAATTGCGCCCAATCTGCTGGACGAGGGCGCGTTGACCTTCGTGGACCGGACCCACGTGTACGCCGACGTGCCGGAGTCGTTGATTGGCGCCGAGTACGTTATGGTGGCCAACGACAACAAGGGCACCTCAGCCTATGAGCTGGATGTCACGTTGTCGCAGAATGCTACGCTCTATGTATTCGTGGACAACCGCATGGGCGGTTCGGCCGGCGGCTTGGATGTTGCCCCCAACGTCGACGGCATGCCGTGGCTGGAAAGCATGGGTTTCGTCGATACGGACATCGACATCGGCATCGACGAGAGCGCCGACGGGAGTATTAACCAGTACTATTCTGTCTTTGCCCTGGACGTCAAGGCCGGCACCGTCACGATCGGCGGCGATACCGAGGGGCATGCGGGAAACATGTATGGTGTCGCGGTTGTCAGTCGCGGCGCGCCCGAGGCGGCGACCACGCCGAGCCCGGATAATGAGGCTGTCGATGTGCCGCGCGAAACGACCCTGGCCTGGGAGCCGGGCGAGGGTGTCACGGCGCACGACGTGTATCTCGGCGTCAGTTTCGATGACGTGAACACGGCCAGTCGCGCCAATCCGATGGATTTGCTGCTCAGTCAAGGTCAAGCTGACTTGACGTTCGATACGTCCCGCCTCGAACTCGGCCAGACCTACTACTGGCGCATCGACGAGGTCCTCGCGGCCGGCGGCATTTTCCAGGGCGAGGTCTGGAGCTTTACGGTCGAGCCTCTGGCCTATGCGATTGAAGGCATCATCGCCACCAGCAACGCGACCTCCGATCCGGGGACGGGGCCCGAGAGAACGGTCGACGGCTCCGGAATCAACGAGAGCGATCAGCATTCGGCCGAGAGCACCGATATGTGGCTTGGCAAAGCCGGGGCCGAACCGGTTTGGCTACAATACGAGTTCGATCGCCTCTACAAGCTGCATGAGATGCTGGTTTGGAATTACAATGTTTCGTTTGAGCCGCTCCTGGGCTTCGGGCTCAAGGACGTAACGATCGAATTCTCCGCCGATGGTTTCGAGTGGACCGTTCTGGGTGACGTGGAACTGGCTCAGGCGGCGGGCCAGGCCGATTACGTTGCCAATACCGTCGTGGACTTCGGCGGTGCCGCGGCCCGAACCGTTCGCATCACCGTCAACAGCAATCGCCACGATGGGTCGCAGCTCGGGCTCAGTGAAGTGCGCTTCCTCCAGATTCCCGCCTTTCCGCGCGAGCCGGAGCCCGCTTCGGACGCGGCAGGCGTGGGTGTCAATCCCGTCCTGACCTGGCGGGTTGGGCGCGGCGCCGCTTCCCATGATGTTTTGTTTGGGACCGAGCAGGATGCGCTGGCGGTAGTTGACAGTGTCAGTGAGGCTGCCTTTGTGCCCGGCGCCTTGGATTACGGTCTGACGTATTACTGGAGAATCGACGAGGTCAACGAGGCCGAGCCGACGAGTGTCTGGGAAGGCGACCTTTGGAGCTTCATGACGCAGGAATTCATGGTCGTGGACGATTTCGAGGGCTATACCGATGACATCGACGCCGGCGGCGCCATCTTCCTGACCTGGATCGATGGTTACGAGATGGACGGGAACGGCTCGACGGTCGGGAACATCGAGGCGCCGTTTGCCGAGCAGACGATTGTCAACAGCGGCGTCCAGTCCATGCCGCTGTTCTATGACAATGCGGCCGCGTCGTCGGCGGAGGCCGAATTGGCTTTGGCTCAGAACTGGACGACCAACGGGATCAAGAGCCTCTCGCTCTACTTCCACGGCGCCGCGGACAATACCGGGCAACTGTATGTCAAGATCAACGGCACGAAGGTCCTCTACGATGGTGACGGGGCGGACATCGCCAGCGCCGCGTGGCAACCTTGGAATATCGATCTGTCCGCGGTCGGCGGAAACCTGAGCAGCGTCACCTCGTTGATCATTGGTATCGAGGGCGCCGGCGCTGCCGGCGTTCTGTACATCGATGACGTTCGGCTCTATCCCCTGACCCCTGAACTCATCATGCCGGTTGAGCCGGATAGCGCGGCGCTGCTGGCCCACTACGAGTTTGAGGGCAATGCCAATGATAGTTCCGGCAACGGTCTCGACGGCGCCATCACCGACGGCCAGCTCGTCAGTCCCGGCAAGCTCGGTGAAGGAATGGCGGTTCAGCTCAGTGCTGCCGGCTACGTTGACCTTGGCAATCCTCCCATGCTTGATTTCGGTACTGGAGATTGGACGCTGACGGCCTGGTTCAAGACCGCCATGACCGGTACCGGCGATGCCAACAAAGGGACCCTCGTTGGCAAGGGTGGAGACAGTGGCGGCGGACATCGCTACGCCCTGATCCTCAGTGAGACCACCGAAGGTGTCGTCGCTCTGGTCACTGACGATAATTCAACCAAGCACGTGGTCAACTCCGCGAGCGTGGTGAATGACGATGAGTGGCATTGTGCTGTCGGCCAAAGGGCGGGCACTGCTGTGCAGATCTTCATTGATGGGCAACTCGAAGGAACGGCCACTGCCGCGGCCGACTACGATCTCTCCGGCACGTCTCAGCACAATGCGTATGTCGGAGCGATTACCAACAATGGCGATGGCAGCCTCTATAAGCTGTTCAACGGTCTGATCGATGACGTGCGCATCTACAACAGCGCGTTGTCGGCGGGCGAAATCCTATGGCTTGCCGGCAAGACGGCGCCGAAGCACAAGGCGTTCTGAGGCATCGCAGCAAGTCGCAATGGATTCCTTTGGGCGTCTATTGCAGGTTAGAGCAACGATCGGGGTCTGTGTCGTAATGACGCAGACCCCGAGCTTTTTCTGTGTCGTCGGTGCGCACGGGCGGCGCGCCGCCGGGTGCAATAGATGCGCCTCGGTCTCCGTGGGTTCGCCATCACTCCATGTTACTGCGCCGGCGCACTGCGGCGGCGCCACGTCCGAAAAATGTCTTGTGTGAGGGAGTCCCATTTGTTATAAGTGAGAGTGATGGTGTATATGCGTTTAAGTTGTTCGATTCGTTTGGCGATAGATGAGGTAGGGTGACATAGGGTATTGAAAGAATCTGAGAACCGGATATTTGTTCAGAGTCCAAGACTCTGATTTGGGGTGTTCTGCTGAGGTTTCATGACCGGCAACGGGGGCGTTTGAGTATCCTTTCCTGAGTCGATCCTCTCAATGTCATGGGTGAGTTCTCGTCCGTAAGCGGAGGAGAACCAAGGCTCGCATTGTGTTGTCGGTTCGCCGGCGCGGGCGCCGGTCGAAGTACTCTCAATTCGTATGCAAATACACGGGCGGGTAGCGTCATGTCACCGCTTCGTGGGAAGACGGGTGCTTGTGGGCAACCAGGCTCATCGGCATTCGTGTGTTTCAGTACTGGTTTAGTCAAAGGAGATGTTTCATGAGTAGACAGCTTGTCTATGTGGCCCTCGTGGTGGCACTGTTGGGCTTGGCCGTGGGCCAGGTGCAAGGGAGTCCCTACATTCGCGCGGCCTACTGGGATGCGGATTATTCCTCCGGTTGGGCCGGGGGCGGCGAAACCGTACGCGACGCCGTGGAGGATGCCGGGTATGAGGTCCTCAACGCCGACGCGCTGAAGACCTGGATGGATGCCCGTATCGCCGATGGAGAGTTGAGTGTCGTGGTGTTCTGCAAGGACATCGTGCCGGACACGGTGGCCGAGACGCAGGACGAAAACTGCACGATTCGTCGCTATCTCAATGCGGGCGGCAAGATCGTGTGGTATTCCGACATTCCCTTCTACTACGTCGGACATGCCGGCAGCACCTCGGACAATTGGGGTGATAATGGATCGGTCAACGTCATGGGCTTCGGCATGGCGGCCGGCGCGTGGGACAGCGGCAATACCGTGACAATCACCGAGGAAGGGACCACCTGGGGTTTGACCGCCACGTGGGCCTCGCAGCGACCGACGCTGCCCGATGGGTGGGACAATCTCACGATCCTGGCGACCGACGACGCCGGCAATCCCGCCGCTTGGGCGGCTCACTACGTTCCAGGCGACACTTTCCGGGGATTCGTCCGCATTTGCGATGTCGGCGGCGACCCGGCGAGCATCGACGATCTCATGGCGGTGGCTGAGTACGCTGAGACTTTGGCGACCGCCACCAACCCCGTACCGGGTAACGATGCGATCGACGTGCCTGTCGATGTTGCATTGAGTTGGATGTCGGGCGCCCTGGCCGCGACACATGATGTTTACTTCGGGACGGCCTTCGACGATGTCAACGACGCAACGCGAACCCATCCGCTGGGTGTGTTGGTCAGTGAAGGTCAGGCCGGCAACAGCTTCGATCCGGAAGGTGTTCTCGAATTGGGACAGACGTACTACTGGCGTATCGACGAAGTCAATGCGGCGCCGGACAATACGCTTTTCAAGGGCGCGGTGTGGAACTTCACCATCGAACCGCTGGCTTACCCGGTCACCGACATCAGTGTCACGAGCAATGCCGCCTCGAACGCAGGTAGCGAGCCGGAGAACACGATCGACGGTTCCGGGCTCAACGCTGATGATCAACATTCGATCGAATCCGGCGATATGTGGCTCGGCCTCTCCAGTAGCGAGCCGACCTATCTCCAGTACGAGTTCGATCGGGTCTACAAGCTGCACGAAATGGTGGTTTGGAACTACAACGTTCAGTTCGAGTTGATGCTTGGTTTCGGGCTCAAGGATGTGACGGTTGAGTATTCCGAGAACGGTGTTGACTGGACGGCTCTGGCTGATGTCGAGTTTGCCCAGGCGACGGCCATGCCGAGTTACGCCGCCAATACGACAGTGGCGTTCAATGGTGTGCCGGCCAAGTTCGTCAAGCTCACCGTCAACAGCAGTTGGGGCTCCGGCATGATGCCTCAACCTCAGTATGGTCTGAGTGAAGTTCGCTTCTCGTTCATTCCCGCCCAGGCCCGTGAGCCGCAACCGGCCGACGGCGCCACGGACGTGGATGTGAATACCATGCTGGGCTGGAGAGCCGGTAGAGACGCCGTTACGCACGACGTGTATTTTGGCACCGACGCCAATGCTCTGGCCTTGACCGACACGGTCGATGCGGCCAGCTATGCACCTGGGACGCTCGATCTGGGCGTTACGCACTACTGGAAGGTTGACGAGGTCCAGGAGGCCGAGTCATGGGCGGGCGCTGTCTGGGGCTTCACTACGCAGGCGTATCTGGTCGTCGATGGCTTCGAGAGCTACACCGACGACATCGATGCCGGCCAAGCTATCTTCCTGACCTGGATCGACGGCTACGAGGTGAACGGCAACGGCGCGACGGTCGGACACATCGAGGCGCCATTTGCCGAGCAGACGATCGTCAAGAGTGGCAGCCAGTCCATGCCGCTGTTCTATGACAACACCGGTGCGGGGATGTCCGAGGCCGAGTTGGCCCTGACCCAGAACTGGACAACCAGCGGGATCAAGAGCCTTTCGCTCTACTTCCATGGCGCCGCGGGCAACACCGGACAACTGTACGTCGAGATCAACAACAACAAGATCGTTTACGACGGCCCGGCCGTCAATATCACTCGCCCATCCTGGCAGCCGTGGAGTATCGATCTGTCTTCCGTGGGCGGCTTGGGCAATGTCACGAAGTTGACCATCGGTGTCGAGGGCGCCGGGGCGACCGGCGTTGTGTACATCGACGACATCCGGTTGTATCCTGAGGTCTTTGACTACCTCTCTCCCGATGTCACTGGCGCTGGTGATGTCGTCAAGGGGATTCCGGATGATGGCGACTGGCCTGAGGCCGAGACACCGGATAAGCTGATCGACGACGACACCGCCACAAAGTTCCTGCACTTCAAAGGGGCCACGGAAACCACCGGGTTCCAGGTCACCCCGCTGGCGGGCGCCACGGTTGTGACGGAGATCACGTTCACCACGGCCGGCGACGCGCCGGAGCGCGATCCGGTCGCCTTCGAACTCTACGGCTCGAACGCCGGTATCGACGGGCCGTACACGCTGATCGCCAGTGGCGACATCGCTGATTTCGCCCAGGCGACCGAGTGGCCGCGCTTGGCCAAGAACGAGACGCCCGTTTCGTTCGAGAACACCACGGCCTATGCTCATTATCAAGTGCTGTTTACGGCTATCCGCGATGCGGCTACCGCCAACAGCATGCAGATTGCCGAGGTGGAATTGATCGGCGACGCTCAATAGCCTGGATACCCTGGCGATTCGAGCACATCGGTTCGCCTACAGGTCAACGCCGCAATATCATGCGGCCAGAGTGCTCATCGGGGCCCATGTCACTACGACATGGGCCCCGTTTCTATGCGCCTCTCTACGAAGTTGAGGGCAGCGATCGCTGCGTTGAAAAGTTGCCTCGCGATTGCGGTCTTTGGTGGGGAATATACAAAAATGTATGTAGTTGGCTGTGTGTATACAAAAATGTAGAGTCTTGGCGGAGGTGATCGTGGTCTGTGTTACTCATAAAGCTATTGTGTGAAAGGATATAGGGTTTATTTGCCGTCGTTTGTGATTTTGGCACGCCTCTTGTAATGAGTATCTCCAGACGTCCTGATGTCAACAGGGCGTGATCGGGGGCCCGGCGAGCGGGCTACAGACGCTCCGCGTGGAGGCACAGAAGTGATGGCGAAACAAAGTAGACATGTTCTTCGGTCAGGCTGGGTGTTGATCCCCGCTCTGCTGATCATACTCCTGGCCAATGGGACGGCCTCGGCAGAAGAGGGGACGGTCTCGCTCGAGCAGGTCAGTCAGGGGCTGAACACCGTCTGGGTGCTCTTGGCGGCGTTCCTGGTGTTCTTTATGCAGGCGGGTTTCGGCATGGTCGAGGCCGAGTTCATTCGGGCCAAGAATGCCTGCAATATTCTGACGAAGAACTTCCTCGACTTCTGCATGGCGTCGCTGGGGTTCTTCTTGATCGGCTACGGCCTGATGTTCGGCGATGGCAACGGCTTCGTAGGGTTGAAGGGCTGGTGCCTGCTGGGTCTGGAGCCGACGGCCAGTGGGATTCCGTTGTACGCCTTTTGGCTCTTTCAGGCGGCCTTCTGCGGTGCGGCCGCGACGATCGTGGCCGGCGGCATGGCCGAGCGGATGAAGTTCCCCGCCTATCTGATCTACTCGTTCATCATTTCGGCAGTGGTCTATCCCATCGTAGGTCATTGGATATGGGGGGGCGGCTGGCTTTCGAAGATGGGCTTTGCCGATTTCGCCGGGTCGACCGTGGTGCACACGGTCGGGGGGTTCGCAGCCCTGGTGGGTACGTCGATTCTGAAACCGCGCGAAGGCAAGTACAGTCTCGAGGGCAAGCCCAACGTCCTGGCCGGCCATAGCATTCCGTTGGCCTCGTTGGGTGTGTTCATCCTCTGGTTCGGTTGGTTCGGGTTCAACGCCGGCTCCACGCTGGGCGTTGGCGATGGCTCGACGATCGGCCTGGTCGCGATCAACACGAATTTGGCGGCCGCCATGGGCGGTATTGTGGCGATGCTGACGGTCTGGAAGCGATTTGGCAAGCCCGACCTTTCCATGGCCATGAACGGCGCGCTGGCCGGTCTGGTGTCGATCACCGCTCCGTGTGCGTACGTGGACCCGTGGGCTGCCTTGGTGATTGGGGCCGTCGGCGGATACGTGGTGGTGCGTGGGGTCGAATTCCTCGACGCCCTGAAGATCGATGACCCCGTCGGGGCTGTTCCGGTTCACGGCATGTGCGGCGTCTGGGGCACCCTGGCTGTCGGCCTGTTCGGGAAGTCCTCTCTGGGCCTGCCGAACCCCGGCCTGGTCTACGGGGGCAACCCCATGCAGTTCGGGATTCAGATGATCGGCAGCCTGACCACCGTGGCGTTCGTGGTGGTTTGCATGGGCGCCGTGTTCAAACTCATCGACAAGACGATCGGCCTGCGCGTCGACCGGCACGAAGAGTTGCGCGGGCTCGATATTGGCGAGCACGGCATGGAAGCCTACGCTGGATTCCAGGTGTTCACGACCAGCTAAGGACCCCACCCTCAGGGAGCAGAAACGATGAAACTTATAGTTGCTTATGTCCAGCCCCACAAGCTCAACGACGTGAAACAGGCCCTGTACAAGGCCGACGTCCACAAGATGTCGGTGACCAACGCTCTCGGTTGCGGCGAACAGCAGGGTTACGAAGAAAGTTACCGAGGGATCAAGTTTGAGGTGAATCTCTTAAAGAAGGTTCGGATCGAGATCGCCGTCAACGAGGAGTATGTCGAACAAACGGTGGCGGCCATTGTCCAGGGCGCCCGAACCGGACAGATTGGGGATGGCAAGATATTCGTCTCCGATCTGAGTGAGTGTATCCGTATCCGGACGGGCGAACGAGGCGGGGCGGCGATCGGATAGCGAGTGGCAGTTCAAAACCCAATGCACACGGAGAAAGGAACGACACGATGGCATCGAGGAAGTCTTTGAGAACCTGCAAGACACATGAGGACCGGTCTTCTCATCCTGGGGCGAGTAACCCCGAGATTGACAGGGGGTGGTGGCGCCGATAGCATGATGGACGAGCCCGATGTCGGAGTGAGGCGCGGCATTTCATCGGCTTCCTTGTTCAACTTCGCGGTCCGAGAAGCGACGTGCGGCGGTCAGGTGCGCCGTGGCGTGATAGAATACCGAATAACAGCGTAGTGATGGCAATTGAGGAGTTACAAAAATGTCTGACAATACTACGGGAGCATTTGGTCGCAACGTATTCAACGAGGCGACCATGCGGGAGTGTTTGCCCAAGAACGTGTTCAAGTCGCTCAAACGGACCCTGGATGGTCAGCAGCCGCTGGACCCGGCGACCGCCGATGTGATCGCCAACGCCATGAAGGACTGGGCGATCGAGAAGGGGGCCACGCATTACTGTCACTGGTTCCAACCGATGACCGGTTCAACGGCCGAGAAGCATGATGCGTTTATCTCGCCGACCTCGGACGGCACGACGATCATGGAGTTCAGTGGCAAGGAACTGACCCAGGGCGAGCCGGATGCGTCTTCGTTTCCCTCCGGCGGTCTGCGGGTGACCTTCGAAGCACGCGGCTATACCGCCTGGGACTGCACGTCACCCGTTTTCGTCAAGGAAGACGGCAAGAACATTACCTTGTACATTCCCAGTGCGTTCTGTTCCTACACGGGAGAATCGCTGGATAAGAAGACGCCGCTCATGCGTTCTATGGAGGCGCTCAACAAGCAGGCGATGCGCGTGTTGAAGGCGCTGGGCAATACGACGACGCAGCGCGTCATCGCCACGATGGGACCTGAGCAGGAATACTTCCTGATCGATCGCGCGTTCTACGATGAGCGTTTGGATCTGGTTCTGGCCGGTCGGACGTTGTTCGGGGCCAAGCCCCCGCGCGGCCAGGAACTGGACGATCACTACTTCGGATCGCTGCACGAGCGCGTGGCGAGTTTCATGCACGAGGTCAACAATGAGTTGTGGAAGCTCGGGGTGACCGCCAAAACGCAGCACAATGAGGTCTCCCCGGCTCAGTACGAACTGGCCCCGGTCTTTTCGACGGTGAACGTGGCGACCGATCACAACCAGTTGACGATGGAGACGCTGCAGAAAATCGCTTTGCGGCATGACTTCGTCTGTTTGCTGCATGAGAAACCGTTTGCGGGCGTCAATGGCTCGGGCAAGCACAACAACTGGAGCATGTCCACCGATGATGGCAACAATCTGCTCGATCCGGGGGAAACGCCGCACGACAATATGGTCTTTCTGGTCATGTTGGGCGCCGTCGTCAGCGCCGTCGACAAGCATGCCAAGCTCTTGAGAGCCAGCGTGGCCAATACGGGCAACGAGCATCGACTCGGCGCCAACGAGGCGCCGCCGGCGATCGTGTCCATCTTCCTGGGCGATCAGTTGAACGACATCTTCGAGCAGTTGGCCAAGGGGGACGCCAAGACCAGCAAGCAGGGCGGCGAACTCAAGCTGGGTGTCTCGACGCTGCCGCCTCTGCCGAAAGACAGTACCGATCGCAACCGAACCTCGCCCTTCGCCTTCACGGGCAACAAATTCGAGTTCCGGATGGTGGGCTCGACACAGTCGGCCGCCGGGCCAAGCTTCGTGCTCAACACGATCGTGGCCGACGCTCTGAGCGATATCGCCGACGCCCTGGAGAAGGCCGATGATGTCACGGCGACGGCCCAGAAGATTCTGCAGGGTATTGCGGTCAAGCATTCCAACATCGTGTTCAACGGCGACAACTATGCCCCGGAATGGGTAACCGAAGCGGCCCGACGCGGACTCCCCAATATCCGCTCAACGGTCGAGTCGCTCGAAACCATTCCCTCGCAGGAGAACTTTGAGTTATTCGAACGGCACAGTGTCCTGTCGGAACACGAACTCAGGGCGCGTACGGAAGTCCTCCTCGAGGCTTACAGCATGCAGATCAACATCGAAGCCGAGACGATGTTGAGCATGGCCAAGCGTCAGATCTTGCCTTCCTGTTGCGAGTACTCGGCCCGCCTGGGCAACGCCGTGGCGGCCATCGCCGGCGCCGGGGTCAATGCCGATACCCAGACCAAGATGCTTGCGAAGGTGTGTGACCTCATCACGGCCCTGCAGACGGGTGTCGAGGCCCTGGAAGCTGCCACGGCCAAGGCGGCGGGAGTGGACGGTTCCGAAACGCAGGCCGAGAGCTATCGCGACGATGTCATCCCGGCGATGGATGCGGTTCGAGTCGCGGCCGACGGCCTGGAGACTCTGGTCGACGCCGACCTCTGGCCGCTGCCGACCTATGCGGAAATGCTGTTCATGCGGTAGCTTCCGACGATATCCTTTGACGTCAGACCACAGAGCGCGTATGACCGACTGAGCCCGGCGGGCCGAACGGAGATGGCATTTTTCTCGTGCGCTCCAGTGGCCTCGGGCGTCTATTCGGGTAGTGCCGAGACACTCGGGACACCGTGCTTTGTGGTCTGACGCATTAGGGGATATGCCTATGGATGCCGTGTGCTTGCAGGATGTCACCAAAACGTTCGGTAAGACTGTTGCCGTAGCCGGTCTGTCGCTGGTCGTTCCTCAGGGCAGTGTCTATGGCTTCATCGGCCCTAACGGTTCGGGCAAGACCACGACCCTGCGCATGATCATGAACATCCTCTACCCGGATCGGGGCGCGATCACGGTTCTGGGTGAATCCCTACGCGGTGCGTGTATGGATCGCTTGAGCTATATGCCCGAGGAGCGGGGCCTGTACAAGCGAATGAAGGTGCGCGAACTCCTCGATTTCTATGGCGAGTTGAAGACGGGGCGAAAGGTCCGCCAGGAGGCCGATCTTTGGCTGGAGAAGTTGGGCCTGAGCGGTTGGGCAACGAAGAAAGTGGAGACCCTTAGTAAGGGCATGAGTCAAAAGCTGCAGTTCATTGCGACGGTGATCTCCCGACCCGAGGTGGTCATTCTCGATGAGCCGTTTGCCGGGCTCGACCCCGTCAATGCCGAGGTGATCAGGGACGCGATTCTGGAACTCCAGAGCCAGGGCGCCACGATCGTTTTCAGTACGCACGATATGAGTGTCGCCGAGAAGATGTGCGACTACATCTTCATGATCTTCCGAGGAGAGAAGGTGCTCGACGGGACCCTGGATTCCATCCAGAATCAGTATGGCAGTGACACCATCCGCCTCCGCACGGAGAACGGCGCCGCGGCGCTGGAGGATTTGAAGGGGATCGAGAAGGTGAACGACTTCGGCCAGATGCAGGAATTGCGCATGGCGCCTGCGTGTGACGCCCAGGCGGTCCTGGCGGCGGTCATGTCCCGTACGGCCGTGCGCAGTTTCGATATCGTCAGGCCTTCGTTGCACGACATCTTCCTGAGAATAGCCGGTCCCGAGGTCGAGGAGACGCCCCATGCGTAAGACGCTCAGACTGGCCAGGCGGGAATACAAAGCGGCGGTCAAGACCAAGGGCTTCATCATCGGTTTGATACTGGCGCCCGTATTCATGGGTGGGGGGCTTATTGTGTTCGCCGTCTTCAAGGACCGCGTGGATACGACGGACAAGACGGTGGCGATCGTCGATCGCTCGGGGGTCGTGGCGCAGGCGGTGGTCGAGGCAGCCGAGAATCGTAATGAGAAAGAAATCTACGACGAGAAGTCGGGCAAGAAGACCAAACCCGCCTATTGGGTCGAGGTCGTCGAGCCCAACCAGGGAGATTTGCAGGTACAAAGGCTGGAGCTTTCGAATCGAGTGCGAAGGGGCGAACTTCACGCCTTTCTCGATGTCGGCCCGGACATCGTCCACCCGGGAGACGACAAGGAAACGTCGCGGATTGCCTATTACGGCAGGAATGTGGCCATGGACGATATGCGCCGCTGGCTCGGGTGGCCGATCAACAACCGTCTGCGTCAACTTCGACTGGCGGATGCCGGCATCGACGAGTCCGACGTGAAGGACCTGTTCCTGTGGGCTAACGTGGACGGCTTGGGGCTGGTTACCGTCGATGTGGCCAGTGGCGACATTCAGAAAGCGAAGCGGACCAATGAGATCGAGGCAATTCTCGTTCCCATCGTGACCATGATGCTGATGTTCCTCATGGTGATGATGAGTGTCCCGGGGATGCTGCATTCGGTCATGGAGGAGAAGACGCAACGGATCGCCGAGGTGCTGCTGGGCTCGATCAGCCCGTTTGAGTTCATGATGGGCAAGTTGTTGGCCGGGATCGCCGTCTCGTTGACCAGTTCGGCCGTCTATCTGATCGGGGGCCTGCTGGTCATCAGGCACATGGGTTTTCAGGAGTACATCCCCTATAGCGTGCTGCCCTGGTTCTTTGGCTATATGCTCCTGGCGATTCTCATGCTCGGCGCGATGGCCTCGGCCCTGGGCGCCACGTGCAGCGAGGCCAAGGACGCTCAGTCGCTGACCTTCCCAGTCCTCATGCCGGCTCTGATTCCCATGTTTGTCTACTTCCCCATCGTCAGGGAGCCCATGAGCAGTTTCGCGGTCTGGATGTCGCTCATTCCCCCCTTCACGCCTTTCCTCATGCTGCTCAGGCAAGCCACCCCCGGCGGCGTTCCTTGGTGGCAAGCGGCGCTGGGTTTGCTGGGTGTGGTTTCCTTCACCCTGGCGTTTGTCTGGGCCGGGGGACGCGTGTTCCGGGTGGCCCTCCTTCTTCAAGGGACCCCACCGAAGTTTGGCAACATCATTCGCTGGGTTTTTCGAGGCTAGTGTCCAGGTTTGGTCTCGATCCAGATGCCAGCGAATAGTCTCTACGCACTGAGACGAGAGCCATGCGGTTGCTTTACATCTGGAATAAGGTTTGGTAATGGTGTTATCGCTGTGGCTTATGGTGTGTATTAGGGGAAATCGTGTGTCAAACGCCTCCCAAGACCGTATTATGAAATGTCTTTGAACTCTCCAGCGGGTGGGGTGATAGTAGTTACGTCTTGAGCAGTGTAATCGATCTGGAGAAATAATGGCTTCTGTACCAAGAGACCAGGGCCTCTACCAGGCGCGTCACGAGCACGATGCGTGTGGGATTGGCGCCGTGGTGAATATCAACGGCAACCGCGATCACTCGATCATCACGTATGGCAAGCAGATCCTTGCCAACCTGACCCATCGTGGCGCCGCGGGCGCCGACGAAACCACCGGCGATGGGGCGGGGATTTTGTTCCAGATCCCCCACGAGTTCTTGTCCGTCGAATCCAAGGCCTTGGGCGTGTCGCTACCCGATCCGTCTCGCTATGGCGTGGGTATGGTCTTCGGACCCAAAGACCAGGTGCTGAGCAGCAAGTTCGATCGCGTTCTCGAAGAAGCCCTGGCCCATTACCAGATGAAGGTCCTTGCCTGGCGTGAGGTTCCCACCGCGCCGGAGTGTCTGGGCAAGATTGCCCTGGAGGCCGAGCCGGTGACGAAGCAGGTTTTTGTCGACGGCGCGGGACTTGCCGGTGAGGCGCTCGAAGGCCGGCTCTATCTGGCCCGCAAGCGGGCCGAACGCCTGGCCAGGGAGCGGTTCGGTGACGCGGCTGAGGATTTCTACGTGATCAGCTTGTCGTGCAGAACGATCTGCTACAAAGGCATGTTCATGGCCTGGCAGCTTTTCGAGTACTATCCCGATCTCAAGGATGAACGAGTCACGTCGGCTTTGGCCATCGTCCATCAGCGCTACAGCACGAATACGTTTCCGAGCTGGCGACTCGCGCAACCCTTCCGGTGCATCGCGCACAACGGCGAGATCAACACGCTCAGCGGCAACCGCAATTGGATGCGGGCGCGCGAGACGCAGATGGCCAGCCCGGTCTTTGGCGACGACATCGCGGACATGCAGCCGATTCTGGCCCCGGAGGCGAGTGATTCGGCGTGTTTCGACGGCGGGTTGGAGTTGTTGGTGCGTGCCGGGCGGAGCATGCCCCACGCGATGATGATGATGATTCCGGAGGCGTTCGGCGCGAAGTACCACATCAGCACCGACAAGCGAGCCTTCTACGAGTATCACGCTTCGATCATGGAGCCGTGGGATGGTCCGGCGGCCATGGTCTTCACCGATGGACGTATTCTTGGAGGCACTCTGGATCGGAACGGTCTGCGGCCCTGTCGCTACCTGGTGACGACCGATGGGCTGGCGATCATTGGCAGTGAGGCCGGTGTGGTGGAGTTCCCGGCCGAGAAGATTCGGGCCAAGGGGCGCTTGCGCCCGGGACATTTGTTCCTGATCGACACCGTCGAAGGACGCACCATCTCGGACAACGAGACCAAGAGCAGGATCGCGCGCCAGACGCCCTATCGCCGCTGGCTGGAAGAGAATCGGATCGAATTGCGTGGCTTGTTCGATGCACCCGATATCGTGAAAACGGATCGCACCGATACAATCAAGCGAATGCGCGCTTTCGGCTATACGGCCGAGGAAAAACGCATGATCCTGGCGCCCATGGCGGTCAATGGCCAGGAGCCGATCGGTTCCATGGGCAACGACACACCCCTGGCGGTGCTGAGCGATCGCCCGAAGCTCATGTTCAACTACTTCCGGCAGTTGTTCGCTCAAGTGACCAACCCGGCGGTCGATCCGTTGCGGGAAGGGCTTGTCATGAGCCTGATGTCGTTTGCCGGCAAGAAGCCCAATATGCTGGACGAGTCGCCGCAACATTGCCGGCAACTGAAGCTGCCCCATCCGATTTTGACCAGTGCCGATCTCGTTCGCCTTCGTTCCGTCCAGCGGGCGGATTTCAAGGTCGTAAGCGTACCGATGCTATTTGACGCCGATCCCCATCAGCCGGGTGAGGCGCTGCGCCGTGGTGTCACCGCTCTGATCGAGGCGGCGGAGAAGGCCGTGGTGGACGGTGCATCGCTGGTGATTCTCAATGACCGAGGGATCTCGGAGGCCCAGGCGGCCATTCCCTCTCTTCTAGCTGTTTCAGCCGTGCATCACCATCTCTTGAGGAAGGGCCTGCGCAACGAGGCCGGCTTGATCGTCGAGAGTGGCGAGCCCCGGGAGGTCATGCACTTCTGCCTGTTAGCCGGCTACGGGGCCAACGCCGTGAATCCCTATCTGGCTTTCGATGTGCTCCAGGAGATGAACGAGAGCGGCGAGCTGAGCCGGACCATGGAGCCGGTGGAGATGTCCGACCACCTGATCGCGGCGATCAAGAAGGGCATTCTCAAGACCATGAGCAAGATGGGAATTTCGACGCTGCGCAGTTACATGTATGCCCAGTTGTTCGAGGCCATCGGGTTGAACAAGGCGTTTGTGGACGAGTACTTCACGGGGACGACCTCGCGTATCGAAGGCGTTGGTGCCGACGAGGTGGCCCGGGAGACACTGACACGCCACGCCTACGCTTATGGCAACGACGATTACAGCTATCCCGCCATCGACGCGGGCGGGGACTATGCCTTCCGCTATCAGGGCGAACGGCATCTGTGGAATCCCACGACCGTCGCCAAATTGCAGGCGGCGACGCGGAACGACGATGCCCAGGCCTACGCCGAGTTCTCTGAGGCGGTCAATGGGCAGGCCAAGCAGCTCTGCACGTTGCGGGGCATGTTCGACTTCAAGGCGACCGATTCGGTTCCGGTTGACGAAGTGGAGCCGGCCGATGAAATCGTCAAGCGTTTCTGTACGGGTGCCATGAGCCACGGTTCCATTAGCAAGGAGGCGCACGAATGCATGGCGGTCGCCATGAATCGTATCGGTGGCATGAGCAACACGGGGGAAGGCGGTGAAGACCCGGCCCGCTACGTGTTGGAGTCCAACGGGGATTCCAAGAACAGCGCTATTAAGCAGGTGGCCAGCGGTCGTTTCGGCGTGACCATCAACTATTTGGCCCATGCCAAAGAGCTGCAAATCAAGGTGGCGCAGGGCGCCAAGCCGGGCGAAGGGGGCCAGTTGCCCGGTCACAAGGTGACGCAGGAGATTGCCAATCTGCGTTTCTCGATGCCCGGCGTGACGCTGATTTCGCCTCCGCCGCACCACGATATTTATTCGATCGAGGATCTGGCGCAACTGATCTATGACCTCAAATGCAGTTGCCCGGGCTGCAAGGTGTCCGTCAAACTGGTCTCCGAGGTCGGTGTTGGCACGATCGCGGCCGGCGTGGTCAAGGGCAATGCCGACGAGGTCTTGATCAGCGGGCACGATGGCGGGACGGGGGCCAGTCCGTTGTCCTCGATTATGCACGCCGGGGCGCCCTGGGAGTTGGGATTGGCCGAGACCCAGCAGACCCTGGTCCTGAATAACCTGCGGGGTCGCACGCGACTGCAGACGGACGGCCAACTGCGCACCGGACGCGATGTGGTGATTGGGGCGCTGCTCGGCGCCGACCAGTTTGGCTTCGGTACCGGGGCTCTGGTGACGATGGGCTGTACGCTGTTGCGCAAGTGTCACGAGGGGGCGTGCATCTACGGGATCGCGACCCAGGACCCTGAGTTGCGCAAACGCTTTGCCGGCAAGCCTGAGTACATCACGCGCTACCTGATGTTTATCGCTGAGGAGATTCGCCAGATCATGGCAACCCTCGGTTTCCGGAAGTTCGAGGACATGATCGGCCGGTCCGATCTGCTCAAGACCGACGAGGCCGTTCGCCACTGGAAGGCCAAGGGATTGGACTTCTCGGCGATCTTCCACCAGGTGGATACCTCCGATGGGCGGCCCGTGCGGCTCTGTGAAAAGCAGGTCGACAAGCTCCAGGACCACATGGACTGGAAGATCATCGAGATGGCGCAGGAGGCCATTGAGAACAAGAAGCCCGTGACGTTGGATCTGCCGATCAAGAATACGGATCGAACCGTCGGAACGATTCTTAGCAATCGCATCGTGCTCAAACACGGTCCCGAGGGCCTTCCCGACGGGACGCTGGAAGTGACGCTGCGAGGGTCCGCCGGCCAGAGTCTCGGCGCCTTTCTGACCCAGGGGGTGACGCTGACGCTGATCGGCGAGTCCAACGACTATCTGGGCAAGGGCCTCTCCGGGGGACGTCTGGTGGTCAAGACACCGCCCGAGGCGACCTTCCTGCCGCACGAGAACATCATCGTGGGCAACACGCTGCTCTATGGCGCCACCCGTGGGGAGGTCTTCATCAACGGCGTGGCGGGGGAACGGTTCGCCGTCCGTAACAGCGGGGCGGTGGCGGTCGTCGAGGGCGTGGGCGATCATGGTTGTGAATACATGACTGGCGGCTGCGTTGTCGTACTGGGCAAGACCGGGTGCAATTTCGCCGCCGGCATGAGCGGCGGCACCGCCTACGTTTTGGACGAGCGGCAACTCTTCGATACACTGTGCAACCTGGACATGGTGGACCTGGAGAACGTCTGGCGTCAGGACGACAAGGACCTGCTGCACGGGTTGATTGAACGCCACGCGCAACTCACCGACAGCGAGCGTGCGAAGTACATTTTAGATCATTGGTCCGGCATGATTGGACGTTTCGTCAAGGTCATGCCTATCGATTACCGAAAGGCCTTGGAGCGAATGCAGGCAGAAGAACAGCGCCATACTGAAACGACGCCGGCGACCGAGGAGGTGTTCCATGGGTGAATCGCGCGGCTTTCTAAAATACGGACGGCGTGACATCGGCCATCGGCCGGTCGCCGAGCGCGTGCATGATTTCAAAGAAATCGATCTGCCCTTGACACCGGAGGCCCTTCGTGAGCAGGCGGCCCGGTGCATGAACTGTGGGATTCCGTTCTGTCAGGGCGCCGGTTGTCCGGTGGTCAACTGTATCCCCGATTTCAATGACCTGGTCTATCATGGGCGTTGGGAAGAGGCGTGCAGCCTGCTGCACCGGACCAACAATTTCCCGGAGATCACCGGTCGGGTCTGCCCGGCGCCCTGCGAGAACTCCTGCACCTTGAACGTGAACGACGATCCCGTTCTGATCAAGCATATCGAATACCAGATCGTGGAGAAGGGATTTCAAGAGGGCTGGATTGTGGCGCAGGCACCGCAGACGAAGACGGGCAAGCGGGTGGCGGTGATCGGTTCGGGCCCCGCCGGTCTGGCGGCCGCGCAAGGATTGGCGCGCGCCGGCCATCATGTGGTGGTTATCGAGAAAGACGAGCGGCCCGGCGGACTGCTGCGCTACGGTATACCAGATTTCAAACTGGGTAAGAGGGTCATTGATCGGCGCCTGGAGCAATTGGAGGCCGAAGGCGTGGAGTTCCAATGCGGGGTGGCGGCCGGTGAAGACATTTCCATACGCTACCTGCGTAAGCGCTTTGATGCGATGTGCCTGACCATGGGGGCGGGCCAACCGCGTGATTTGACGGTCCCGGGCCGCGGATTCGACAACGTTCTCTATGCGATGGACTACCTGACCGTGCAGAACAAGATTTGCGGGGAGGAGTCCCTGGAGGGCTGCAATCTGGTCTCCGCCAAGGACAAAGTGGTCATCGTGATCGGCGGGGGCGATACGGGCAGCGATTGCGTCGGTACGGCGCGCCGCCAGGGGGCCAAGAAGATCTACCAGTTGGAAATTCTACCCAAGCCCCCTGAGCAACGTCCGCCCGACACCCCCTGGCCGACCTGGCCGCGCCTGATGCGGACGTCGAGTTCCCAGGAAGAGGGATGCGAGCGACGCTGGTCAGTGATGACCAAGAACCTCAGTGGGGCCGACGTCCACGTTAGCGAACTGAACGGTTGCGAGGTGGAATGGGTCCAGGGCCGCAAAGGCTGGCAGGTCAAGGAGTTGTCCGGCACCGACTTCATGCTCAAGGCCGATCTGGTCTTGTTGGCGATGGGATTCGTTCATGTCACTCACACCGGACTTGTCGATAATCTTGGCTTACAGCTTGACGAGAAGGGCAGTGTCCTGGTAAACAGTTACCAAACCAGCGAGCCGTGGGTTTTTGCTGCCGGGGATACTGTGCGCGGGGCATCGTTGGTGGTGCACGCGATCCGAAGCGGACAGGAGGCCGCCGCCGCCATCGATCAGTGGCTGCGCTAGGAATGCCGGGCCAGTTGGTCCCGGCACTTGTTTTATAGGGTTGATTACAGGGACTGCAGAGGTCGATGCCAAAACGTAAAGACATTCACAAAATCTTGATCATCGGTTCAGGCCCGATCATTATTGGCCAGGCCTGCGAGTTCGACTATTCCGGCACGCAAGCCTGCAAGGTTCTCAGGCGGGAGGGCTACGAGGTCGTTTTGGTCAACAGCAACCCGGCGACGATCATGACGGATCCGGAGTTGGCCGATCGTACGTATATCGAGCCGATCACCCCTGAGATCGTCGAAATGGTCATTCGTCGCGAGAGGCCCGACAGCCTGTTGCCGACCCTGGGAGGCCAGACCGGCCTGAACACCGCCGTGGCGCTGGCCGAGAACGGGGTCTTGAAGAAGTACGGCGTCAAGCTGCTCGGGGCCAATCTTCGTTCGATCAGGATGGCCGAGGAACGCGACCTCTTCAAGAAGACCGTCCAGAGGATCGGCCTGGAGGTCCCCCAGAGTGGGTACGCCCATACCTGGGAGGAGGCCAAGCGCATCGTCGAGGAGATCGGTTTCCCGGCGATCATTCGTCCTTCCTATACAATGGGCGGCACCGGTGGCAACGTCGCCTACAACACCGAGGAATACGAGAGGTACATTCACTGGGGATTGGCGCTGAGCCCCAAGAGCCAGGTTCTGGTGGAGGAGTCCATCGCCGGGTGGAAAGAGTACGAACTCGAGGTCATGCGGGACAGGAAGGACAACGTGGTGATTGTCTGTTCCATCGAGAACCTCGACCCGCTGGGGATCCACACCGGTGACAGCATCACGGTGGCCCCCGCTCAGACGCTGACCGACAAAGAATACCAGATCATGCGCGAGGCCTCGCTGAAGATCATCCGGGCCATCGGTGTCGAGACGGGCGGATCGAACATTCAGTTCGCCGTCAACCCGGCCGACGGCAGGCTCTGCGTCATCGAAATGAACCCGCGTGTCTCGCGCAGTTCGGCGCTGGCCTCGAAGGCGACGGGCTTCGCCATCGCCAAGATCGCCTCCCTGCTGGCGGTGGGGTACACACTGGACGAAATCCCCAACGATATTACGAAGAAGACGCCGGCCTGCTTCGAGCCCACGATCGACTACTGCGTGGTCAAGTGGCCTCGTTTTACATTCGAGAAGTTTCCCCAGACCTCGCCCGAGCTGACGGTTCAGATGAAGTCGGTGGGCGAGGCGATGGCGATCGGCCGCACGTTCAAAGAAGCGCTGCAGAAGGCGATCCGTTCGCTGGAGATCGACCGGTATTCGCTGGGCAACCGATACATCGACAAGGACATCTCGCTTGGCAAGTTGAAAGACAAGCTGCGCATCAATTGCTGGGACAAGCTTTGGTACGTGGCCGAAGCGATGCGACGCAAGATCTCCATTGAGGAGATCTTCAATCTGAGCAAGATTGATCCGTGGTTCCTCAACAACATCCAGGACATCATCACCCTCGAAGCGAAATTGGCCCGCCTGAAGGGCAAGCTGCCCTCGGCCGCCCTGATGCGTCAGGCTAAGGAATACGGCTTCGGGGACAAGTACCTAGCGTCCCTGAGCGATGTCCCGGAATCGGAGTTGCGTCAGCATCGTCAATCCCAGGGCGTCAATGCCGTCTACAAAATGGTCGATACCTGCGGGGCCGAGTTTGAGGCGACCACGCCGTATCTCTATTCGACTTTCGAGGCCGAGTGTGAAGCGGCACCGACCGACCGTCGCAAGATAGTCATCCTCGGAGGTGGGCCCAACCGTATCGGCCAGGGGATTGAGTTCGACTACTGCTGTTGTCACGCCGCCTTTGCCTTGCGGGAGATCGGGGTCGAATCGATCATGGTCAACTGCAATCCCGAGACGGTGAGCACCGACTACGACACCTCCGATCGGCTGTACTTCGAGCCGTTGACCTTCGAAGACGTCATGTCTATCGTGGAGAAGGAGAATCCCGATGGCGTCATCGTCCAGTTTGGCGGCCAGACGCCCCTGAAACTGGCGGTGTCGCTGGAGAAGGCCGGCGTTAAGATCATCGGCACTTCGCCCAACAGCATCGACCGCGCCGAGAACCGTGAGCGGTTCAATAGATTGGTCAAGAAGCTGGGCCTGCGTCAGCCCGAGAGCGGCACGGCTACCTGTTACGACGGGAGTCTCAAGGTGGCCCGCAAGTTGGGCTTCCCCCTATTGATTCGCCCCTCGTTCGTGTTGGGTGGTCGAGCGATGGACATCGTCTATGACGAGGATTCGCTCAAGGCCTGTGTCGACGAGGCGATCGAAGCCTCCGGCAAGCACCCCATCCTGATCGACAAGTTCCTCAACGATGCGACCGAACTCGACGTTGACGCCATCAGCGACGGTCATCAGGTCGTCATCGGTGGAATTATGGAGCACATCGAGGAGGCCGGCGTCCATTCGGGCGACAGCGCCTGTTCGATCCCGGCTGTCAACATCAAGAAGAAGGTGCTCAACGACATCAAGCGACAGACCAAGCAACTGGCTCTGGAGTTGCACGTCAAGGGACTGATCAATATCCAGTTCGCCGTCAAGGACGATCTGGTCTACATCCTGGAAGTCAATCCGCGGGCGTCGCGCACCGTTCCGTTTGTCAGCAAGGCGATCGGCGTGCCGCTGGCGAAGTTGGCCGCCAAGATCATGGCCGGCATGACGCTGAAGGAACTGGGTTTCACCAAAGAGGTGGAGCCCAGTCACTATGCGGTCAAAGAGGCGGTCTTCCCGTTCCTCAAGTTCCCGGGCACCGACGCATTGCTCGGCCCGGAGATGCTCTCGACGGGCGAGGTCATGGGCATCTCGGACGACTTCGGCTCGGCCTATGCCAAGGCGCAGATGGCGGTCGGCAACAGTCTGCCCGTCGAAGGCAACGTGCTCTTCAGTATCAAGGACGACGACAAGACCCGCGCCGTCCCGCTGGCCCGCAAGCTCAATGAGATGGGGTTCAAGGTCGTCGCGACCAAGGGCACCTGCATCGAGCTTATCAAGAACAACATTCCCTCGGAGTTCGCCCTGAAGATGACCGAGGGGCGTCCCAACATCGTCGACTCGATCATCAATGGGAAGATCGATCTGATCATCAATACGACGGTGGGTAAGCAGTCGATCGTCGATTCGTTTGATATCCGGCGCAACGCCATCGACCGACAGATTCCCTATGTCACCACGATCCGCGGGGCCGAGGCCGTTGTCCAGGCCATCGAGTCTCTGCGGGCCAAGAAGATCAAGGTCAAACCGGTTCAGCTTTATTACCGATAGCGAGGATGAGCTTCGTGAAAGCGGTTCTGTTACTAGAAGACGGCACGGTATTCAAAGGCCAGGCGTTCGGCGCCCAAGGCCAGAAGTGCGGCGAGGTCGTGTTCAATACGAGCATGACGGGCTACCAGGAGATCCTGACCGATCCCTCCTACCACGAGCAGATCGTCACGATGACGTATCCGCTCATCGGCAACTACGGCACCAACGCCGAGGACTGGGAATCGCGGAAGGTCTTCGTCAGCGGGTTCATCGTCAAGGAGAATTGCGAGTACCCCAGCAACTGGCGCAGCGGCGCGACGCTCGACGAGTACCTGAAGAAGAACAACGTTGTGGGGATCGAGGGGATCGATACACGGCAACTCGTCCGGCACATTCGCAACGAAGGCGCCATGCGAGGGATCATCTCCTCGACCGAACTGGGCGTCAAGAAACTCGCGGCCCAACTGGAGACCTATCCAGGCCTGGTGGGCCGGGACATTGTCAAGAAGGTTACCGTGCGCAAGTCTTATGCCTGGGGTGAAGGCGTGATCGATGTGCTCAGTGGCGAGCAAACCGTTCCCGAGCCCAAGTACAAAGTCGTGGCGTTCGACTTCGGCATGAAGCGGAACATCCTGCGTCTGCTCGTCTCGCATGGGTGCGACGTGACGGTCGTGCCGGCCAAGACGCCAGCCGCCGATGTGCTGGCGCTCAAGCCCGATGGGGTCTTCCTGAGCAATGGCCCGGGCGATCCGGCGCCGGTGACGTACGCGGTCGAGACGATCAAGACCCTGCTGGGCCAGGTCCCGATCTTTGGCATCTGCCTGGGACATCAGATTCTCAGCCTGGCTCTCGGGGGGCGCACCTACAAGCTCAAGTTCGGGCATCGCGGCGCCAACCACCCCGTCAAGAACCTCAAGACGGGCAAGATCGAGATCACCAGTCAGAACCACGGGTTCTGCGTGGACCTCGATTCCTTCGCGGGCAAGGACGTCGAGCTGACCCATCTGAACCTGAACGACAATACGTGCGAGGGGGTGCGTAGCAAGAAACTGCGGGCGTTCGCCGTGCAGTATCACCCTGAAGCGTCCCCGGGTCCGCACGATTCCCGCTATCTGTTCGATGACTTCATCAACCTGATGGCCAAGAAATAGACGGACTCCTCAGGCGGTGGAGATGCCCAAGTCTTTGAAGGTCGCTCGGACCCACTGAAGTGACTTCTCGATCATGGGCCCGGCCTGCCCTTCGCACTCCATGCTGATGACCCCCTTATAGCCATGATCGCGCAGGACTTCGAGACACCGGCGGATGTTACCAGCGTTGACCCCGTCGCCCAGGGCGCACTGGCTGACGGCGATGCCGGTTTGGTCGCCCCGCATGGCCGCCGCTAGTGATTCGGAGACGTCCTTGATGTGGACGTGATTGACGCGATCGACGAAACGCTTCAGAAAGGCCACCGGGTCCTGTCCGGCGATGAAGGTGTTGCCCGTATCCATATTCATACGCAGGTAAGGGCTGTCGCAGAAATCCAGCATGCGGGCCATCATCTCGGGTTTGGTGGTGAAGTACCCATGCGGCTCGATGTTGACCGTGGTCTTATGCGCCTCGGCGACTTCGATGAGCTGCTCGTAGCTGCGCTTCATCATATCCATCGCTTCTTCGTCGGTCAGTCCCTCAGGCTTGTTCATTCCATCGGTGGTGTCGACGCAGGGACATCCGATCAGGTGGGCCCACTGGATGGACTTCATGACGTAGGGCACGCCGCGCAGGGGGCCGTCCTTGCCCGAGAGGGGGTAGGCGGCGTCGACCTGCGAAAACTGAAGGCCCTTGGCAGCCATCTGTTTCTTGAGCAGCAGTGGGTCTTCGTACAGAGCGACGTGGGGCTGATAGCCCAGGCCGTGGATCCAACTGACCCCGTCGATCAGGCCGCACTCGATGTAATGCACATCGTTTTTCTCGGCCCAGTCCAGACATTTCGCGAAACTGAAGTATGCCGTATTGAAGGCGTCCGTGTGAAATCCGATCTTCATCGCTGGTCATCCCCTATTGTCCCACGTCTACAGAAACGCCGGCTGCGTCCGCCCGCAAGGCGGTAACGTACCACATCGCCGTGCCTTCGACAACCATCTCGCGTTTGGGGTAACTGCAATTGCCTTGTCTTTTCGCCTTGTTCTTATCGGAAGCCGCAGGGATAATACCTTGCATCGAGACGGATCAGTGAAGTGACGGTTGTTCAGTAAAGGGGGCGAACAGTGTGGATTGTTGCGATTGCGGTGTACCTGGCGGCCGGAGTCGTCACGTTTGTCTGGTTGAACCTGTGTCGTGCAGATCGGGGGCTGGGCCGAAAGAAACGCGGTACGCTACTGGCTATCATGCTTCCCGAGGTCTGCCTACTGTGGCCCTTCATCCTGTTCGTCAGCCTTCGCCGCGGAAGATCGGGGCAGCCGGCCCGTAGCGATAACGAGACGCTACAGTAGCCCGCGTGCGGGCAGGCGGATGTTTGTAGGGTGAATCTTTCTTGGAGACGACGATGAGCAAGGAAGAAGCGACAAACGAAGGGTCCGCCCGAGCGTGGTGGCGGAACTGTGGGGTCGAGCCGGATGCCGAAATGCGCGAGATCGACGCGATGGAGGATGAACTCGCTCCCTTGGATGAGCCTGCCAAGGGAATTCGGGAGCGAATCTCAGGTTTCGAGGCCTGCTATCACGAGGCCGATGTGGAGGCGATGCTTATCGTAGAGGCGATCGGGGCCGGGCGCCCTCCTACGGAAACCGAGGGACGCCCCCCCCAGCGGCTGGAGGAATTGGAGCGCTGTCGTGACATGCTCTCACGCTGGGCCCAGGAGCCGGAGAGACGAGGCGTCGAGTTTGATGTGGGCGGTCTCTCGGCCGATGATTTGCTGGGCTCCATCGGAGACGCCACGCCTCTGAAGGTGTGGCAAGTGCAACGGATCGTGGACAAAGTCACCGAGGCGCTGGATCCAAGCCAGCCTTATCACTGGATCAAGCTGGACCTGGGCGATTACGGTGAACCGGGGGAGCGGGCCGCGGGAGAGCATTATGCGAGCGATGCAGCATTCTTGCAGCGGACGAGAGAGGCTCTCATACATGACACGGTTGATGGCCGGCCCGCCGAGATGTCCCTGGCGATGGCGATCGATCTGCTGATGCCATGTCACTGGGATTTCGTTGGCAGTGTGGCGATTCTGCTCAAGGCCATCGGTGGCGACCTGCACCCGCCCAAGCCCTATACGTGCTGCGGCAGGAATCTCCGACTCAGCCCGCTCTATGACCGACTGGGTGACATATCGAGGGCTCTGGGTGCATTCTGGAAGGGCGGCGGGGCGGCGCGGGAGGCCGACCGAGAGATTCCTATGTCCCTGGGTTCGGTTTCACCGAAAAAGCGCTGGCTTGCTGGGTCTCTGGATAAGACAATACGATTGCAGTTGGAGGCTCCGCCCGATGTGTGGCTGGATCTGGGCTGAGGGGCAATCCGCCTATATGAACCCGTGTGACGCTTGTCAGGAAACACCTATGGCGAATCGGTTGCGTGTGACGTTTTCCCTCGGGGCGTTGGCTTCAGCGTTTGTCATGCTGGCTTATATCTGGTTCGGCGGTCCCGATTGGGTCCACTACACCTTCAAGCCTCTGACGATCGTCTTCCTGATGGCGCTGGTGTGGGTGGCGCCCCGAGGGACATCTTCGAGATACAGATACGCTATCTTTGTGGGATTGGGTTTTTCCCTGGCCGGTGACATCCTGCTCATGCTTCCGCAGGACTTGTTCGTGCCCGGCTTGCTGAGTTTTCTCGTCGCTCATTTGTTTTACATTGCGGCGTTCGCTCCCGCGTCGCTCCACCGATTGTCGTTGGCGTGCGCGATCCCCTTTGTGATCTACGGCGTCGGTCTGAACGCCTGGCTCTACCCGTATGTGGGTGCGATGCGATGGCCCGTCTGGGGCTATACCCTCGCCATTCTCACGATGGGGTACTTCGCCTTGCGACGCTGTATGATCGCTCGGCACTGGGGGGCATTGTTCGCCTTCGTGGGGTCCGTCTTATTCGTCTTCTCTGATTCAGTCATCGCGGCCTGCCGCTTCCGGATCTCCTTTTCCAGATCGGGCATGGTCATTGTGAGCACGTATTTCGCCGCCCAGTTCCTCATTGCCCTGTCCACTTTCTGCCGGAATCGCGAACACGCCGTTGTCTGAATTTCAAGAGGGTTGACTCTAAAACCTTTCAATGTAAGGCATTAAAAAAAATACAGGATTTTGTGTTGACTTCTTGGTGTAGTGTGCTATAGGTATAGTACACTATACAAATATATATCTATTACACGGGTTCCGCTCATGGAGACATGTTGATGATTGAGTTTGGCCTAGACGTCAAGAGCGGCGTTCCTTTTCATCGGCAGATCGTCGATCAGATCAAGTATGGCATTGCCTGCGAGCGCCTCCTGCCCGGCGAGCAACTCCCGACGGTGCGAGAACTCGCCGTGCATCTGCAGGTCAACCCCAACACGATTCGCAAGGCTTACTCGGAACTGGAGATTCTCGGCATCCTGGACACGCAGCAGGGGACAGGCACCTTTGTCGGTCACCGGCAGGTCGAGATCGGCCCGGCCGAGAAGGAGAAGATGCTCAAACAGATTTGCGACGAACTCGTCGCCCGTGGTCACCAGTATGGTTTCACCCCCCAAGAGATGGTCACTCACTTGCAAAGGAGACTCGAAGATGGCCCGCAATAGCGAAACCAGGACACGTGCCCCCAGCCTCACATGTGAGTACAAGGCCACTGCCCAGTTGGAGGCCGAGGCGGCCTCTCTCAATTGGGTCGCTACTCTGGCTACCGTCGTTGTCCTGGTGGCCGGTGCCCTTGTCAACCGGCTGTGCGAAGGCGTCTGGACCGAGGTCAACATCTATGTTGCTATCGCCACCGGATTGATCGCGTATCTTTGTTTCTTCGGGATCAAGATTGCCAATCACTGGGAGCGGGCCATTATTCTGCGCCTTGGTCGGTTCCGCTGCCTCAGGGGGCCCGGCCCGTTCTTTGTCATTCCTGTGATTGACACCGTCACGAAAACCGTCGACATGCGGATTCGTTCTACGGATTTCAGTTCCGAATCCACCCTGACCAAGGATACGGTCCCGGTCGATGTTGACGCTATCTGTTTCTGGATGGTATGGGACGCCAAGAAGGCCATCCTCGAAGTAGAGGATTTCTATCTGGCTATCGTGCTCTCAGCGCAGACGGCGCTGCGTGACATCATCGGAACGCACCAGTTGACCGAGTTGCTCAGTCGTCGCGAGGAACTCGGCAAGAAGCTTCAGGCCATTCTCGACGAGAAAACCAACCCTTGGGGGATCACCATTCAGTCCGTTGAGATTCGTGACATCATCCTGCCCAAGGACCTCGAAAACGCCATGTCCAAGGAGGCGCAGGCCGAACGGGAGCGTCACGCCCGCATCATCCTTGGAACGGCGGAGACCGAAATTGCCGAGAAATTTGCCCAGGCCGCCAAGCAATACGAGGCCAGTCCCGGCGCCATGCACCTGCGCGGTATGAACATGTTGTTCGAGGGGCTCAAAGAGAAGGGATCCATGATCATTGTTCCGAGCTCGGCGCTGGAGACCATGAATCTCGGGGCCATCGGTGGCTTGGCAGCCCTGAGCCAGACCGAGGTCGGTGACCAACCCGCGGATTCACAAGCGGAGGGCGATGCCGAGCAGGAGTAGGAAGCACGGATACTGAGACGGACCTGGATGCACCGATCTTAACGGGGATATCAGGGAGACAAGACAATGAGACGTCTTCTGTTTGGAAAGCGCGCCGGCCTGGGAGCGATTGCGATGGACTTGCTCCTGACGCCGCTGTTGGTCTCCATGTTCGCCGGTTCGCACGGTGAGGAACCGGCGCCCGTCATCCAGAATGTATGGGTCATTGTGAACTACAATGTTGCTGGGGAGGTCGTTGAAGACGGTTGGATTCGGCGCACAGCGGGCGGACGAGGCTTAGAGATTGAAAAAGAGCCTGCCGGAGGGTGGTCCGACAGGCTCCCCAAGAACGCGTACCACTTACATGGTGCCGCGTCGTCTGCTTCTGCGGATCACTTTCGTTCCCGTGATTTTCATCTCGCCCATGGAGGTTGTCATCTCTCCGACGAGCTTCGACTCCTCGATCTTGCCCTGGAAGCTCATCTCAAATTCCCTGTCGCCGAACTTCAAGGTGATCTTGAAGTCAACCTGATCGTCCTTGATATTCACCTTTTCGACGGGGGCAGAGCCGTACAATCCGCTCATGTCCGGGTTGATTCTGAGTCTCTGTTGGCGCGTGCCGCGGTCGGATGTGATTTCGAGATTCCACGTGCCCATCAAAGCAGCCCCGGCCCGTTTCCCTTCAACCGTCATCTCTCCCCGTTCTGACTTCATTACCCCGGCGAGACCATCCTGCTGAAGCGTTCCCTCGAAGGCCGCTTCCCACTGGCGATCCGGATTGGAGCTCTGCATTTTGAAGGTCAGCTTGCCCCGGCTGTACTGGACGTCGGTGATTTTCGGTTCGCCCCGCTCGCTCTTCCACTGGGCCGTGAGGGCGCCTTCCTTATCTACTTTAACGGTGAGTGTGGAGGTGAACTCCCGATCCTCCCTCTTGGACTTCATCTCCCAGATTCCGACTGCCCGGGGCATTCGCGGGGCCCGCTGGCCCTCGAGGGCATACTCTCTCTGGTCACTGGAGACGAGGCCGGAGAGCTTCCCTTCCGCAATGGTTCCCTTGAACGTCGAGGTGATGGGCTGGCCCTCTCGATTCTGGCGGACCCGCGCGAAACTGAGTTTCCCCTCTTCGTACTTGAGGTCCTTCAGTTCGCTCAGTCCCCAGAAGCTGATCCATTGACCGGTCTGGTTGCCTTCCTGGTCACGGGAAAACGACAGGATCGATTCCATCTGTCTTCCATTGAATTCGGATTTGACAATCCAGTCGCCCCACAGTCCCCCTCGGCGCGTCGGCTGGGCTGAGACCTGTGTCGCGAGCACCACCACGGTACAGAACACGATAGCCTTGAGCAATCTCTGGTGTCTCATACGGTGTGTCTCCTAAAAAGAATGGTCGACCGAACCTCTAGACCTCTGGGCGGTAGCCATACCTCAGAAGCGAAGCTTCTCAGGCATGGCACAGTTGGCAAGACGCACTTGAAGCGGGCATGATTGCAGGAATCTGACGAATTTTCTGTGACGCCAGCATTTGTGGTGGTCCAGGACGTGCCGGCAGCGGTATCCCGGCTATCTAACGGCTGCGCCCGCGGCCCGGCGCAAGGTGGGCCAGCCGCGATGGGTACGCTTGAGGTCCTCGATGCCCTCGACCGTCTGGGGCGTCGGCTGGTTCCAACTGGTGAAATCGCGGAAGAATTTCAGGGTCTCGATGCTCCATTTCCAGGTCTCGGCGTGCCCATCGGCGAAGCCAAAACTGCTGCGCGACCCATGCCAGACCACCAGGGGATCCGACCATTTGGTCGCCTCGGTGGCGCCGATGGGATCGATGACCCAGGAGTTGATATTGTAGCCCCGGGGGTCATTTTCTTCGATCACGACGTAGGCCTGGGCCGGAGTGGCGATCTGAGAGAGGCGCGTCAGATTACTCCAGTTGGCCGCCCCGCCCTTGTCCGTGGACCACCAGCCGTTGAGGCAATCCGGCATGGAATAACTGCGGAAGTTATCCCCCGCGCTCTGATCACTCGGACAATGGTAACAGGCGAAGCTCTTGGTGTAGGGGTAGAGTGTGCCTTTCCTGATGCCTTCGTAGCGTTCCTCGCGCGTGGAGTTGAGGTAGTCGCTGACCGCCGAGTCGCCATTGACCTGCCAGGGCGCCCAGGCCCAATCGGATTTCTGGCCCCAGCCGCCGCCATTATAGTTCCACGAGCCGCATAGCCTGTCATCGTTGTCGATGGCATAGGTGTACCAGGCGGTTGTCAAGGTCCTCAGGTTGGCCTGGCACTTGACGGTCTTGCCTGCCTCTCTGGCTCGCGACAGGGCCGGCATGAGAATGCCCATCAGTACCGCGATGACCGCTATCACAACCAGTAACTCGATCAGCGTGAAAGCCGCTTGGCGTCGAGAAAACATGATCCAGTCTCCTTAGAACGTGATTTCCCCTTTGTGTCGAGCCGCGATATCTCCGTGTATTCTACCATCTCGTGGCGCCGCGTGGGGCATAGAATATCTGGGCGGGTGCGCCTTTTTCGATAAACTTGCGGTTGCCGTTTTGCACTGGCCCCATGCCGTGACTCCGGGTACAGTGCTGTGCGCGGGGACGAGAGATGCGTTGTGCCCGATTACGTGCGTAGCTGCCGGGCGGTGGGCAGCCGTGAGATCTTGGTGGCGACTGGAGGTTTTTGTATGGCCGAGCCGGGGCCTGCAAAGCGGATAGAGCACTACCTGAAGGATCGTCTCTTCAGGCCGGCGAAGGACCGCCTGAAGTTTGAGCTGGCCAAGCGGTACCGATCTCTGCTCAGGAGGTTGGGGGGCGTCTGCTTCATCGGCGTCACGGGCAGTTGTGGCAAAACAACGGTTACCGAACTTCTAACGGCGATTTTGGCTCGGGAGGGCCGCACCCGCAAGCGCAGCCACGAAAACACCAGGCGTTACCTCGTTGAGACCGTCTTGAGCGTTTCACCGCGCCATCGTTTCTGCATCACTGAAATCAGCGCTCATTGCGTCGGGGCGGTTGACGAGTGTGTGCGGCTGCTGCAGCCTCAGATCGGCGTGGTGACACACGTCGGCCAGGACCATTACAGCAGTTTCCGCACTCTGGAGGCGACGGCCACCGAGAAAGGAAAACTGGTGGCGACGCTTCCGGCCAACGGCGCGGCGGTGCTCAATGCCGATGATCCGCATGTGTATGCGATGCGAGCGCGCACCGGCGCCAGCGTGATGTCTTATGGCTTGTCCGCCGAGGCGAAGGTTCGCGGTGAGAACGTTTCCTGCGCCTGGCCCGGGCGGATGTCGCTGGATGTTTCTTATGCCCAGGAGCGGGTCCACGTGCAGACGCAGTTGCTGGGCGAGCACTGGGCCGGCGCGGTCCTGGCCGCCTTAGCGACGGCGGTGGCGGCCGGGGTGCCCCTGGAACGAGCCGCGGAGGCCGTCAAGGGCTTCGGCCCCGTGATGTACCGTATGAGTCCCCACGAGACTGCCGATGGCGTCACTTTCATCAGTGACACCTGGAAGGCGCCGCTCTGGACCATCCCCGCCTGTCTGGATTTTATGGAGAAGGCCCAGGCCCAGAGAAAAGTCGCCGTGATCGGAACGATCTCAGATACGCCCAAGGGTTTTTATCATCGATATAAGACCATTGTCCAGCAGGCCCTCGGCGTGGTCGACCGGATCTTCTTCGTGGGCGAGCATGCCCACGCAGCCCTCAAGGCGCGGTCGTCTCCCGACGATGAACGCGTTATGGCTTTCGCGACTCTCTATCAACTCGATTCCTTCTTGCGCGACACTCTCCAGGCCGGCGATCTCGTTCTTCTGAAAGGGACGACCAATGCCGACCATCTCCACCGACTGGTTCTCTCCCGGACGAACGAGATCACCTGTTGGCGGGAGCGATGCGGCCGACGCCGTTTCTGCAGTGGCTGCCGTCTTCAGTATAGTCCCTCGGCGCCGAGCGACCGGGCGAGACAATGTGACCCCCAAAATGTTTGCGAGGAGTAATTCATGTCCCCAAGGTGTTCCTTTCTTCTGTGTGTAGTGACTGTCTGTTCTGTTGTCGCGCCGCTCAACGCGGCCAGTTTCATCCCGGGCGATACGGGTTACATCGGTCGAGAAGGGGTGACGCTGTATGTTTCGAAGGCTGGGGATCACACGGATGGTCGAAGTTGGGCCGGGGCGTTTCACACGATCCAGGCGGCCTTGGACGCGGTGCCCGACGATCGAGGAGGGCATCGCGTGATCGTACGGCCGGACCATTACATGGAGCCGAATCTCGAGACGGGATACAAGGGAGCCTCAGGCGCGTACAACCTTCTGATCGGAGACGTCGACGGCAGGCTCGGATCGGGCGCCCAGGGCTGGGTCGTCATCGATGCGGGTGATTCCAAAACGGGATTCAAGAGTTGGGATTGGTGGTCGAATATGCGGGCTTCGACCACCAAATGGTCGCGCGGTAACAACAAGACGAACTTCTCCTGTGTTGTCTGGGATCGGTGGGCGTTCCGAAACCTGTACGCCACCGGCGGCGACGCCGGACTGTTCTGGGACTTGACGCACAAGAGTGGCTCGGGCTTCACCGTCCTGGTCGAAGACTGTGTTGGTATCGGACGGGCCTTTGGTGGAGGCCTCTGCTATCCGTGCGTGCGGCCCGACGAGCCCAGCGTCTTTCGACGCTGCTACTTTCTGGCCCTGGACTGGGGTGGCGACACCGGCGCCGTGCTGATCGGGGGATGGGAGAAAGCCATGCCCGAGGCGCCCCACGTTGTCTTTGAGGACTGCACCCTGGTCCATCCCGACAATGCCGTTCAAGTCTCCTATGCGAGCAAGCACGTTCGCGCAAGTTTCAAGGGGTGCCGCCTGATCGTGCTGAACTTCTCCCAGCCGACGATCAGCCCCTCAACAGGCATCATCTGCTCGGAGAAGGACCCGAGTCTGCTGCACGTCGATCTGGCCGATTGTACCCTGGCCGGCTATCAAGTCTTCGGAACCGGCAGTCGCGACGGGAAGATTGCGTATACGACGCAGGGCAAGGTCCAGGCTTACGTTCAGTTCCAGCAGTCGGTCCCGGACGGATTCGAACGCTTGGGTGCCTGGCCCACCGACCTGTTCTTCAGCCTTGCGCCGCCCCAAATCAACAATGGGGTCATTCAGTGGCCCGGCGGGCTTCGGAACTAGATCCCGAGGGTCTATGGATTCAGTTTTACGGCGAAGAGACGTTTCTGGGTGGGCAGATAGAGCACGCCGTCCTGGATCTTGGGGGTGATGGCGATGGAGTTGAGTCGGCACTGAGAGAGAAGTTCCTTGTTGCGGCCTGCCTTAAAGATCCACAGTTCCTTTCGTTCGGTGCTGGCGTAGACCTTGCTATCGACCACGATGGCCGAAGCGCCCCAGATGTCGGCACCGAGGTCGTGCTGCCAGTAGTGCTCCCCCGTCTCGGCGTCGAGGCAGTGCAGGCGTCCGCTGAGATCGGGAATGTAGAGCAACCCTTCGTGGATGGCCGGGGTGGCCAGGCTGCGATCGACCTTGCGATTGTCCCATATCCTTCGGCCTGTCGCGGCGTCCACACAGACGAGTTGGCCCTGGCCGCGACCGTGGACGGGGCTCTGACCGATCGCCACGTAAACGCGATCCTTGTAGATCAACGGGTCGGCAATGATTTCACTGGGACCATCGGGACTCTTGCTACTCCAGCCGGAATACGGGATCGGCTTGCCATCGCGCGTGCGGTACTCAGGGGGATTGCAGTCGTGTTGCCAGACGATCTTCAGCGTCTGCAGCTTGCCATCGCTCGATGCCTTTTGAATCGGCTCGAAGGCGTAGAGGATTCCGTCACCACCGCCGAAGAGGACTAACGTTCGTCCATCTATTGTCGTGGCCATCGGTGACGACCAGTTGCCATGAAAGAGCCGCTTGCCGAAGAGGTCTCCCTCCGTCGCGACAAGCTTGCCTGTCCGCTTGTCCAGGACGACCAGACTGGGCGCCTTCGGGTTGGCGATATATCTATGTCTGTCGTCTTGCCCGTTACCGGTGCAGGCGTAGAGGTAGTCGCCCAGCAACAGGGGGGAAGTCCCGCAGACATCGTGCGGAAACACCTTCACTTTGGTCAGCAGGTTGTACTGCCAGATGATGTCACCGTCAGTGTTTCTCAGTTGGTAATCCGCATCCTGGGGAACGCCCATGTAGGCGACCTCATCCAGGAAGGGACCATCATTGCCATTGGCCTGTCCGGCGCGGTCGACACAGAGCACGTCACCCCGGGGGCCGACGAGGTAGAGCCGATCGCCCTCGATGGCGGGCCTCGAACAGACTCCACAACGCCACTTGTTGAAGTGGTAGGGCGGCTTGACCCCGTCCATGAAGCGCGGGATGGGCAACTGCCAGACCATTTCCCCGGTCGCCTGCTCGACGCACATGAGGATGCCGCCGTCGGTGCGTTTGACCGCCGGATGCTCGAGGTTCCTGTCATTGATGCCCAGGAACATGCGTCCTCGATCGATCTGTGGGACGGTGTACTGATGCAACCCGAGTTCAATCTCCCAGAGCAACTGCGTGGGATCGAACGCATCCGGCAGTGCGGATCGTTTGGACGCTGCTGAAACGGTGGAACTGACAATCGTTAAGACGAGAAGAGCAATCATTGCCCGGTACTTCATGGCGATACTCCTGATGTGATCGGATGGCGTTGTCTATTTCGCTGGCGGTGTGGGGGACAGGCCAGCGGTCCATGCGGTGCCCCGACGGTATAGTTCGCCGACCTGCGGCGCCGCGAAGGCCTTGAGATCATGACCGAGAACACTGTGGAAGACCTTCCCTTGGCCGTAGTTGAGGACGAAGGCCATGGGATAGTTCTTCTTGTCCACCTTCGATCGAGCGGTGGCCAGAACGTGAATTTGCGCGTCGCCCGCCAGACAGGTGTAGAGTTCGTCGTCTGTCTCGAACGCGGTCATTCCATTCATGACGGGATGACCGGAATCGGTGATTTCCACCGTGAAGGGCCCGCGTGGGTCGTGGCCTCGGAGGTTCGGGTCCCAGGCCCGTCCGGCCAGATTCGAGAATTCGCCCCAGTCCTGGAACGCCCCACAGGCAAAATGCACGAGAACCAGACCCTTGCCTTTGGTGACGGACTGCTGAAGATTCGTTCTGGCCTGAGGGCCCGGGTCGGGCGTCTCCCAGTCCATGAAGTGCAACACAATCGTGTCGTAGTGGGCCAGTTGCGGGGAGGCGAGGAAATTGGGGTCCTCAACCACGTCGACCCGGAGACGGGGGTCTGCCCGGAGGATATCGGCCAGAGCCGGGGCCGTCTGCTTCCAGGGGTGGCCTGGGTAGTCGATCCCGGTGACGATGACGACACGCTTGACGCTCGCATCGCCGGCCGTCTGGTCAGGTGTCGTGTTGTCCTTGGTCCCATGGCATCCGGCGACCAGTATCGATAGCGTGATCAGGTGACCGAGCATCCTCATAAGCTATCTCCATATGTTCCCACATTTGTGACATTATAGTAGCCCGGTGGCTGCGCATCATTCGCCCAGGCGAGGCTTTGCCCGGCCCACTCGGCAGAGCACCAGGATAGCATATCTCCTCAAACGCTGCAATGTGCGGCTCAAGGGTCACGGTTCCTGTCAGAATCGGTAGTAGAGGAGACAAATAGTGGAATTATCGGTCCAAACTTGGGCTCTCACGCGTCTATTTGGGAGGAGCCTGGCCGGGAGTACGCGGGTCACGGCCCTTGGGATGTGCGCGTAAGTCGTTTTTTGAAAAGCATTAAGGTTCCTTAGTGACGTGTATGGTCCCCTGGGTGGATCGTGACGGGTGGGGCCGCCATGCTGGTGGTGACGCGTTGTTCTCGGGGGCGGGCCTTGACCGGTCGATGTTAAATAGGATAAGATACATAGCGCGGATGTGGCGGATGTGGACGCGTTCCTCAGACCGATGGGGTCAGGGTGTACGTCAGGCTGCCTGTTTTGGGATCGATATTAAGTGGAAGAGGACTGGAAGTGGCCGCACCAATGAAACTCCCGATTCTGTCCGTCGTGCTCTGGTTCTGCATTCTCTGTCCCGTTCGGACCTTTGCCGAGCCCAATGTGGTCATCAACGAGCTTCACACCGATCCCGACGTAAAGACGGAGTTGGTGGAGTTCATTGAATTGCACAACCACGGTTCGGAGGCGGTCGATCTCTCCGGCTGGTCTTTCACGGACGGTGTCGCCTACACTTTTCCCGGCGGGACCCTGTTGCCGGCCGGTGGGTACGTCATCGTGGGGCAAAATCCCGCCCATATCCTGGCCGAGCGGACTTCATCCCGTCTCAATGTTCCCGAGTCGGCCGTGCTGGGACCCTACGGGGGCAAGCTGAGCAATGAAGGGGAGCGCATCGTCCTCTGTGATGCCGACGGCGCCGTTGTGGACGAAGTTACCTATCAGTTGGGATTCCCCTGGCCCACCGTTGGGGACCCCACTACGAACAATCAGCCTGGGACCGGGCGCTCCATGCAACTGGTCAATCCATTGCTCGACAACGATCTGGCGGGCAGTTGGCGCTCGGGCAATCCGACGCCGGCGGCGCGGAACCAAGTCTGGGCTGGCAACATCCCACCCCATATCAGGCAGGTGGAGCACTCGCCCAGCCAACCGACGTCCGGTGAACCTGTGACGATCACCGCCAAGATCACCGATCCGGATGGCATCCAGATGGTGATGCTCACCTACGAAGTCGTCGCGCCGGGGCACTACGTCAGTTTGCGGGATGGGGCCTACGGGGCCAACTGGACCATGGCTGATATGCACGATGACGGGCTCAACGGGGACGCGGAGGCTGGGGATGACATCTTCACCGTGCAGTTGCCCGGAGACGAGCAGATTCATCGTGGGCTTGTCCGCTATCAGATCTTCATGCTTGATGCTCTGGGAAACAATATCACCGTGCCGTATGCCGACGATCCTCAGCCGAACTTTGCCTATTTCGTATACGATGGCATGCCCGCCTGGACGGGAGCGGTTCGGCCGGGCGCCGGTGGGGAGATGGGCGAGGAGGTCGAGTACGGCGCCGAGGTCCTGGAGAGTCTGCCTGTCTATCATCTGATCGCCAAGAAGCAGGATGTGCTCGACGCCCTGTACATGCCGGGGGCCAAGAAGGGCCAATACTGGGACAGCGACTATCCCTGGTACGGTACGCTCGTCTATGACGGCCAGGTATACGACCATATTACCTTCCGGGCTCGGGGCGGCGTGTGGCGCTACTCCATGGGCAAGAATATGTGGAAGTTTGACTTCAAACGCGGCCACTACTTCCAGGGACGCGACGGCTACGGACGGAAATACGACACCACCTGGGACAAGATGAACTTCTCGGCCTGTATCCAGCAGGGCGATTATCAACATCGCGGGGAGCAGGGGATGTTCGAGGCGGCGGCCTTCAAGCTCTTCAACCTCATGGGGGCCGAGGCGCCCGAGACCCATTGGCTCCATTTCCGTGTGGTTGACGAGGTCGATGAGACGGGACCGACCCAGTACGATGGCGATTTCTGGGGCCTCTACATGACCCTTGAGCAGATGGACGGGCGCTTCCTGAACGAACACAATCTGCCTGACGGCAACCTGTACAAAATGGAAAGTGGCTCGGGCGACCTGAACAATCAGGGGTCCACACACGTCACGGACAGGTCCGATCTGAATGCCTTCATGAGTGGATATCGCAGTCGACCTGCCGAGCCGTGGTGGCGCGACAACGTCAATCTGGACGGCTACTATGGGTACCGATGCGTCGTTGAAGGCGTTCACCACGGCGACATCGCCTATGGCAAGAACTGGTTCTACCATCTGAACCCGGAGACGGAGAAATGGTCGATGCTGCCCTGGGATGTGGACCTGACCTGGGCCAACAATATGTACGGCAGCGGCGAAGACGATTTCAAGAGGCAGGCCGCCATCTTTTCCAATCCGAACCTCACAATCGAGTATCAAAATCGTCAGCGGGAGTTCCGCGACCTCTTGTACAATGCCGATCAGTTGCACCAGCTACTGGACGAGATGGCGAACATTATCGATCCCCCGACCGGTGGACCGACCTTCGTCGAGGCCGATCGCGCCATGTGGGACTACAATCCGATCATGACCAGTGGCAACGTGCGTTCCAGCAAGGCGGGACAGGGCCGGTTCTATCAGCGGGCCGCCACCCGGGACTTCCGTGGCATGGTGCAGATCATGAAGGACTACGCGGGCTCGAGCAATCGCTCGTTTGATACGTATTTTGAGGACCCCGCGATTCCGCAGGCCCCCATCGTGACGGCCACGGGTCCGGACGACTTCCCATTGAACGCATTGACGTTCCGCACGAGTCCGTTCAGCGACCCTCAGGGCGCGCAGACATTTGGCGCGATGCAATGGCGACTTGGTGCGGTGGAGCCCGGTTCGGTAGTCGTGCAAGGCGGCGGCGACGACAATGAGTATGTCTTCGTGCCGGATGGGGCGCAATGGAACTACGCCAAGGGGCTCGAAGAGCCTACGATCGGTTGGCGTACCGTCGATTTTGATGATTCCGATTGGCTCACCGGCCGGACCGCCCTGGGGTTCGGGGAAGCTTTCATCGTGACCTATCTCGGCGATATGAGGGGCAGCTACAGCACCGTCTACTTGCGGAAGTCTTTCGACGCCGCCAGTATCGGCGCCCTCGACAAGCTTATCCTTGAGCTGAAATACGATGACGGAATCAATGTCTGGATCAACGGGACGCTGGTCTTCCAGGACAACGTGGCTTCGGCCGATGTTCCGCATGACGCCACGGCGATTTCCGCCATCGAGTTGACGGACTTCATCCGCTACGATCTGGGGAGCCCGAGTGAGGTCCTGGTCGAGGGCGACAATGTTATGGCCATTCAGCTTCTCAATGCTTCGCTCGCGGGCAGCTCCGATTGTTTTGTCGATGCACGGCTCACCGGCGAAAAGGTGGCAAGCGATGATGACGAGACGCCTGTCTCACCGCCGGTCGTGCTCGATCGCCCGGGCCGGTATGAGATCACGCCGATCTGGGCCAGTGACGAGATGGCTGAGTTCAGTGGCGATGTCACCATTCCCGCTTCGGTCGTTCGTCTCGGGCAAACCTATCGTGTCCGTTGTCGTATGAAGGATAGCACGGGTCGGTGGAGTCACTGGTCGGCGCCGGTTCAGTTCGAGGCCGGCGATGCGATCGCCCAGGGGACCGCCGCGTACCTGCGTATTACCGAGCTGATGTACAATCCGACCGATGCGGCGGACGACAGCGATGCCAACAACGATGATTTTGAGTTCATTGAACTGAAGAATGTCGGGCCCGATACGCTCGATCTCAGCTCGGTTTCGTTTACGAACGGTGTAGCGTTCCATTTTGGCGATAGTGATGTGACCACGCTCGGTCCGGGCGCGTTCGTCTTGGTGGTCAAGAGTCGGGCCGCATTTGAGTCACGATATGGTTCTCAGTTGTCGAGCCTCATTGCGGGCGAATACTCTGGTCGGCTGTCGAACGGAGGGGAAGAGATCCGGCTGGAGGACTTCTGGAACGGGACCATTCTCGAATTCGAGTACCGCGACGACTGGCATGACCTCACTGATGGACGGGGCCATTCCCTGGTCGTCGTCGATCCTGTCGGTACCGACGCCGGAGACTGGGGTCTCGAGGATACTTGGCAAGCCAGCGCGAGTGTTGATGGTTCGCCCGGAGCAGATTAGGAGACTACTGGTCATGAGATTGTGTTTGGTGTTGGGGATGGCGGTCGTCCTCTTGTCGTTTTCTGGAGTCGTCGCGGCTCAGGAGACTCCCGTCATTAGTGAATTCATGGCGGTCAACACGAGCGACGTGCCGTTGTCGCATGGTGAACTTATCGACCGGGATGGGCAATCCTCTGACTGGATTGAGATATCCAATCCGGGCGAAACCACAGTGAACCTTGAAGGGTGGTATCTCACCGACGATGTCGACGATTTCACGAAATGGGAGTTGCCCGCTGTGGAGGTCGCGCCACGCGGATACCTGCTGGTTTTCGCTTCGGGCAAGGACCTCGACAATCCCAGTGAAGAATTGCATGCCAACTTCAAGCTGAGCGGGGAGGGCGAGTTCCTGGCCCTCGTCGCGTCCGATGGCAAGACGATCGTCCACAGCTATGATGAATATCCTCAGCAGTTTGCCGGGCTCTCCTATGGTCGAATGGGCGATGCCGTCGCCAACGTGACCCAGACGGTGCTGGTGGCCGAGCAAGCGGAGGCCAAGGCGCTGATCCCGACCGATGATACGCTCGGTCTGGATTGGACGAGTGTCGCGTTTGACGATGGAGCGTGGGCGGAGGGTCGAACCGGTATCGGCTATGACTACCCCGGCTTGGTGAACCTCGATGTCGCGGCCATGAGGAACGTGAATCCCTCCGTTTACGTGCGCATTCCATTCGACGTAACGGATCCGTCGCACGTCGATGGGCTCGTTCTGAAAATGAAATACGAAGACGGCTTCGTGGCCTTTCTCAACGGCCGTCCCGTTGCCGGCGCCAATGCCCCGGGGCTTGAGGAACTGGCGTTCGATTCTCTGGCGACGACCAATCAGCTTGACGAGTACGCCGTGGAAGCTCAGGAGTTCGATCTGACCGGTGTCAGAGACGCTCTGCAGAGTGGTCGCAATATCCTGGCCATCCAGGGCCTGAATGTGATGTTGTCCAGTTCGGATCTCCTGATCCTTCCCGAGTTGATCGGGACGCAGGTCCAGACCTCGCCCGTAACAGAGGCGGCGGAAGGGTATTTTGTTGACCCTACGCCGGGCGCTGTCAACAGCCACGCTCTGGCTCAGGTCGGTCCCACCATCTCCGAGGTGACACACAGCCCGTCTCAGCCGACCGAGGATGAGGACCTGCTGGTCACGGCTAGGGTGGCGCCTGGAGATGGCCCGGTGCTTCAAGTGCGGATGTCCGTGCGGGTGAACTACTGGCCGGAAAACGCCTTCTCTTCGGGGGAGTCGTTGATCATGCTCGATGACGGTGTCGAACCTGATTTGGTTGCCGGTGACGGTGTCTACTCTGCCGTGATCCCGGCCGCGTTCCTCTTTCCCGGGGATATGGTTCGCTGGTCCATCTCGGCTGTCGATGCGCTGGGGGGGATTGGGCAGGCTCCACTATTCCTGGTGGATGACAATTCGCCCGAGTATTTCGGCACGGTTGTGCGGGACCCGGCGCTGACGAGCGATATACCTGTTCTGTACTGGTTCACCGAGTCGGCCGGTCAGGCGAATGCCCGCAGCGGCACGCGCGCCTCCGTGTTCTTCAACGGTGAATTCTATGACAACATTTTCGTGCGAGCGCGGGGAGGCTATACCGCGCGGGACTCGCAAAAGTTCGTGTTCAACAACGGCTTCAAGTTCCGCTTCTCAGACGATTACGATCGCGTCAAGGAATTCAACTTCAACGAAAACGGTTCGGACTCCAGCTACCTTCGCCAACCTCTGGCGTTTGAGACGATGCGCAACGCAGGATGTCCGGCCTCCTTGTCTTCCCTGATGTTGTCCGTCCTGAACGGCGAGTTCGATCGGGTCGGGGTCTTCATCGAGCAGGTGGATGAACAATTCCTCGAACGCAACGGCTACACCTCGGACGGCGCTCTCTACAAGTTCGTACAGCGATCGTCGATTGCGCCGGTATTCAATGATATCAATTCCGGTGTCGAGAAGAAGACGCGCCAGCACGAAGGACTGTCGGATGTTGCGGCGGTGGTGGACGGCCTGAATGCGTCGACCGAGGAAGAGCGAAGGGTGTTCGTGTTTGACAACTTCAATCTGCCGGAGATGATGAATTATCTGGCGGCGCGCTGCCTGTTGCAGGACACCGATGACATTCGCAAGAATTTCTATTTCTACCGTGACACCAACGGTAGTGGTGAATGGTCTGTTTTCCCGTGGGATAAGGATTGGACCTTCGGGATCGTCGGGGACGGTTGGATCTACACCACGCATCCCTTCCTGGGGGCTGACTCCCATCCGAAGAACAACGCGCGCCAGTGGAGCACGTATCTGAGCGTGATGTATCATCTCCCGGAGACCCAGGAGATGTTCCTGCGTCGGCTCCGGACGGTGATGGACCAACTTCTGCAACCGGCCGGCATGCCCGTCGAGCTGGCGCTCTTCGAGAACCGGATCGACGAGATCTTCGCGGCGGCCCGGACCTACCTGCCTGGCTCCACTGTCGGAGCGGTGAATTCGCTGAAGAACTACTTTCCGACGCGCCGGATTCAATTGTACGTTGACCATAGCATTCACAACACGACGAATCCACCTGTCGGCGGCGCCGCGGGTATCCCGGATTCCCAACCCGTCGATGCGGCGATCCATTTTGGCGGCTACGATTACAATCCGATCTCTGGAAACCAGGATGAGGAATACGTCGAACTGATCAATCCGAACGACTACGCGGTGGATCTCTCGGGATGGAAACTGACGGGCGGTGTCCGACACGAGTTTCCGGCAGGTACGGTGATTGTCTCAGGAGGACGCCTCTACCTTTCACCGGACGTGCGCACTTTCAGACAACGGGCCGTCAGTCCCACAGGCGGTGAGGGAAACTTTGTTCAAGGCGATTACAAAGGGCACCTCTCCAATGGGGGCGAAACCCTTGAGCTGGAAGACGCCGATGGCAGAGTCGTAGCCAATATGAGTTATGTTGGAGACTGAGGTTGGAAAAGACGCTTGGCAGGCGGCTGTTCCATCGCACGGATTGGTCCGTCGCCCGATCAGAACATCGAATGTGGTCCCTGGGTAGATTAGAGTAAGGTTGCCGAAAGGTTTCGGAATTCCCAGGGGGAAACACCGGTAGCTGCTCCGAGGAGGGGAACGGCGAAAACGGGCGGCTACGCCCCGGCGAACGAACTTGATGAAGGTGTGTTAAAGTGGATAAAATACATAAGCGGTGGATACGAAGATGCTGTCTGGGGCCCTTTGGCCAGAACGCGCGTTGTGCGGCCCTCTACGAAGTCGGACTGAGAAGAGAAGGACGAAGATTGGCTGCATCAGGGCGATCCCCGTTTATTGCTGCAATCGCGCCCGTCTTCTGGTTCTGCGTCATTCACGCGGGACTCTCATCAGGGATACTCATGGGGGGGGGCGTTGCCACCGCTGGGGCCCAGATCGGTCCGGCAGTTGTTATCACCGAGATTCACTCCGACCCCGATGACAAGACCGAGTGGGTCGAGTTCGTCGAACTCCACAATGCCGGAACGGATGACGTCGATCTTTCCGGATGGAGCTTCGTCGATGGGATTCTCTATATCTTCCCTGATGGCGCGACGCTATCTGCAGGCGCCTACATCGTCGTTGCCCAGGACCTTCCGCACGTCTATACCAAGTGGAATTCGGGGCGTTCTACGTTGCCGGCGAGTGTGATCTGGGGGCCGTTTGCAGGTAAGCTGGCCAACGATGGTGAGCGGGTTGTCCTATGTAGCGCCGACGGGGCGATCGTGGACGAGGTGGAGTATCAGCTTGGTTTCCCCTGGCCGACCGTTGGCGACCCCGTCCCGGCCGATCGGCCCGGCTCAGGGCACTCGATGCAATTGGTCAATCCTGCGTTTGACAACGACCTGGCGGGCAGTTGGCGCTCCGAGCGGCCTACGCCGGCCGCGGCGAATGTAAAAGTCCGGGCCGACAACATTCCGCCCCAGGTGCGCCAGGTCAGACACACGCCGAAACAGCCTGATCCCGATGAGGTGGTGACTATCACCGCCAAGGTCACGGATTCCGATGGCGTGCAATCGGTCGTTCTGCAATACCAGCTTGTCGATCCGGGGCGCTACATTCGCTATCAGTACTCCGATGGCAACAATCAGCGTTTCGTCGATTCGGAATACCTTAACTACTGGCTCAATGTCCCGATGCTTGACGATGGAATGGCCGGCGACGAACAGGCCGGCGACGACATCTATACCGTGCAGATGCCGGGCTCACTCCAGACGCATCGCCGTCTGGTACGCTATTGCATCATTGCCCGGGACGGCACCGGCGCCTTCCTCAAGGTGCCCTATAACGACGATCCTCAGCCCAACTTCGCCTATTTTGTTTACGACGATGTTCCCTCATGGAGCGGCGCCATTGATCCTGGCAGCTCGAATGCCGCTCGATCTCAGGTGGTGACATACGGGACGGATGTGATGCGATCTTTGCCGGTCTATCATCTGATCGCGAACAAGGCAGACATCGAGGACTGTCAGTTCAATGCCATACCGGATGCCCGGTGCAACGAACGTGCCGGCTGGTATCAGTGGACGGGCACCCTCGTCTACGACGGCGTTGTCTACGATCATATCTGGTATCGCCCGCGCGGTGGCTGGGCGACGTACGCGTTCGGCAAGAACCGCTGGAAGTTCGATTTCAATCGAGGTCACTACTTCCAGGGCCATGACGATTGGGGCAACGCCTACAAAACCAAGTGGGACAAACTGAATTTCTCGGCATGCTTCCAATTCAACAATACGAGGAACCGGGGTGAGCACGGGATGTACGAGGCGGTGACGACCAAGTTGATGAGTCTGGCCGGCGTCCCCTCGTGCAACATGAACTGGCTGCACTTCCGCGTCATCGACGAGGCTGCGGAGTCAGGTTCGAATCAGTATGAAGGCGATTTTTGGGGATTGTATCTGGCGATCGAGCAGCCCGATGGGCGTTTCCTCAAGGCCCGCGATCTACCCGACGGCAATCTGTACAAGATGTACTTCGCCTGTAACGGCAGCACGGGCAACAAGAATAACCAGGGACCCGCCCAGGTCACGGATCACAGCGACGTTGTCGCTTTTTGCGGCGACTACCAACGCTATCCTTCGGATCGCCAGTGGTGGGAAGAGAACACCAACCTGGAGTTGTACTACAGCTATCGCACGATCTGCGACACCGTGCATCATTACGACCTGACGGATCGCTGGAACTGCCTGTACTACGCCCATCCGGAAACCGGTCAGTGGTGGATGATCCCCTGGGACTTCGACCACTCCTGGGATACGGATATCTACACGCACGACGACGAGTATTGGAAGCAGGTGCTCGATCCCCGCTTCTTCCAGGGACACAGCGTCGCCAACCCGAGAACATATCACCGATTTCCCGATTGCATCATTGCCTTTCAGAACCGCGTGCGCGAGCTATCGGATTTGCTGGTGAACGCCGACCAGTGCGGCCAGATTATCGATGAGCGCGCCCTGGTGATTTCCGATCCGGCGGGGGGGACATCCTTCGTGCAAGCCGACCGAGCGTTGTGGGACCGGCATTCCCGCAACACCAACCCGGGCACCTACTATCAAAGCTCACCCACCGGGGATTTCGCCGGTATGGTTGGGCGGATGAAGGAATTCGTCAGCCCCGGCGGTTGGGGCGCCGGCAATCTCGCCCGGATCGACGATGACACCGCTATTCCCAACACACCTATTGTGGCATCGGCAAGCCCGGCCGGCTTTCCCGCCAACGCGCTGGTATTCAATGTGGGGGATTTCGACGACCCACAGGGCAGCCACACGTTCGGCGCCATGAAGTGGCGCATCGCCGAGGTGGCGCCTGGGGCGCAGGTCAATCAGCCGATCTCCGGCGTCGTTCTCATGCCCGACGCCGCCGAATGGAAATACCAAAAAGGCTCGCAGGAGCCTTCCGTTCCGTCAGACGCCTGGCGTCAACTTGCGTTCGACGACTCCACCTGGTCGGTGGCCCGTACGGCCATCGGTTACGGCGAAGCCTTCGTCACCACGAATCTGAGCGATATGCGCGGCGGATACAGCACGCTCTATCTGCGCAAGACCTTCAACGCGATGAACATCGCCGATCTGGACAAGCTGATCCTCGATGTCAAATACGATGACGGCGTCAATCTGTGGATCAACGAGCAGTTGGTGTATCAGGACAATGTCTCTTCGGCCGAATTGCCTCATGACGCTACCGCCAACGGTGCGATCGAAAACGTGAGTTTTGTCCGTTACGATCTGGGCGACCCCAGCGCGCTACTGGTTGAAGGGACGAATGTTATTGCTGTACAAGTGCTCAACCAGTCCATCAGTGGCAGTTCCGACTGCTTCATCGATGTGCGTCTGACGGCCCGGTACGCGCAGGAGCCCTCGGATGATGCGCCTCCCAGCGCCGATGACGGCCGGGGCAAGTACGAGATCGACGTGGTCTGGGCGAGCCATGAGCTGACCGAGTTCGGCAATAGCATTGCCATTCCGGCCTCGGTGCTCGAGACCGGGCGGACCTACCGCGTTCGCTGCCGCATGAAGGATACGACGGGACGGTGGAGCCACTGGTCGACGCCGATTCAGTTTACGGCCGGCGAACCTATCGCAGCCGGTATCATGGCGGATCTGTGGATTACCGAACTGATGTACAATCCGTCTCAGGCCCCTGGTGACGAGGTGGTGGACAACGACGAGTACGAGTTCATTGAGCTGAAGAACATTGGCGACCAGACACTTGATTTGAGCGCGATTTCCTTGACTGACGGCGTGACGTTCGATTTCGCCGACAGCGCGATCGCGACTCTCGGGCCAGGTCAGTTCGTCCTGGTGGTCAGAAACGAATCGGCTTTCCTGTCGCGTTACGGCGAGGGTCTGGCGGATCTGATCGCCGGTGAATACGCCGGCAAGCTGGCCAACGGCGGCGAGAATGTCAAGCTCGTGGATTTCTGGGCCGGGACGATCGCGGAGTTCCACTACAGCGACGAATCGGACTGGCCGACGAAAGCCGATGGCGCGGGCTATTCTCTGGTTCCGGTTGATTCGGCGATCCCGACCGAGCCGGCCGGGTCGTTGAACGAGGGCGCCAGTTGGCGGGCGAGTACGTATATTGGTGGTTCCCCCGGGGCCGACGATCCCGAAACCGATACGGCTGCACTCAATGCGACCCCGGTGTCGCCGAGATTGGCAAGCTCCCATTAACAGCACGATCGATACACAAGAACGGATGAGGATATGATTCGCAACTGGAAATCTCCATCGCTCACAATGTGTTTTGCCCTGACGTTGCTCGTCTCGGCCCGAGCCGGTGCGGCGGTGGTTATAAGCGAGCTTCACGTCAATCCAGATGTGGAGACCGAACTGGTTGAGTACGTCGAGTTGCACAATCCCGGTCTCGTGGACGTGGACCTCTCGGGGTGGTGCTTCAGCGAGGGGATCTTCTATACGTTTCCAGATGGGACAATCCTGTCGGCAGGGGGATACGCTATCGTAGGTCAGAATCTCGATCATTTGCGGGCGAAATGGGCGATCTTGGGGGTCGATCTGCCCGGCCTTGTCGTTCTCGGGTCCTATGGCGGCAAGCTCAGCAACGACGGCGAGAGAGTCGTTCTTTGTGACGCCGACGGGGAGGTGATGGACAAGGTCGCGTATCGATTGGGCTTTCCCTGGCCGATCGTGGGCGATCCCGTACCGGCCGACCGACCGGGGACGGGACATTCGCTGCAATTGGTGAACCCCCAATTCGACAATGACCTGGGTGGCAGTTGGCGGCCGGCATCGCCGACACCAGGCCTGCCGAACATGGAAGTCGCGGCCGACAATATTCCGCCGCATGTTAGGCAGGTGGCGCATTCGCCCAGAGAACCGAGATCGGGAGATCTGGTTACGATCACGGCCAAGGCCACCGACCCGGACGGCGTGTTGATGCTCGTGTTGACCTATCAGGTTGTTGCGCCGGGCGATTACTTTGGCCGGGACGATCCTCGGTATGAAGACGCGTGGGTGATGGCGGACATGCACGATGATGGACTCGATGGCGACGCAGAGGCCCAGGACGACGTCTATACGGTTCAGCTTCCGGCATCCGTGCAGGCGCATCGCAATCTTATCCGCTATCGCGTGTTTGCGACAGACAACCTGGGAAACAACATCACGGCGCCCTACGCCGAGGACCCCCAGCCGAACTTCGCCTATTTCGTCTATGATGGCGTGCCCGCCTGGCGCGGCGCGGTTCAGCCTGGGGTTACGTCGGAGATCAATTTCCCCGCTCGCGTGATGAACAGTCTGCCGGTCTATCATCTGATCAGCAAGAAATCGGATGTGGAAAACTGCACCTGGCGTTCGAAATATGGCGGCAGTGACTATCGCTGGTGGGGGACGCTGGTCTACGACGGTCGCGTCTACGACCACGTTCGCTATCGCGCCCGCGGCGGTGTCTGGCGCTACGCCATGGGCAAGAACATGTGGAAATTCGATTTCAATCGGGGACATTCCTTCCAGGCCCGCGACGACTATGGCAACAAATACGACACCACGTGGGACAAGCTGAACTTCTCCGCATGTATTCAACAGGGCAGCTTCGGCCAGCGCGGCGAGCAGGGCATGTTCGAGGCGCTGTCGTTTCGACTCTTCAACATGGCCGACGTCCCCGCCAGCAAAACCAACTACCTGCATTTCAGGGTCATTGACGAACCGCATGAGGATGGAACGCTCAATGCCGCCCACGCACCGCTGACCAGCGGGGGCACTCAGTATGACGGCGATTTCTGGGGCCTTTACATGACCATCGAGCAAATGGATGGCCGGTTCCTCGACGAGCACAATCTTCCCGACGGCAATCTGTTCAAGATGGACAACTCCAATCGTGAGATCAACAACCAGGGTCCCACACAGCCTTCGGACAAGTCCGACCTGGATGCGTTCCTGGCTCAGTCTTCCGGGGCTTCGGAGCAGTGGTGGCTCGCAAACGCCAACCTGGATGCGTATTATGGCTATTACGCAATTTACCAGGCCATTCATCATGGCGACATTACCGGGAAGAACTGGTTCCTCTACCACCACCCCGAGACCGATCGCTGGTGGCAGTTGCCTTGGGATGTCGACTTGACCTGGACCACCTACTATGGCAGCAGCAATCCGAGCGATCCCTGGAGCCGAAACGGTTTGCTCGGCCGGGCGACGCTCACCATGCAGAACAAGAATCGCCTCCGCGAGATCATTGATCTGCTCTGGAATCCCGAGCAGACCGGTCAGTTGATCGACGAGTACGCCGCGATTATCGACGATCCGACCGGCGGGCTCTCGATGGTCGATGCCGACCGGGCGATGTGGGACTATCACTGGGTGATGGGAACCGGGGCCTATCCGACCTACCTCAATCGGGAGGCCAACCAAAAGGCGGGGCAGGGCCGGTTTTATGCCAAGGCGGCCGGCAGTGGCTACGACCGGACCTTCGAGGGCATGGTCCAGGTGATGAAGGATTATGTGGACGAGCGCGGCAGCCATATGAATAGCAGGGCGGCCGACGCGGCCATTCCAGCCCGGCCTACGATTGCATCCATGGCGCCGGAGGACTATCCCAGCAATGCGCTAGTCTTCCGGACGAGCCCGTTCAGCGATCCACAAGGCGACCATACCTTCGCGGCGCTCAAGTGGCGCATCGCAGAGGTGGAGCCCCATGCGGTCGTGACTCTGCCCAAGGACGAGGGGACAGTCCTCATCGGTCAGGAGTCGATGTGGAAGTACTTCAAGGGGACCGAAGAGCCCACCGTGTCGCTCGGCCAGTGGCGAACGCTTGACTATGACGATTCCTCATGGCTGGCCGGCAGCACGCCTATCGGCTACGGCGAATCCTTCATCGCCACCAATCTCAGTGACATGAGGGGGAGCTATTCGACCTTCTACGTGCGTCGAGAGTTTGACGTGGCCGATCCCGAAGAGATCGGGATGCTGAGAGTGGAGGCCATGTTCGACGACGGCATCAATGTCTGGATCAACGGCATTCTTGTGGGCAGCAATAACGTCGTCTCAGATGAATTGCCTCACACTGCGGCGACCGCCAATCGTTCGGAAAACCACAGTTTCACCTCCATCGCAGTGGTCGAGGCGAGTCAGTATTTGGCGACAGGCGTCAATGTCATTACGGCGCAGTTGGTCAATCAGTCGATTGGCAGTAGTTCCGATTGCTTCTTTGACATCCGCTTAACCGCCGAGAACGATGATCCGATCGATGAACAGCCATCCGGTCGGCCAGCCAACTACGCCAGAGGGCCAGGCAAGTACGAGATTGACGCTGTCTGGGAGAGCGACGAGCTGGCCGAGTTTAGCGACAGCATCGCCATTCCCGCGTCAGTGGTCAGGCCGGGTCGGACCTATCGCGTTCGCTGTCGGATGAAGGACATGACGGGGCGCCGGAGTCACTGGTCGACGCCGATCCAGTTCACAGCCGGCGAACCCATTGCCGCCGGTATCATGGCGGATCTGCGGATTACCGAACTGATGTACAATCCCAATGATTCGGTATTGGCCGACAATGACGAATATGAATTCATCGAACTCAAGAACGTTGGCGATGAGACCCTCGACCTGAGCACGGTCTCCTTGAGCGAAGGTGTGACGTTTGAGTTCGCCGGCAGTGCAGTCACGACCCTCCAAGCCGGTCAGTTCGTTCTGATTGTCAAAAACGAGACGGCCTTCCTTTCGCGTTATGGCCCCGATATCGCCAGCCTGATTGCGGGCGAATATGCGGGCAAACTGGCCAACAGCGGCGAACGCGTCAAGCTTGAGGACTTCTGGAACGGAACGGTCGCGGAATTCGAATACAGCGATGGTCGCCGCTGGCCTTTGAACGCCGATGGGGCGGGCCATTCCCTCGTTCCGCTGGCCCCGGCGATCCTGGCCGAACCAACCGGTTCGTTGAACTACGGCGGCAATTGGCGCGCGAGCAAGACGATCGGCGGCTCCCCCGGGGCGGACGATCCGGACGTCGAGCCAACGGTGATGCTCAATGAGTTGCTGGCCGGTGCCGGCTCGGACGATTGGATTGAGTTGTACAACGCAACTGATAGCGGCGTCGATCTGGCCGAGTGGTACCTGAGCGACGATATCGGAGACTTGAAGAAATGGAGGGTCGCGGCGCCCGCGCTGGCGGCCCGCGATTTCGTCAGCTTTGAAACGTCGGGTGACGATATGGGGTTCGGTCTGAACGGCTCGGGTGAGCAACTGTTCCTGTCGTACCTACCCGGGACGGCTGAGGATCGCGTCGTCGACAGTGTGTCATTCAAGGCGCAGGAGGAAGGAGTCTCGTTGGGTCGGCATCCGAATGGCGGCCCATGGTGGTTCCGGCTGGAGCCCTCTCGCGGTGCGGCCAATGCCAGTCCGTTGTCCGACGTGGTGATTGATGAGCTGATGTATCATCCGGCGGATGCCAACGATGAATACGTTGAACTGTTCAATCCGACCGAGACGCCGATTGAACTGGCCGACACAGCGGGATCGTGGCGTTTGAACGGTGGGGTTCAGTATACCTTCGATGCCGGCCTGTCCCTGGCCCCCGGGGGACGCGTGGTGGTTGTTGGCTTCGACCCTATGGCCGACATCACCAGGTTTGGTGCTTTTCTGGCTGGTTACGGCGGCGAAGTGCTGATCCCTGGCGTGCAGATTGTGGGCCCGTGGGAAGGTAGTCTGGCGAACACCGGCGAGCGTGTGGCTTTGGAGAAGCCTCAGGCCACCGGCGACCTGGATGATCCCGTTGCGTGGGTGCTTGTTGACGAGGTCCTCTTTGGCGACGTCGCTCCCTGGCCAACCACCCCCGACGGGCAGGGGGATGCCTTGCAGCGTATCAATGCCGGTGATGCAGGCAACGATCCGGCGAACTGGGAGGCCTTGTCGCCGAATCCCGGAAGGATTCAGTGAGAAGCCAACCCATGAAAGATCTGGAATCATACGCACGGATGTGGGTCGCGATAGCAGGCGTACGCAGACAAAGGGAATCACACAACTGGATAAGGAAGAGGCCATGAGTTGCCAGAGGACATCGATATCGTTCAAGTTGGTTTTCATGCTCACGGTATGCAGTTGGGTGGGTGCGACGGTTTCATCCGGCCAGGATTCCCTGGTGGTGATCAATGAGTTTATGGCCGCGAACAATGAAGGGGCTAGAGACCCACAGGGCCAGTACGAGGATTGGATCGAGTTGCACAATCTTGGAGATGTCCCGGTCGATGTCGGCGGCCTGTATTTGACCGACGATCTCGATGATCCCATGAAGTGGCAGATCCCCGCTGACACGGTTATCGACGCGATGGGGTACCTGCTGATCTGGGCTGACAAGGATATGGCGGACGAGGGGCTTCACGCCGCCTTCTCGCTCGGTACGACGGGTGAGGATCTAGCTCTTTTTGACGTCGATGGTGTGACGCTCCTCGATAGTGTCCAGTTCGGCGACCAGATCGCCGATATCTCCTTTGGTCGCTACCCCAACGGGACGGGGCCCTGGTCGCAACGGGGCTATCCTACGCCTGGCATGCAGAACGTCAAGGTCTACGAAGGGTTCGTGGATGAGCCGAAGTTCTCGCCGGGGCGTGGATTCTACGACAGTGAGATTCTCGTGACTCTTACGTGCGATACGCCGGATGTCACGATCTATTATACGACCGATGGCGCCGATCCCTATCTTTTTTCGCAGCGTGTGGGCCCGGCTGAGACCGCCGTGCGGTACACCGAACCGCTACAGATCGGCGGGACCACCTGCCTGCGTGCGGTGGCGATACGATCCAACTGGAAGGCTTCGCCCATCGAGACGCACACTTACCTGTTCGTCGGCGACGTGATTCGCCAGTCTCCCAACCGCGAGTCACCGGGACCGGACTGGCCTGGCGGTAATGTGAACGGTCAGATGATCGACTACGGCATGGACCCGGACATCGTGAACGATCCCAGCTATGCAGACCTCGTGGACGATGCGCTGCTGGCGCTTCCCTCGATCTCGCTCGTGACGGATGTGGCCAATCTATTCGATTCCAAGATTGGTATTTACGTTAACGCACGTGCGCAAGGACTGAACTGGGAGCGGCCCGTCTCGGTCGAACTGCTCAATCCAGACGGTAGTGAAGGATTCCAGATCGATGCGGGACTTCGCGTTCGCGGCGGGTACAGCCGGAGCGGGAGCAATCCCAAGCACGCGTTTCGATTGTTTTTCCGTTCGGAATATGGTCAGAGCAAGCTGAGATTTCCCTTATTCGGTGACGAAGGTGTGGACGAGTTCGATGGTGTGGACTTGCGCACCAGCCAGAACTATTCCTGGAGCTTCGAAGGGAACAGCTCCCGAAGCCACGATACGTTTGTGCGAGAGGTCTTCTCACGCGATACACAGCGTGACATGGATCAGCCGTACACCCGAAGCCGCTACTATCACCTCTACGTCGACGGGCACTACTGGGGACTATTTCAAACTCAGGAGCGTTCCGAAGCGTCGTATGGGGAATCCTACTTCGGAGGCGAGAAGGAGGATTACGACGTCATCAAGTCACGGGCCGGCAACGGGGGCTACGACATCGAGGCGACCGACGGGACGCTCGACGCCTGGCGCCGTCTCTGGGATGCCGCCGGCCAAGGGTTTGCCAACGATCAGAACTATTATCGTGTCCAGGGCCAGAACGCCGATGGAACAGCGAATCCTGACTATGAGAAGCTTCTCGATATCGACAATCTGATTGACTACATGCTCTGCACCTACTACGTAGGTGATCCCGATGGCCCGGTCAGTGCCTGGGCCCGGGTGGCCAACAACTTCTATGGCGTCCACAACCGAAACAATCCCGAGGGCTTCCGATTCTTTCGGCACGACGGGGAGCACTCTCTCGACAACCTTTATGAGGATCGCCTCTTTGCCTCTTCGACAATGGTGGTGGGCAATCGGTTCAACCAGTCCAATCCTCTCTGGATGCATCTGCAACTCATGGCGCATCCGGAGTACCGCATGCGTTTCGTCGATCGCGTGTACAAGTACTTCTTCAATGACGGCGTGCTGGCGCCTGACGCTTGCAGCGCGCGCTTCATGGCGCGAGCCAATGAGATCGATCTGGCGATCATTGCCGAATCCGCTCGATGGGGTGACGCCAAACGGTGGCAACCGCGCACGAGAGACGATGACTGGCGGCCGGACATCAATGGCATGGTGGACAACTACTTCCCCAGGCGGACGGACATTGTCCTCGACCAGTTCAAATCCGAGGGCTGGTATCCCAACGTGGACCCGCCGGCGTTCAATCAGCAGGGGGGGCAGGTCTCCTCTGCTTTCGGACTGGTTCTGTCAGGGGCTGGGAATCTGTACTACACGCTGGATGGCACCGACCCACGCCTGCCCGATAGGGCCGGTGGTCCCGGGACCACGCGGACGCTCATCGTCGAGACGGCGGCGAAACGCGTGCTCGTTCCCACAGAGCCGATTGACGAAGCCTGGCGGGGCGGGTCGGACTTTGACGACTCGGCCTGGCAGACCGGCACCGGCGGAGTTGGCTACGAGCGCAGCACAGGCTACGAGCAATTCTTCGATATCGACATCCAGGAGACGATGTACGGTTCTAACGCTAGTTGCTACATCCGGATTCCGTTCGAGGTTTCCGCCGAGGACGCTGGGGAGTTGTCGAGCCTCACACTCCAGGCCCGTTACGACGATGGCTTCGTCGCGTATCTCAACGGTGTGGAGGTCTATCGAGTCCTGTTCGACGGCACGCCGTCGTGGAACTCAGGCGCCTTGGGCAATCATTCCGATCTTGACGCGATCAGCTTCGAGACGTTCGATCTCGCTCAGCATGTTGGCCTGCTTCATCCGGGCCAGAACGTTCTGGCGCTCCATGGCCTGAACGCCGGCAGTACGAGTTCCGACTTCCTGATTTCGGTGGAGTTGATTGGCGCCAAGGGAGGCGGCGCTGGCGCACCGGGCGGCGTATCGCCCTTCGCCGTTCCCTATGTGGGGCCGGTGACATTGGATGTGAGCACCGTGGTCAAGGCCAGGACGCTTAGCGGCAGCACCTGGAGTGCGTTGAACGAGGCGGTGTTTGCGGTGGGTCCGGTCTCTGAGAGTCTTCGGATCAGTGAGATCATGTATCGTCCGGCGGACGATCCGAACGCCGAGTACATCGAGCTGACCAACATCGGCGCCGAGACGCTCAATCTGAACCTGGTCGAACTGACCAACGGTGTGGATTTCGTCTTCCCCAGCGTCGAACTGGCTTCGGGTGATTACCTGCTGGTCGTTCGGGATGTCGCGGCCTTCGAGGCCCGGTACGGCCAGGGCTTCGACATCGCCGGTCAGTATTCCGGCAGTCTCAACAACGCGGG